>OLNK01001877.1_pt1 | contig 13843 bp, 11 predicted proteins | sample 1672791 | NCBI WGS metagenome assembly OLNK01 (sample SAMEA3136724, study PRJEB25190) | human gut metagenome | biome: human gut; feature: human-associated habitat; material: faeces | place: Austria | collected 2013 | reverse complement strand
AAGGCTCTGAGTACCTGATTTCTGTTTCTTAGCACAGTGGTTGATTGACGGTACTTGAACCTTTCGGTTCTTCGTCCAGTCTAATCAACTGTGTGGGGGCAGGACTACGAAATCGAGACTGCGTCTACCGATTTCTGTCCTGCTCCCTATATTGCCCAATCTCCGTTGCGGAAGACTGGGACGCGGGTGCCGTCTTCTCGGATGCCGTCGATATCCATTTGGCTTGAGCCGATCATGAAGTCGACGTGGACGTCTGAGCGGTTGAGGCCGGCTGCTTCGAGTTCTTCTTCTGTGAACTCTGCGCCCCCTTCTACGCTGGTTGCATAGGCTGCCCCGATGGCCAAGTGGTTAGAGGCATTTTCATCGAAGAGGGTATTAAAGAAGGTAATGCCTGATTGGGAAATTGGACTTGGATCTGGTACGAGGGCACATTCACCCAAGGCACGCGCTCCCTTGTTTTTGAAGACCAAATCTTTCATGACTTGATCGCCTTTTTCAGCTGTGATATCCACAATTTCTCCATTTTCAAAGGTCACTTTGATGCCTTCGATGATGTTCCCATTGTAGCTAAGCGGTTTTGTGGAAGTGACATAACCTTCTGCACGACGGAAGTCAGGAGCTGTGAAGACCTCTTCTGTCGGCATATTTGGCAAGAAACCTTCACCTTGGGCATTGATAGCTCCGGCAGATTCCCAGACGTGGTTCTTCGGCAAGCCAAGTGTCAAGTCTGTTCCTGGTGCTGTGTAATGAAGGGCTGAGAATTGTTCTTTATTAAGCATCTCCGCCTTGCTCTTGAGAATAGCTGCATGCTCTTCCCAAGCCTTGACTGGATCTTCCTCATACACTCGACAAGTCTTGAAGATTTGATCCCACAGGAGATCCACTGCTTCTTCATCGCTCGTCGCATTTGGGAAGACCTTTTTCGCCCATTCTAAACCTGCTGCAGCAGCAACTGTCCAGCTGACCTTGTTGGATTGAGTAGCGATGCGCATTGGTTTCATGGCCATGCCCAAAGCCTTAGCAGAAGCCGAAAGCTTCTCTGCATCAACACCATTTAAGGCACCTGGATCAGACGAGCGCACACCCAAGCGACTAGCCTTGTGGTCTAAGAGGTAGTTCATCTCTGCAATCTTGTAGTCAGGCACGTTGTCCAAGCGATCCATCGGTGCATGGAGGAATTTTTCCCGGGTAGTGAAGTCATCTGCCCATTGGACAATCACTTCGTGTGCCCCTAAGGCATAGGCTTCCTTCACAATCAAGTGGGCCAATTCTCTTTGTTCCACATCGATGTTCAAGACCAAGGTATGGCCAGGTTGCACGTTGATACCGTTCGCAACCAATAATTTAGCGTATTTTTCGAGGTTTTCTTTAAAATTTGGTAAAACCATTGTTTTCTCCTTCATAAGTGAATGATCTCCTCCTAGTATACCATAAGTCCATGCAAAAAGAGAGTGGGACAGAAATCGGTAATTCGTTAGAATTCGATTTCGTCGTCCCACCTCCGCACAGTTGAGTAGGGCTGTAAAAGCTGATGAAATCAGCGTAGTAGAGCCCACTCAACCACTGCGTCTTGCTCGACAATCCAAAAATAATTGAGAGGCTAGGACTTTTGTCCCAGCCTCCTTTTTCTTGTCCCTTCTAGCTTAAGGAAGAACATAACCTTGATCATCCACGGTATGGGGTTGTTCAGAACTGTTATTCTCTCTCAAAGCTTCCAAATCTTGATCCAAAATGGAATTGTAGTCTGTACTACCTTCACGGGTTACCCGAGTTGATACTTGGCGCAAGAGTTTTTCATTGAGATTGCGAACCCAGCGACCATTACTATGGTCATTGGCACGCATATAATTCCCTTTCACAATCTCTCCATAAAGGGCTTCATTGACCTGGTAACCTTGCTTACGCAAACCTAACAGACCGATCTCCACGATCTCATCTGGGCTGTAGTCTTCAAAATCAAATGTAGTCGGGATCCGGCTTTGCAGACCTGAATTGACCTGCAAGAAGTCGTGCATCTCTTTCGTGTAACCAGCAAAGATAATGACGATATCGCGGCGGTGGTCCTCCATAAATTTGAGGACTTCATCCAAGGCTTCTTTCCCAAAATCATCATTTAAACCGGTATAGAGCGTATAGGCCTCATCGATAAAGAGGACGCCACCTAGTGCACTTTCTAGGACTTCGCGCGTCTTCAAGGCCGTTTGACCTTGGTAGCCTCCAACTAGATTGCTCCGCGAAACTTCGATGAATTTCTTCTGCTTGATCACCCCTTTTTGGAAGAGGATATTGCCCAAAATGCGGGCCACGGTGGTCTTCCCTGTACCGGGATTTCCAAGAAAGAGAGAGTGCAAGGTCGTGTCTTCGACGATGCCACCTTGTTCAGCCCGTTTTTGATTGAACTCAGCCATGGCTACGAATTGTTCGACTTGCTCTTTCACCTTGGCAATTCCAACCAAACGGTTGAGGGCAGCCATCCCATCTTCTTCCTTGTCGGCTCCTGCTTGATACTTACCTTGGTTAAGAACAGCATCAATATCGCTATTGAGGATGGTCTCAATATCGTCAGAACCTTGGGCCACCACCCGATCTGCCATGGTCTTGGTCAATTGCTCATCCAAGTTACGGATCCAGCGACCATTGCTCTTATCTAGCGAGCCATCATAAGCCCGCTTAACATGCCGCGCATAGTAATCCCGGTCTTCGAGTTTGTAGTCCCCTTTGCTTAGGATCATTTCACCTAGTTGGACAATCTCATCTCCTGTGAAATCTTCAAAGATGAAATTATTTGGCACCCGAGAACGAAGGCCTGGATTGGTCTTTAAGAACTCTTCCATTTCCTTGGTATAGCCAGCAAAGATAATCATGATGTCATCGCGATTGTCCTCCATAAATTTGAGGATGGTATTGATGGCCTCGATCCCAAAGTCCGCACCGCTGTCCTTTTTATCCAAGCTATAGGCTTCATCAATAAAGAGGATGCCTCCTCGCGCTTTTTCAAGCAGGGCTTGGGTCTGTTCAGCCGTTCCTCCAATATTCGAAGAGATCAGATCGGACTCCGTTGCTTCCACGAAACGGAATTCTTCCCCTGAGAGAACACCTGCATCAAAGAGCACTTGTCCCAACAGACGGGCCACCGTGGTCTTCCCTGTACCAGGGTTTCCCATAAAGGCCGCATGGAGTGTTTGCTTTTCAGGGGCCTTACCACTGGCGATTCGTTTCTTGTTAAATTCCACCATGTTGATCATTTTCTTGATCTCATGTTTGACTTTTTCAAGACCAATCAGGCTATTGAGTTCTTGAAGAGCATCTTGTTTCTTCTCTGGTCCAGAGTCTCTTGCGGTAGTTGGAGCCACCGTTGCATCCGTCGCCTGTCCTGTAGGAACGACTTGCGCATTGCCCTTGGCCACTTCTCTGCCAACAAGATAGTCACAGTCATCCTCGATTTCCTTGGTCAGATCACGCGCATCGCCCTGCCTATAGGTCACGGTGCCCACCTTCACAAAGGCTCCACCTTGAAGCCGTATATTAGGATCCGCAATCTTATGACAAATCATATGCTCAGCCATCAGCACACTCTCATCAAAAACGCCAAATGAAATGGTTTCGGCATTCTCATTCAAGAAGGTTGTTTCTCCAGTTAAGGAAGCAAAGGATTCTTCATAGGCGCATAAAAATTCTGAAAATGTAGCTTGATGAGCTCGGATCATACTATTGTATGAATTGATGGAGGTTATACGATCCGAATCCGAATTGAATTGCACATTGTTGTCAAGACAGACTCCAGTACCAGTAGGCAACTCAATTTTACAGTTTTCAGACTCCCAGATGACATTTCTCAACCAAACTGGTGGAAAATCCTTTTCCAGATCCCCGCCTGTAATCGTTGAATTTTTTGCGATCACTTCTGAGTCCTTGGCATGGATCGTATTATTCCCAAATTTTTCAATATGGACATTTTCTAAGGTCAACTTGGAACCTTCTGATAGATCTATCTTAGAAAAAATCGTTGAATTTTGAATGGACAATTCTGATGCTGACATTCCGATGGCACTTTGGTGTTTTTCCGGAACCTTCATCCCAACTCCATCCAATGTCATTTTCGAATGCGTATCCATATAGATAAAAAATTCACTATTTGTCGGAGTGGTGATTTCAAAATAGACCTGTTTACAGGTGATATCTGAGCTATTCCATAAGAGCAAGGTAGTATAATTCCCACCAACTTTAAACCACAGATCTTCAAATGTCACCTGAGCTCCCTCTACAAATCGGAAAGAAGCCTCAATCGTGTTGTTAAACATGCGCCCATTACCATTTGGATTTGAAACTACATGCCCCACAAAATGAAGGCTCTTGTTGATCACAATCACCTCATCTGTCGGCCATTGAAAGACATACCCATTTTCAAACTCGATGGTATCTCCATCCTGCGCTTTTTCAAGCGCATCCATAAAGTTCCAACTATTGTTGTAAGGCCCTACTAAATATCTTGCCACGCGCTTCTCCTTTGTTTCATCTTTTCTATTTCCTTGTCATAAACAATCGTTACTAAAAATTGTAACACAATCCAGTGCCAAAGAAAACACTTATCAGATCTGAAAGGACTGAAAAACCTCTATTTCCAAAAGGAAAATAGAGGCTGTCAGTTAATCTTTCAAGGCTGAAAATAAGCCGGCTAGAGCAATCGCTCCTGAGAGCATGGCGGTGGAAAGGAGCAGCACATTGTCTGCCACCTCTAGCTTGTACTCAAAGACTTTTTCAGCTGGTTTGTCTTCTGCAAAAATTTCTACCTTCATGTTCTCCTCCTTTGTTTCTAGAACAAATCACTGTGACTTCCTGTCCTCAGCAAGTTTAAAATCAATTCATCCTTATCTACTTTGTAAACCAAAAGCCAATCGGGCTGGATATGACACTCCCGAACACCTTGGAAATGATTGGAGTTGGTCAGTTGATGGTCACGATATCTGACAGGAAGTTCTTTTTCTTGAACCAGAAAATTCAAAACTTCTTCTAACAAGTTTGCCTTTAAACCACGCTTCATTGCTAACTTAAAATCTTTTTTAAACTGTTTATGATAACGAATCTTAAGCACGCAAGTCCTCCATCAAGTCTGAGACTGATTCAAAGGGTTGACTCATATTCCGATTTTGCTCTACATCCGTTACTACTTGGAGCAACTTCCCATGATCATCTAATCGAACATCAAAAGGTAAGCCCTGATATTGAATAGCCTGACGAAGGAAAATGTTGATAGCTGTTGTCATATCCATTCCCAAATGATTGAACACCAGTTGGGCCTGCTCCTTAACCTCACTATCCAAACGGATACTCATGCTCGTCTTTGACATATTCTCACCTTCTTTCTATCTATCATTGTAACAAAAAAGAAGGCTGTTGTAAATCCATTGGATATACAATAGCTTTCTACCTGGCATTCGTTTTTCATTAGATGAAACTGGATCAACTTTTGTAAATGGATTCCCTCCATCAAAACAAATCATCAAAGAGGCTCAACTGGTTATCCTCTGGCATATTGCCAAGAATACCCATCTCATCCATCTTTTCAACCAGGGTGGACGAAACACCGCCACGCTTCCGGAGCTCGGTCTTAGAGAGGAATTCTCCTTCTTCACGCGCCCGCACGATTTGCTTGGCAACGTTCTCTCCCAGACCATCCATAGCGACAAATGGTGGAATCAGGGTATCCCCATCAATCAAGAATTCTGTCGCCTGACTGCGATAGAGGTCTAGCTTGCCAAACTTGAAGCCCCGCTCCCACATCTCATTGACAATCTCAAGGGTAGTGTAGAGGTCGATCTCGACATTGGAAGCTTCGTTGTTCTTGCGTTTCTCCGCGATTTCCTTCATCCGAGCTTTCACGGCATCAAGGCCTGCTCCCATGGTCTTAATGTCAAAGGCCTTAGCCCGAATTGAGAAGTAAGCACAGTAGTAATAAAGTGGATGGTGCACCTTAAAGTAGGCCACACGAAGGGCCATCATAACATAGGCCGCGGCATGGGCTTTAGGGAACATGTACTTGATCTTCCCACAGGACTCGATGTACCATTCAGGGACATTGTTTTCCTTCATGGCTTGGATGTAACCGTTGCGCTCTTCTTCTGAGATCTTGAGCCACATCCCTTTCCGAACGCGCTCCATGATGGTAAAGGCCATCTTAGGCTTGAGACCCGCGTGCATGAGGTAAACCATGATGTCGTCCCGACACCCGATAACGGTCGATAGATCGGCAATGCCTGCCTTAATCAAGTCTTGGGCATTTCCCAACCACACGTCGGTACCGTGAGACAGACCAGAGAGCTGAAGTAACTCTGCGAAGGTCGTCGGATGGGTCTCTTCGACCATGCCCCGAACAAAGTTGGTCCCAAACTCTGGAATCCCCAACATCCCTGTCGGCGTTCCGATCTGCTCGGCTGTCACCCCTAGCACTTCCGTCCCAGAAAAGAGGGCCATGACCCCTGGATCATCCATTGGGATATCGTTCGGATCAATACCTGACAAGTCTTGAAGCTTGCGAATCATGGTCGGATCATCATGTCCCAGGACATCGAGCTTGAGGACGTTCTCATCGATATCGTGGAAGTTAAAGTGAGTGGTCTGCCATTCAGCTGTCACATCATCTGCCGGATACTGGACCGGAGTAAAGTCATAGACATCCATATAGTTTGGAATAACAACGATTCCCCCTGGGTGCTGACCAGTTGTCCGTTTGACCCCAGCTGCACCGAGAGCTAAGCGCTCGACCTCGGCATCTCGGTAGTACTTGCCAAAATCACGCTCATAGCCCTTGACAAAGCCGTAGGCAGTCTTAGCGGCGACTGTACCTACCGTTCCTGCCCGGAAGGCATATTCTTCCCCAAAGATATCGCGAACATCCAAGTGGGCGCTCGGCTGGTCTTCCCCTGAGAAGTTCAAATCGATATCGGGTACCTTGTCCCCATCGAAACCAAGGAAGGTTTCAAAGGGAATATCCTGCCCATTTTTGCTGAGCTTGTGGCCACAGTTTGGACAATCCTTGTCTGGCATATCAAAACCAGATCCATAAGAACCATCGGTGATGAACTCACTGTACTGGCACTGACCACAGACATAGTGAGGCGAAAGTGGATTGACCTCAGTGATCCCTATCATGGTCGCGACAAAGCTGGATCCGACGGATCCACGCGATCCAACCAGGTAGCCCCGCTCATTGGAACGGTGCACCAGCATTTGCGATGCCAGATAAATCACGGCAAAGCCATTCCCCAAGATGGAAGTCAATTCCTTTTCAATCCGCAAATCGACAATATCAGGGAGCGGATTACCATAGATTTCAAAGGCTCGCTTATAGGTTAATTCCGCAACCGTTTCTTCGGCCTTGTCGATAAATGGCGTATAAAGGTCCCCCTTGACCACTTCGACCGGCTCAAAGGTCTCTGCGAGCGCATTGGTGTTTTCAATAACAATCTTGCGCGCCAAGTCTTCTCCCAAAAAGGCAAATTCATCCAGCATTTCATTGGTAGTTCTGAAATGCGCTTTTGGCAGTGGCGCTGGCTGGGCATCTTCTCCGTGCCCAATGGTCCGGTTAATCATGGCCCCTTGACCGAGACTACGGACAATGATCTCCCGATAAATCTCATCTTCTGGCTCCAGATAGTGGACATTTCCTGTCGCAAGAACAGGCTTGCCGAGGCGATCTCCCACTTCGATCAAGCTCTTGATAATGGTCTGGAGCTCGTCCATGTCCTTGACCTGCTCCTTGGCAATGAGGGGCGCGTAGATAGCCGGTGGCATAACCTCGATAAAGTCGTAGTACTTGGCCACTTCGACCGCCGCATCCACACCTTGCGACATGACCGCATCAAAGACTTCCCCTTCTGAGCAGGCCGATCCGAGGATCAAGCCCTCGCGGTGGGCGTCCAGCACAGTCTTTGGAATCCGTGGGACTCCTTCGAAATACTTGGTCCCAGAAAGTGAGACCAGTTTAAACATGTTCTTAAGGCCAGTCTGATTTTTGACATAGAGGGTGGCATGCTTGACCCGCGCCTTCTTATAAGAATTCTCATCGATCAAATCGATATTCAGGTCCTTAAGATTGGTCACCCCATGCTTTTCAGCGACATCTTTGATGAAGATAAAGAGCAGGCGTCCCGTCGCTTCCGCATCGTAGTTGGCCATGTGGTGGTGCTCCAAGCCTACCCCAAAGCGCTTGGTCAATGGCCCCAAGCCATGCCGTTTAAAATCTGGATAGAGGTTACGGGCAAATTCCAGGGTATCGATGACCGGCTGGGTGATCTTGGGAAGACCATGGCGCTCATAGTTAGCATTCATAAAGCCCACGTCAAAGGTGGCATTGTGGGCAACGAGAACCGTTCCCTCACAGAAGGCCTGAAACTCCTTCAAAACCTGCACCAAGGGCTTGGCACCCCGGACATGCTCATTGGTGATCCCTGTCAATTGGGTCGTAAAGGCAGACAGAGGATGGCCTGGATCGATAAACTCGTCAAACTCCTCAATAACATTGCCCTTGTACATCTTAGAAGCTGCGACCTGGATCAAGTCATTGTAGATGGCTGAAAGTCCCGTCGTTTCCACGTCAAAGACCACATAAGTCGCTTCATTGAGGTCCAGATCCACCTCGTTATAGGTGATGGGCACCTTGTCCTCTACGATATTGGCTTCCATCCCATAGATCAGCTGGATCCCAGCTTTCTTGGCTGCTTTAAAGCCATGCGGGAAACTCTGCACATTGCCATGGTCAGTGATGGCCACCGCCTTATGCCCCCACTCAGCTGCCTTGGCGATCAACTCTTCGACTTCCGGCAGGGCATCCATCGTCGACATATTGGTATGCGCGTGGAATTCCACCCGACGCTCACCCTCTGGCATCAGGTCCTTGCGGGCATAATGCACGACTTCCTGGATGTCTTGGACATTCATAGTTAAGTCGCGCGTGAAATTGTTCATTTCGATATTTCCCCGCACTCGTAGCCAGCTGTTCTTCTTGATCATGTCAAACTTCTGGGCTTCTTCCTCATTTTTGACCCATTTCTGAAGGGAAAAACTCGAGGTATAGTCGGTCATCTTAAAGCTGATCAAAACCCGACCGGTCCGTGTCACCTTGTGCTCCACGTCAAAGACCACACCCTCAAAGACAATCCGGTTCTCTTCTGTCGTGATCTCGATCATCGGAGTGATCTCAGCCTTGTCTAGCTTAGGTTTAGCCGCCGCCTTCTTAGCCTTAAAATCAAAGGCTGGCTTTTCTTCAACCGCTGGTGGCGGAGCCATCTGGGCCAAGGATTCCATAGCCCGCAAGGTCTCTTCATTGGCCGCTTGGAAGATCTTTTCATTTTCCTCCTCAAAGCGCGCCACTTCTTGCTCTGTCAACTCCTCATCAGACTCCACCCGACAGGTGAAATGCGGAAAACCAAAGGCTTCCAACTGCTTGGCAAGGTTGGGCAAATGGTTCTTACGAAAATGCTCCGTATCAACCGAAGAAGGCCCAGAGATGATCAATTCTTGCCCTTCCGCGCGCACCTGCAAGTCTTGGTAGAGCCCCTTAAAGCCTTGACTAGCGCAAGGCCCATCCTCAAAGACCTCACGATAGTAGGCCTGCAATAAATCCGCAGAAAAATCCTGATTGGCCACTTGGATGGTAAAGGTCGCTTGGTTTCCCGTCTTTGAAAATTCTTCCTTCAAGCGCTGGCGCAATTCCTTAAACAAAGCAATCGGCAAGACTTCCGCAAAGGCAAAGCGGAACTCCCAAACCCGACTGACCTTGTGCACCACGACTTCTTGAATCTCCGCATGCAAAAAGGCACTGGAAGATCGCATCTCCAGCGGCATATCCAGCTGATCCATTAAAATTTCAAAGGTGTTGGACATTGTTTCTCCCTTGATCTTGATTCTTTTGCTCGCTTTTGACTGGCCCGACTCTATGCAAAACCAGACCATTCAAAAACATTCGTAACCCTTATTTTATCACAATTTAAGGATTAATTCGAGGGGGAAGTGAAGACGAAAAAATCACCGATAGGACGGTGATTTCTTTTCATCTTTTATTTATTCAGTTAGGGCTGATCCATCATTTATACTTCATCCCCATGATGATGGCCACAACTGCCAAAATAGGCAATAAAATTAACATCCAGATTCCAATCCACATTTGCCGTTTAAAAAGCCTGTCTAATCCACCATAGCGTTCAATGTATGATTCTTTTGGACAGGCTGGATTATACCAGACCGTCATGGTCGATCCCAGTGGAAAAGCATCTTGAAAAAGATTGCCCTTTGAGACTACAGAATTGGTGTAGATGGTTATCCTTTGCGCCATCAAATCGTTATCACTGGCCGCTTGATTCGTTTTCCAAGGTAGTGTCACCCGCACCACCCAATAATATTTCAGACTATTTCGATAGGTCTGACCATCCACTCTATATTCTACAATTGGAGCCGCTACTATCTGTGTCCTCTTATAGCCAATTACCACTCCCTCAACGCTCTTTGACGAGAGGGTCTTAATCCTAACTTCTCTTCTATAAAAATATCCAAAAAAGAGTACTTCAAATAAAGGAAATCCAATAACAGCCACAGCAATGACTAGAAATATTCTGATATCGGGCATACCCATCACCTACTTCATCATCAGATCTGACATACTAAGACTCATCTTCGTTCCATCTGTTATACTTTCGACAATTGATTGTTGCTCCTTAGTCAAAGGAAGCAAAAAGATCGTTGCCGATTGCGTCGGTAATTTGCCATTTTCAGAAATACTATACTCAACTAACTGATTTTGAAATATAGATTGTCCATCATAACTCCAATTGAGCTTAAACTCTGCATCATGATCAATATTCGTTGTCGTTTTGTTGACCAACATAAATACTACATATTCTTGTTGGTTCAAAGTATAGGTACTCCCTGTATAATACAAAGTGATCTCACCTTGCTTACCAGCCTCCGGATGCTCCTTAACCAACTTCTTACCCAGCTCTATCAAATCAGATGTTTTTCCTTCATATTGAGGTGCCACTACAAATTTCAAGGCCTGTTCCTCTTTAGCAGACGAGGAGACTTTTGTGGTTTGTTCTGTTTTGTTTGTAGCTGACTTCTTGACCTCTTTTTTAGGCTGAGCGCAGGCTGTTAAAACAAGCACACTCGCCAGCAATACCATCATCTTTTTCATGAATCATTTCCCTTCTTTTGTGATTGAGTGAGATTCAAAAAACATTTTCTACTATCATACCGAAAATTAGTTTGAAGAGCAAGTTCGTTACTAGGTGGAGAGAGTTGAAGGAATGAAAAAGATGATGAGACAAAATATTTTTGAAAATACAACAAAAAGACAAACATCAAATTGACGTTTGTCTTCGTTCTGAAAAAGAAAACCGTTGTTTTCCCTTGTACGTAATTTTTCGCTCTACACATTTTACTTACTATTCTTTAAAACGAGAAAAAGTAAGTTTAAATCAAAAAATAAATTTCTTTTTAAAAAATCAATCTCCTAAAAAAGATAAAAATTTTACAAATAATGTGATTATTTTAGTAATTCAAAAGGTTGATTACGATGGAAAATCATTATATTGACTATTATAATTGTCAATTATTTTCCTACGCTTATATCTATCTGATAAATTTTTTCCCTCTGAAATATAGCTTTCTTGTTTCTCTTGCCACGTCTGCTTAGGTGGTACACTATAAAGCCCTCCATCGATTGAAGCTGCTAAACTAGCATCCGTTTTGGCAAAAGCATCGGCAACACTATTTAAATATGCATCCAAAGAATCTACAGTTTTGACCAGGTTACCCATCGATTTTTTTGTTAACTTAACGCATTCTTCAAAATTCCCCGTTACAGGAGCTTCAAGTAACGATTTTACGCCGTCTGACATTTCATCTGCGGATGCATTCATATTCGCTTTAATACTCTTAATTCTATCTGGATTAATCCGTTTCATCTTTACTTCCTTCCGATTGTATTTCTTTAAGAACAGCTTGAAATTCCTCTTTTTGTTGTTTAATCCACGCCTGATATTCCTCATAAGTAGAGATCGGAGTTTCCAAGACATTACCTTTTCGATCTATACCATATATTGTTAGTTTTTCTTCACCTTTAGGTGCCATCCAATAGAGTACTTTGTTAAACCATTCTTCTGGGGAGACATATTGTACTTGAGGATAAAGAATCCATCCATCTTTTAATTTTTCTTCAATTTCTGGATAGTCCTTAAAAAGATTTATATTAGTATCAATTATTTTTCCTCCAGCCTGTATATCACTATTAATACTAATACGATCATCAACTAAATATCCTTTATCTTTTGTATAGTTCGCTAAAGTAGTATCATAAAAATCTGGGATTTCATCATATGTCTCTGGCCGTCTTGCCTTATCTCCTTCAACTTTCCCAGTGTCAATATTAAAAAGGAAAGTCTTAACGATACCCTTATCATTCTTTACCTCTATTTCAATAGTATTTTTAGGATTAGTACGGTAAGTATAGATCTTAAAATTAGTAGGGTAAAAATTAGATTGATAGTCTGAGACAACTTTGTTAAGATTCACTTCTTTATCAACTAGGCTATCGGTACTATAATCATAAAGGCGGAGTTTCCAATAATCTGACTTTGGGATTTTTTTCTCATCTGTAAGATCAACTCCATCTTTTTTTACCATTACTTTCCGTTCTGTAGTAAAAAGATAATGCCCACCTCCCAAGTGTAAATCAGACTGTTTATTTAACAATATATATTTTTGTTGGTTCCCAAAAAAGTAAACTGAATTATCAACCTCAGCAAATTTTTCAATAGAGTATTCTGTTTTCTCACGTTTTTCAAAGTATTGTTTCGACCAAAAAGCAAATACCATAACAAAGGGTAGTAAAATCAATCCTATTATTAAATATTTAAAAGTACATCTAATTTCTAGTTTTCTCTTCATATCAACTTCCTCCTTGGCCTACTCCAGTCACATAGTCTAAATAAGACCAAGTACGATAAGAATCTCGTGTAAAAATTGAAGAATTATTTTCATATGCAGATTTTCCATCTTTAGATTCTCCATTAATAGGTAGCTCTGCATCCTTCAAACCATTATATAGTTTATCAAATCCAATTACTTCTAATCGATAATCACGCTTACCCTCACCACTTAAAAGAGCCTTCATTTCTGCATCATAAGCTCCACTTAGCTTACTGTTATCAATTCTACTGCTAAATTTTTCTAATGCCTCATATGGGTCCTTACCATTCTTTACAGCCGTCTCAGCTATATAAGTTCGTAAGCCATTTTTCTCTAAATCTCGTTGTTTCAAATAGGCCTCCACATCAAAGCTTGGGCTGACGTATTGACTGTTACTCTTTGCCCCCCCCTGTTTGAATGATGTCCCACCATATTGCCAAAACTCAGTCTCACTGTCGTTTTTCAAATTTTTGATCTCTTTATCATATTTTTCTTTTTTATCAAAATAATCGTAAATATTTTTAGAGATATTTAAAGCGCCCTCTGCTTTACTAGTATATTTATCCACAGGCGTATCATTCCAAATTTTTGAGGAAGAAACTGTTTCTCCACTGTCTATGAGCTTTTTGATATCTTTGTCTTCACTCATACCTGTCTCAACAATTCCTATTAAAACTCCAGCAGGTGCATATAACTTAGCTAAATCTTTCATTGTATTAGCCACTGTTTTTGGAAAAAGCATTGTTTTTTCAAGATTTAAATCTTTAATTTTATCTATATTCTTTTGAATATTCAAATCTGTTTTTTCATCTATAATATCTGCTTGAACCTTTGTGGATCCAGGGAAATTGCTAATAACGGAAAATGAGAAGCCCTTACCATC
>OLNK01001873.1_pt1 | contig 13931 bp, 9 predicted proteins | sample 1672791 | NCBI WGS metagenome assembly OLNK01 (sample SAMEA3136724, study PRJEB25190) | human gut metagenome | biome: human gut; feature: human-associated habitat; material: faeces | place: Austria | collected 2013 | reverse complement strand
AAAATTAGTTTTTCTGGCAAATGATGCAGCTAGTAACCTGACAAAAAAGGTGACAGATAAGGGTCACTATTATGAGGTTCAAGTATCTACCGTGTTTTCAACACTAGAATTAAGCACTGCAATTGGACGTGCCCGTAAGGTCGTCGCTGTTGTAGATGCTGGATTTTCAAAGAAAATGAGGTCTCTTATGGAATAGAAGAGGAGGACAGCAATTGTCTAAGAAAAGATTATACGAAATTGCCAAAGAATTGGGCAAGGAAAGTAAGGAAGTCGTCACTCGTGCGAAAGAATTAGGTTTTGACGTCAAGAGTCATGCATCTAGTGTCGATACTGATGTTGCTGAAAAGTTGATCAAGAGCTTTGCAACGAAAAAAGAAACAGTCGAAAAGAAAGTAGCAGAAGTGGTTGCCAAGACAACGGCTGTCGCAGAGAAAAAAGAAGCAGCACCCGTAAAAAAAGAAGGGACAACTGAGACAAAATCAGTAACGCCAGCTGCTAAACCAAAGAGTCGTAACTTTAAAGCGGAACGAGAAGCGCGTGCAAAAGAGCAGGCTGAACGTAGGAAACAACAAGACAATCGTCCAAAACGTGATCGCAAGGACAATCAGCGTCATGGTGACAACCGAAATCAACGACCACAAGAGCGAAATGAACAGCGAAATCAAGGTTCTGAGCGTCGCAATAACCGACCAGATCAAAGACGTAGTGCACAACCCCAAGTGGCACCAAAAGTTGATTTCAAAGCGCGTGCAGCAGCACTGAAAGCTGAACAAAATGCTGAGTACGCACGTGGAAGTGAAGATCGCTACAAACAACAAGCTGCAAAAGCAGAACAAGAACGTCAACAGCGCCGGAAACGGGTAGAAGTACCTGAAGTGAAAACACCTGTACAGGAGTCGACTGTTGAAAGCCATACGAAGCCAGCTGTTGTAGCTACTCCAGCTCAAGTAGATACACGCCGTAAGAAACAAGCGCGACCAGATAAGAAACGCGATGATTTTGATCGTGAGGAAGATGGTCCAAGAAAACAACAAAGGAATCGAAGTAGTCAAAATCAAGTGAGAAATCAAAAAAATAGTAACTGGAATAACAATAAGAAGAATAAAAAGGGAAAGAACAACCGCACAGAAGCTCCAAAACCAGTAACAGAGCGTAAATTCCATGAATTACCAAGTGAATTTGAGTATACGGATGGAATGACGGTTGCAGAAATCGCAAAACGGATCAAGAGAGAGCCAGCTGAAATCGTCAAGAAGCTCTTCATGATGGGAGTTATGGCAACTCAAAATCAATCGCTGGATGGGGATACCATTGAACTTTTGATGGTCGATTATGGAATTGAAGCCAAGAAAAAGGTAGAAGTGGATAATGCCGATATTGAACGTTTCTTCGTGGAAGATGGTTATCTCAACGAAGATGAGTTAGTGGAACGTCCACCAGTTGTAACTATCATGGGACACGTTGACCATGGTAAAACAACCCTTTTGGATACCCTTCGTAATTCTCGTGTGGCGACAGGTGAAGCAGGTGGGATCACCCAGCACATCGGTGCCTACCAAATCGTTGAAAATGGCAAGAAGATTACCTTCTTGGATACACCTGGACACGCGGCCTTTACATCTATGCGGGCGCGTGGTGCATCTGTTACGGATATTACCATCTTGGTCGTAGCGGCGGATGACGGGGTTATGCCTCAGACTATTGAAGCCATCAACCACTCAAAAGCAGCCAATGTTCCAATCATTGTGGCTATTAACAAGATCGATAAACCAGGTGCCAACCCAGAACGTGTCATCGGTGAATTGGCGGAACACGGTGTTATGTCGACAGCTTGGGGTGGGGATTCTGAATTTGTAGAAATCTCAGCCAAGTTCAACCAAAACATTGATGAGTTGTTGGAAACTGTCCTTCTTGTGGCTGAAATCCAAGAACTCAAGGCAGATCCAACTGTTCGTGCTATCGGTACCGTTATCGAAGCGCGTTTGGATAAAGGAAAAGGTGCGGTGGCAACCCTCCTTGTTCAACAAGGAACTTTGAATGTCCAAGACCCAATCGTTGTCGGAAATACCTTTGGACGTGTCCGTGCCATGACCAATGACCTTGGACGTCGTGTGAAGGTTGCAGGACCATCTACTCCTGTTTCTATCACTGGTTTGAACGAAGCGCCAATGGCGGGTGACCACTTCGCGGTTTATGAAGATGAAAAATCTGCGCGTGCAGCTGGTGAAGAACGTGCCAAACGTGCTCTGATGAAACAACGTCAAGCAACCAACCGCGTCAGCCTTGAAAATCTCTTTGATACCTTGAAGGCTGGGGAAGTGAAATCTGTTAATGTCATCATTAAAGCCGATGTACAAGGTTCGGTTGAAGCTCTTGCTGCTTCCCTTCAAAAGATTGAAGTAGAAGGTGTGAAAGTGACCATCGTTCACTCAGCGGTTGGTGCTATTAACGAATCAGACGTGACCCTTGCAGAAGCTTCAAATGCCTTCATCATCGGATTTAACGTCCGTCCTACTCCACAAGCACGTCAACAAGCTGAAGCTGACGAGGTGGAAATCCGTCTTCACTCAATCATCTACAAAGTGATTGAAGAAATGGAAGATGCCATGAAGGGTATGTTGGATCCTGAGTTCGAAGAGAAAGTCATCGGGGAAGCAGTTATTCGTGAAACCTTTAAAGTCTCTAAAGTGGGTACCATCGGTGGATTTATGGTCCTTAGCGGTAAGGTTACACGTGATTCCAAAGTTCGTGTCATTCGTGACGGTGTCGTGATCTATGACGGAGCTCTTGCAAGCTTGAAACACTTCAAAGATGATGTCAAAGAGATCACAAATGGTCGTGAAGGTGGATTGATGATTGAAGGTTACAATGATATCAAGACAGATGATACCATCGAAGCCTACATCATGGAAGAAATTAAAAAATAAGCAAGCTGACTAGGAAAAAAGAGGCTTCCCCTCTGATTTCCTAGTTTTTAAACACAGAGCAGAAAGGAGTTCCTATGGCAAGTCATTTTCGGACAGACCGAGTAGGGATGGAAATCAAGCGTGAAGTCAACGAGATTTTACAAAAGAAAGTCCGTGACCCGCGTGTTCAAGGAGTTACCATTACGGATGTTCAAATGCTAGGTGATTTGTCTATGGCCAAAGTGTATTATTCAATTATGAGTGATTTGGCTTCAGACAATCAAAAGGCTCAGACAGGCCTTGAAAAAGCAACAGGAACCATCAAGCGTGAATTAGGTCGGAATCTGAAATTGTACAAGATTCCAGATCTTACTTTTGTGAAAGACGAATCCATCGAATACGGGAATAAGATCGATGAGATGTTGCGCAATTTGAACAAAGACTAGAGAGGTTGGAATTTTCCAACCTCTTTTCTAGGATCCTTAAACAAGCAAAATAGAACAAAAAGAAACAATGATTTAAAAAAAGAATAGAATTTTGCAGAAATCTCTTGTGTGATCAGGGAATATCCTTTACAATAGGAGAGGAGTTTTATTTTGATCTCAAATTTGGAGGAATGATCATGTCCATTAATTGGCAGGAAATTTTGTTTAACTTTTTAGGAGGGCTGGGTCTCTTTCTTTATAGTATTAAAACGATGGGTGAAGGCTTGCAGCAGGCTGCAGGTGACCGTCTCCGCTACTATATTGATAAATATACCAGTAATCCCTTCCTTGGAGTCTTAGTAGGGATTGTTGTGACAGCCCTTATTCAGTCTAGTACTGGGGTAACGGTGATTACCGTCGGTCTGGTCAGTGCGGGTCTCTTGACCCTGCGTCAAGCTATTGGGATCATCATGGGGGCAAATATCGGGACCACGGTGACTTCATTCATTATTGGGTTTAAATTGGGAACTTATGCCCTTCCAATTATGTTTCTCGGTACGGTTCTACTTTTCTTTACCAAGAATCGAATGGCTAATAATATTGGTCGGATTCTCTTTGGGGTTGGAGGAATTTTCTACGCTTTAAACCTGATTAGTGCGGGAATGAGTCCTTTGAAAGATTTGCCAGAATTTAGTCAGTACATGATCACCCTTGGAAAAAATCCAATTCTGGGTGTTTTAGCAGGAGCCATCATCACAGTTTTGATTCAAGCTTCTTCAGCTACCATTGGGATTCTACAAGGTTTGTATTCAGGTGGTTTCCTAGATCTTCGCGGTTCTTTACCTATTCTTTTTGGAGACAACATCGGAACAACCTTGACAGTTATTATTGCTGCGATGGGGGCCAATGTTTCTGCTAAACGTGTTGCAGCAACCCATGTGCTCTTTAACTTGATCGGAACAGTCCTTTGTTTGATCTTGTTAACACCTTTTACAGCCATGATTGAATACTTCCAAGGGCTCTTGCACTTGTCACCAGAAATGACCATTGCTTTTTCTCACGGAGCTTTCAACGTGACCAATACCATCATTCAATTCCCATTCATTGGAGCTTTGGCATACTTTGTAACCAAACTGATTCCTGGTGAGGATGAGGTTGTCAAATATGAACCGCTCTACTTGGATGAAAACTTGATCACTCAAGCGCCTTCGATTGCTCTAGGAAATGCGAAAAAAGAGTTGCTTCATTTAGGTGGATATGCAGACAAAGCTTTTAATCTCTCTTATGATTATATTGTTCATCAAAATGAAAAAACAGCTGAAAAAGGTCATAAGACAGAAGAAGCCATTAATACCATTGATGACGATTTGACTCGCTACTTGATTCGTTTGTCGAGTGAAGCCTTGAGTCCGAGAGAAAGTGAAGTTCTCACCAACATCCTAGATTCCTCACGGGATTTGGAGCGGATTGGAGATCACGCGGAAGCCTTGATCAATCTGACCGATTATTTAATTCGTAAGAAAGTGGTCTTTTCAGAAGCGGCCTTGGCTGAATTGGAAGATATTTACAACCAAACCCATCAATTTGTAGAGGATGCTTTGAAAGCCGTTGAGAACAATGATGTGAGTCTTGCAAACCAATTGGTAGCACGTCACGAGGCAATTGAAAAGTTGGAGAAAAGACTTCGGAAAACCCATATTCGTCGTTTGAACCACGGTGAATGTACACCTCAAGCCGGAGTGAACTTTATTGATATCATTTCTCACTATACACGTGTTGCAGACCATGCCATGAATCTCGCTGAGAAAGTACAAATCGAGCAAATTTAATGAATGTCAAACAGAGTAAGTAGGAAGCTTACTCTGTTTTTTTGTTGGATTCTATTCAAAAATAGGTCTAGACCATTTACAAATAGAAGTGAAAGCGTTATAATATGTATGAATATAAATGGAACACAGTTCCTACAATGGAAAGGACGATTTTATGTCTACATATATTAAAGCAGATCAATTTTATTACCCACATGGGGTTCGCCTCGGAGGCTATTTGGAACTCGTTGATGGCAAGTTTGGAAAACATGTGGAAAGCTTACCAGAAGGTGTGGATGTGCTAGATTATTCAGGGTACAGTATTGCGCCTGGCCTCGTAGATACCCATATTCACGGATTTGGTGGGGTAGATGTGATGGATAACAATATCGAAGGCACTCTCCATACCATGAGTGAAGGTCTCTTGAGTACAGGGGTCACAAGCTTTTTGCCTACGACCTTGACTTCCTCTTACGAACAACTTTTGGCAGTAACGGAAAATATCGGTGCACGATACAAAGAAGCAACAGGAGCTAAGATTCGCGGGATTTATTTTGAAGGACCTTATTTCACAGAAAAATACAAGGGAGCTCAAAACCCGTCTTATATGAAGGATCCAAGTATGGAAGAATTCCGTGCTTGGCAAAAAGCTGCCAATGGTCTGTTGAATAAGATTGCCCTTGCTCCCGAGCGTGAAGGGGTAGAAGAATTTGTTCGGACCATTACAGGAGAAGGGGTGACTGTCGCTCTGGGACACTCCAATGCTACTTTTGAAGAAGCTAAAAAAGCGGTTGATGCAGGTGCGAGTGTCTGGGTGCATGCCTACAATGGTATGCGTGGTTTGACGCACCGTGAACTCGGTATGGTTGGTGCCATGTATGAATTGCCTCATACTACAGCAGAGTTGATCTGTGATGGCCATCACGTGGATCCACTAGCGTGTGATATCCTGATGAAACAAAAAGGCAAAGAAAATGTTGCCTTGATTACGGACTGTATGACAGCTGGGGGCTTAGAAGACGGGGACTACATGCTTGGGGAATTCCCGGTTGTGGTCGCTGAAGGGACGGCTCGCTTGAAATCAACTGGTAATCTAGCTGGCTCAATTTTGAAATTGAAAGATGGATTAAAAAATGTTGTAGAGTGGGGGATTGCTAACCCTCACGAAGCAGTGATGATGGCCAGCCTCAATCCGGCAAAATCAGTCCATATTGATGATGTTTGTGGTCAAATCCGTGAAGGATATGATGCGGACTTCATCGTACTTGACCAAAATTTGGATCTGGTTGCGACCTATCTCGATGGGGTCAAACGTTACCAAGCTTCCAATTAGATTCAAGAAACGAAGATAGAATACTTCCTCTCTAGGTCATACCTAGAGAGGTTTTTGTGAGGTATTCATGGGGTTAAACAGTCTGTAGGGGCTTTTTGTTTACCGATGGTGGTGCAATTTTGTGAATGCTGTCTTTTCATGCTATAATGGGAATTGAAATGTGAGGTAGCTTATGAAGGCAATTGATATACGTTTTTTATTGATGGGAATTTTTTTCTTGCTCTATGGGATTGTAAGAAAAAATATCTTTATTGTGATCGTTGGTGGGGCATTTTTACTCTATAGTTTTTATAGCAAGAAGATGGAGCCAACCAAGAAGAATATTTTTAAGCCAGAGCTCAAGCTTCGAGGGCCTAAGAAACCGAAATCGAAGAAAGGAAAGAAAAAATGAATCATTATCGTTTAAATAATGGGGTGGAGATTCCTGTATTGGGATTTGGGACGTGGAAAGCAGCGGATGGAGAAGAAGCCTATCAAGCTGTGTTAGCTGCTTTAAAAGCAGGTTATCGCCATATCGATACAGCTGCGATCTACCAGAATGAAGAGAGTGTGGGCCGGGCCATTAAAGACAGTGGTCTTGCGCGCGAAGACCTGTTTATTACCACCAAACTTTGGAATACTCATCACACCTATGAAGACGCTCAAGCTGCTTTGGAAGAGTCTCTTGAAAAACTAGGCTTGGACTATGTAGATCTTTATTTGATTCATTGGCCAAATCCAAAACCTCTTCGAGAAAATGATGCTTGGAAACAACGAAATGCTGAGGTTTGGCGGGCAATGGAAGATATGCTAGCTGCTGGCAAGGTTCGAGCTATTGGTATTAGCAATTTTCTGCCTCATCATTTGGAAGCCCTCCTTGAAACAGCTCGGGTCATCCCAGCTGTGAACCAAATTCGTCTAGCACCTGGGGTTTATCAAAGTGAAGCCATTGCTGCAAGTCGCAAGCATGGCATTTTACTAGAGGCTTGGGGACCTTTTGGCCAAGGAGAATTGTTCCAAAATGAACAAGTAAAAGAAGTGGCTACTAAATATGGGAAAACCGTCGCTCAACTAGCCCTAGCTTGGAGTTTACAAGAAGGTTTCCTTCCACTGCCAAAATCTGTTACGCCTGAGCGGATTGAGAGCAATCTGGATTGCTTTGATTTTGAATTGACGGCAGATGATGTGGAACTCCTGCGCTATCTTCCGGTTGAAGCGGGTGCACCAGATCCAGACACCAAAGAATTTTAAAAAATGATATCTAATAATAAAAACCGAGGACAGTTTTGTTCTCTGTTTTTTTATCTTTTCAGTCGTGAAAAAGTTTTCAAATAAAAAAAACAGACGTACTATAATACTTAGTTACTATTGCTCGGAATATAACGAATAAAAATAAATTAATAGTTAGTAATGTATGTAAATATTACAATTGTGTTACAATTCATTTTTGAATGAATTTTCAGACAATTTTGCGTTATAATAGTTACTATTAAAATAAAAGGGGAGTTTCTATGAATAGACAAGAACGTTTTTCATTAAGAAAATACAAATTTGGTGTAGCCTCAGTTTTATTAGGGGCTGTTTTGGTATTTGGATCTGCACAAGCGAGTGCAGAAGAACAAACAGCGGGTCAAACGAGCGCTGGGACACAGCTTGTAGCAAACAGTCAACAGGCACCGACTGAGGTAGAACATTCACAAGGTGCAGAGGTTCCTAAAGAGGCAACGGTTGCTCTACAAACAAAACCGGAAGAAGCATCAAAACCAGTAGAAAAAGCTACAGAAGTGGCTACTCCGACAAGTTCGGAAACAACTGAGCGCCATGATGTAACTGAAAAACCTCAAAGCATCGAAAGTGATGAAATTATTACTGTTCCACAAACCTGGAAGCAAGGATATAAAGGTGAAGGAATGGTTGTGGCCGTGATCGACTCGGGCTTGGATGTGAACCACGAGGTTCTTCGTATTACACATCCTTCAAAAGCCAAGTTTAAAAATCAAGAAGAAATAGAAGCTGCTAAGAAAGTGGCAGGAATTGATTATGGTAAATGGTATAACGACAAAGTCGTATATGCCTATGATTACTTTGACGGTACTGACAATATCAAAGAGGCTGAAAGAGATTCTCACGGGATGCACGTTACAGGGATCGCAACCGGGAATCCTGATAAAGAAGCAGGAAACGGTGAAAAGATCTATGGTGTGGCACCAGAAGCGCAAGTTATGTTTATGCGTGTCTTTTCGGATCGTCAAAAAACAACTGGTTCTGCTCTTTATGTGAAAGCGATTGATGATGCTGTAGCCCTTGGTGCAGATGCCATCAATATGAGTCTTGGATCCTCTACTGGTTCTATGGTCAATGCAGGTTCGGATATCATTGATGCGATTAAACGAGCTCGTGCTAAAGGTGTATCTGTCTTGATCTCTGCGGGGAATAGTAATACTTTTGGGAATGGATATTCAAGACCGTCTGCAGAAAATCCTGATTACGGTTTGGTAGGAAATCCTTCAACAGTAGAGGACTCTATCTCTGTTGCTTCTATCAATAACAAAATTATTACGACAGAGGTTTTTGAAGTCAGAGGGTTGGAAGGTAATGCGGATGTAGATAACGGTAAGTTTGACTACAGTAAGTCTGCAACAGATACTGATTTTGAAAAAGGTAAAGAATATGAATATGTAGCTGTTGGACTTGGGAAAGAAGAAGATTTCAAAGATCTAGATCTTACTGGTAAATTGGCGCTTATCCAACGCGGGGAAATTCCATTCTCAGAAAAGATTGCCAATGCCTTCCATCATGGTGCAGCAGGAGCTTTGGTCTACAATAATGTGGAAGGATCGAATCTTGGAATGGCAATTGATGGAGATGCTAAGAAAATTCCATCTGTCTTCATTTCAAAACGCTATGGGGAAGCTCTTAAAGCTGGATCTTACAAAGTTGTCTTCAACAATACCATGGCCAATCGTCCATCTCCCGAGGCAGATCAATTGTCTGATTTCTCAAGCTGGGGAGTGACAACCGATGGTCAGTTGAAACCAGATGTCACAGCACCTGGTGGGAATATCTTCTCTTCTTTAAATGACAATACCTACGGGGATATGAGTGGTACTAGTATGGCCTCTCCTCACGTGGCGGGTGTTGCAGCCTTGGTAAAAGAATATCTTGTGAAGAACCATCCAGAATTGACTCCAGAACAAGTTTCTGAAACTGTCAAGGCCTTGATTATGTCTACGGCTAAACCACATGTTAACAAAGAAACCGGTGTCTATACGTCTCCACGCCAACAAGGAGCAGGGGTTGTCGACACAGCAGCTGCCGTTTCAACAGACTTGTATGTTACTGGTGAAAACAACTACCCAAGTGTCACTCTTGGAAATGTTGGAGATAGCTTTACCTTTGATGTCACTGTCCACAATATTTCAGATACCGATCGTACCTTGAAAATGTTGGTGAATACTGACACAGATGAAGTGAAGGATGGTAAATTTACCCTTCGTCCACGTAAATTAACAGAAACTGCTTGGCCTGAAGTAACCGTGAAAGCACATAGTTCTGAAACAGTTACAGTGAAAGTCGACACAAGTAAATTCACAGAAGAATTAAGTAAAGAAATGCCAAATGGCTATTTCCTTGAAGGATTTGTTCGTTTTGTCGATCCAGCAGATGACGGGGATGTGGTCAGCTTGCCATTTATGGGATTCAAGGGAGAATTCCAAAACCTTCCAGCTGTCGAAAAACCAGTCTATGATTTGGTACGCGAAGGAAAAGATGGTTTCTACTACCATATTCCAAAAGATTTGAACATTTCCTATAATGCTAATGTTTCAGCTCTATTAACACTTCAAAATGACCTCCTTCTTACACAAGGGAAACGAGATGGTCGTCGTATTACAGTCCTTGGTATTGAAGAAAATGCAGAAGGAACTCATGCTCTTCAAGTGGATGAAAACGGAAATATTCGCATTGCCATTTCACCAAATGAAGATGGAAATAAAGATCTCGTTGAATACAAGACGGTTGCTCTTCGAAACATTGAAAACCTTCATGCAACTGTCTACGCAGCAAGCGATACGGAACATAAAAATCCACTGTGGGAAGGAACTCCATCTGATCATCGTAAGAACTTCTTTGATGGCAATGAAAAGAATCCACGTAGCTACACGCTAGATAATACTGCTTGGAATGGTACCGATGCAAATGGGAAAGCAGTAGCAGATGGTGTATATGATTATGTCATTCGTTACACACCAATGGTTCCTGGAGCTGAGGAGCAATCAACAACCTTCAAGGTTCAAGTCGATACTCAAAAACCAGTGATCACATCTGGATATATCCGTTTCAAAGATGGGGCTCAACAGTTTGTAGCACGTAAAGCCAAAGATGTTGGCGATGGTGGTATCTTAACTGAAAAACTCGTCTATGTGACTCCATTTGATGATCAGGGGACAATGGTCCAAACCAGTGAAGATAAGAATGGTACACGTGCGCTTGAAAATTACCATGTGATCAAGGCCAATGCAGATGGCAGCTTCGATCTTCCTGAAAACATCGATAAGAAGAATATCTACTACTATGTAGAAGACTTTGCGGGGAACGTAGACTATATTTCACTAGCTGATTTGGTACGAGATCAAAATAGTGGTCGTATTCAAATTGCAGTGCGTGATGCTAAGACAAACAAAGATATAGATACCATGTATGTGTATCGTATCAAGGACAGCAATGGTCAATATGTAACGGTTGATAAAACAAAAGATATTAACTTCTTGAACTTTGGTCATTATACTGCAGAAATCTTTACGTATGATCGTACAGAAGTGAAATTTGTCAGCAGCTTGACGCAAGAATTTGATTTGACAGAAGATAATAGTTTCCAAACAATCGCTTTCCTTGCTAATACTTTGGAATACGCACCAGTTAGCATTAGCTTTGATCAACCGGTTTCAAAAGCGGCTACGATCGTATTAAAAGGTGCTGAAGGTGAAAACTTTGTATTGCCAGCTGAAAAATATGGTAAAAACGGCTTTGGTAAAACTGTAGCAACTGGTCAATATACCTTGGTCGCAACCCTTCCTACTGGCTATGAATTGGCTGAGGAAGCTCCTGTAATCACAGTTGTTGCTGGACGTAATAATAACTATCGTATCGGAGTGATTTCAAAAGTGGATCTCTTGACTGCTTTGAACAATCAGGCAGATATAACGAAGACAGCTCACTACTTCAATGCGAGTGCTGATAAGAAGGAAGCTTATGATCAAGCCTTGCAAGCTGCTCAAGCAGCCTTGATGAATAAGGTCAGTCAAGAGCAAGTCAACCAAGCTCTAGCTAGTCTTGAAGCTGCCAGCCAAGCTTTGGATGGGAAAGATTCAAACGTTGCGGCCTTGAAAGAAGCCATGCAGGCTTACGATGCTACGACTAAAACTGGTCGTTATGCCAATGCCAAAGAAAAAGTACGTCGAGACTACGATCGCGCTTTCCAAACAGTGGCCTTGCTTGCAGTTGATCAAACTGTGAAACAAGAACAAATCAATCAAGCACTTGCTGAGCTTAGCCGTGCGGAAGGAAAATTAAACGGGAAAGCAACTGATTTTTCAAGCCTTGAAAAATACATCAAGGAAGAATTGAAGTTCCAAGAAAAGAATGCTAAATTCATCTATGCTGGAAATGAAGAAAAAGAAGCTTACCTAGCAGCCTTCAAGGATGCACAAACCATCCTTTCAAATCCAGGAGCAAGCCAACAAGATGTGAAAGATGCTTTGACAGCCTTGAAGAATGCCAAGAAAAAACTTCATGGTAAAAAACCAAAAGCTGCAAGACGTCCATAAGAAAAACAAAATTGTTTGTTAGCCTAAAATCCGTATGAAACGATTGTTTCATGCGGATTTTAATTTACAAGTCACTAAAATTCTGCTATAATACTAGTCAAGAAAGAAGAGCTTACGGCGTTTTTCTAGCGAGCTTGGGATAGTGAGAGCCAAGTAGAGCAAAGTAAGCAAGTGGCGCTTTCTCTCAGTAAAAAGCTGAGTAAAGTAAAATAAAATGAAGTAATAAATTAGGGTGGAACCGCGTTTCTGACGCCCCTAGGTCAAAGGACTTAGGAGCGAAGACACGGTTCTTTTTGTATCCTGAGTCACAAGAAACTTTATGAATAAGGAGTAAAACATGTCTAAAAAATTGACTTTCCACTGCGTCAGTGGCGGATACCTCCTTATAGTCGGACTGCCTCACGCCCAGCACTAGTGTGCCTGAGCTAGACGCAGTACTAACTCGTCTTGCCTCGTGTAATCGACGAGGCAGACTCGTGTCGCAAGAAATCATTTTTAATCAAGGAGTATTCAATGTCTAAGAAATTAACATTTCACTGCGTCAGTGACAGAGACCTCCTTACAGTCGGACTGCCCCATGCTCAGCACTAGGGTGCCTGAGCTAAACGCAGTACTAACTCGTCTTGCCTCGTACGATCGACGAGGCAGACTCGTGTCGCAAGAAATTATAGAAAAAGGAGTAAAACATGTCTAAAAAATTGACTTTCCAGGAAATCATCCTTACTTTGCAACAATACTGGAATGACCAGGGTTGTATGCTCATGCAGGCTTATGATAATGAAAAGGGTGCGGGTACGATGAGTCCTTACACCTTCCTTCGTGCCATTGGTCCTGAGCCATGGAATGCGGCTTATGTAGAGCCATCTCGTCGTCCAGCTGATGGGCGTTACGGAGAAAACCCAAACCGTCTTTACCAACACCACCAATTCCAAGTGGTGATGAAACCATCACCATCAAACATTCAAGAACTCTACCTTGAGTCATTGGAAAAATTGGGTATCAATCCTTTGGAACACGATATCCGTTTCGTTGAAGATAACTGGGAAAACCCATCAACTGGTTCAGCTGGTCTTGGTTGGGAAGTTTGGCTTGACGGTATGGAAATCACTCAGTTCACCTACTTCCAACAAGTTGGTGGATTGGCAACTGGTCCGGTAACTTCTGAGGTCACTTACGGTTTGGAACGTTTGGCTTCTTACATCCAAGAAGTAGACTCTGTTTACGATATTGAGTGGGCTCCAGGTGTTAAATACGGAGAAATCTTCCTTCAACCAGAATATGAGCACTCAAAATACAGCTTTGAAGTTTCTGACCAAGATATGCTTCTTGAAAACTTCGAAAAATTTGAAAAAGAAGCAGGACGTGCTTTGGAATTGGGTCTTGTTCACCCAGCCTATGACTACGTTTTGAAATGTTCACACACCTTCAACTTGCTTGATGCTCGTGGAGCTGTATCCGTTACAGAACGTGCCGGCTACATTGCCCGCATCCGTAACTTGGCCCGTGTCGTAGCCAAAACCTTCGTCGCAGAACGTAAAAAACTTGGTTACCCACTTCTCGACGAAGCTACACGCGCAAAACTCCTAGCAGAAGAGGAAGAGTAAAGAGAGCGTATTAGATGGGATTGGATGATAGAGCAATCCTACAGAACCAGT
>OLNK01001861.1_pt1 | contig 14057 bp, 10 predicted proteins | sample 1672791 | NCBI WGS metagenome assembly OLNK01 (sample SAMEA3136724, study PRJEB25190) | human gut metagenome | biome: human gut; feature: human-associated habitat; material: faeces | place: Austria | collected 2013 | reverse complement strand
CCTCCATTTTCACTGTGAAGGATACCCCTGAATTGCGGAAAGGGGTGAACAAGGTGGCACTGCGTCTGTTTGAGCACAACGAGAAAGCATATCATGCGGCAATCCGGATGATGGACCAGTACGGCAAGGCCGCCATTGTTCATCCCACTGGCACCGGAAAAAGCTATATTGCATTCAAACTGATCGAGGACAACCCGGAGAAGGTCGTGATCTGGCTTTCTCCCAGTGAATACATCTTCAAGACACAGCTGGAGAGCCTGAAAAGGAACGACCCGGACTTTTCGCTGGCGAACGTCCATTTTTACACCTATGCGAAGCTGATGTGCTGTACCGAAGGCCAGCTTGCAGAAATCGCAGGACTTCAGCCATCTTATATCATATTGGACGAATTCCACCGTGCCGGCGCGGAATGCTGGGGTGAAAGCACGGTGGAATTGTTAAAGTTATGCCCGGAGGCAAAACTGCTGGGGCTGACGGCGACAAACGTTCGGTATCTGGATAATAACCGTGACATGGCCGAAGAGCTTTTTGATGGCCGTGTTGCGAGCGACATGACCCTTGGCGAAGCAATCGTCAGGGGTATTTTGCCTACTCCGAACTATGTAACAACGGTCTACCAATATCAGAAAGACTTGGCTCGCTATCAGACTAGAGTGGACAATCTGCGTTCTCCCGGCATTCAGGATGTGAATCAAAAATATCTGGATGCCCTGCGCCGTGCCTTGGAACAGGCAGATGGATTAGATAAGGTTTTCGCTCATCATATCACGAACAAGTCTGGAAAGTACATCGTGTTCTGCGCCAACAAGGAGCACATGGACGAAATGATCTCTCATGTGCCGGAGTGGTTTGCAAAGGTGAATGCGGAAGTGGCGGTCTACGAAGCCTACTCGGATGACCCCGGTACAGACAAAACTTTTGCCGACTTCAAGACGGATGAGAGCGACAAACTGAAGCTGCTGTTCTGCATCGACATGCTCAACGAGGGGGTTCATGTAGAAGGCATTTCAGGTGTCATCCTGTTCCGGCCCACCATCTCACCCATCATCTATAAGCAGCAGATTGGTCGCGCTTTGACCGCTGGAGAAAATTCTACGCCGCTTATCCTTGATGTAGTCAACAACTTCGAGGGTCTATGCAGCATTGCGGGGTTGCAGGGCGAGATGCAGGAGGCAGTCCATCGGCTCTATGCCAACGGTGAGGGCAACAAGATCGTCACCGAGCAATTCGAGGTTGTTGAGCAGGTGCATGACTGCCGGGTACTGTTTGAGCAGTTGCAGGCAAGCCTTTCTTCCAGTTGGGATCATTATTTTTCGGAAGCAAGCATTTACTATGCGGAGCATGGCGACCTGAATATTCCAAAACGTTATACCACACCGGCGGGATTGAGCCTTGGCGAATGGCTGACGACCCAGCGCCGTGTTCGTGCGGGACAGATTCCGGGAAACTTGACCGAACAGCAAATCGCACGGCTGGACAGCATCGGGATGGAGTGGGGCAACCGCAACGATGCCGCATGGGAACGTGGTCTGGAAGAAGCCAGAAAATTTCGGGAACAGTTTGGGAATTTGCAGGTCCCGGCGAAATACAAAACGAAAGATGACTATCCTCTGGGAAAGTGGATCAACAATGCGCGGAAACGCCGAAACGATGGAAAGCTGACGGAAGAGCGCATCCGACAGTTGGATCAGTTGGGGATGGTGTGGAAGGTATTTGATGTCCGATGGGAACAGGGGTATGCACTTGCGGCAGTCTATGCGCAGGAGTATGGAAATCTGGATGTTCCACGAGATTATAAAACAGCAGATGGAAAAACGCTTGGTCACTGGATTCAAAATCAAGAACTAGCCTATGCGCAGAAAAAGTTGTCTGCGGATCAGATCAAACGACTGGAAACCATAGGAATGCAGTGGGGCAGTCGCTATGACCGACAGTGGAATGAGGTTTATCAGGCAGCGAAACGGTATTTTGAGGCAAATGGAAACCTTGACATTCCGGTGGCCTATGTTTCACCGGAGGGCTATGCCCTTGGAAAATGGGTGCGGCGGCAGCAGTATGCATATCGGAATCCGGAGAAGAGCAATGCAATTTTATCACAAGAGCGCATTGAGTTGCTGGATGCCGTTGGAATGCAATGGGAGAAACCTGACCCGTGGCAGCACCGGTACGAACTGGCGCAGGAATATAAAAAGCAATATGGAAATCTGGAGATTCCGGCGAAATATAAGACTGCGGATGGCATTTGGCTTGGCCGGTGGATATACAACCAGAAGCGGCTGCTGCAAAGCGGGTCGGAAAAGTTGAGCGAAGAGCAAAAGAAAAAGCTAAAGGAGTTATTGGGGTATTATGTCAAAATTTCAGCATGATGTGATGTTGAAGATCGTAAAAATCATCGATTTGGTAATGATCACGATTCCGTTTGCACTTTGTTGGGAGCTGTATTATTCGTATCAGGTCTATGCAAAGTTTGGTTGGAAGGGCAACTGGGCCATGATCGGTCTGTTTGCGGTGTTGTTCTTCCTGCTGGGAAAAGTCTACGATGCGTTCTGGATGTCTTTGCAGCGTATTTCGGAGTTGATTTATGGGCAAGTGCTGGCGGCAATGGCGACAGACGGCATCCTGTATATCGTGATCTGCCTGATGTCTCGGCGGCTCTGCAATATTCTGCCGGGCATTGCGGCGATTGCCGGACAGATCCTGATGGCCTCAATCTGGGCGAAGTTGGCGCATGGATGGTACTTTAATACGTTCCAGGCCCAGCCGACTGCAGTCGTTTATGATGTTCGTCATGGATTGGAAAAACTCATCAATGAGTACGGTCTTTCAAAAAAATACGATGTCAAGATGACCTTGAACGTTGAGGAATGCCTGAACGACCTGAGCCTGCTGGATGGAATGCAGAGCGTGTTCATCAGCGGTGTCCACAGCCACGAGCGCAATATCATCCTGAAATACTGTGTGGAACAGGGTATCAATGTGTTCGTGATCCCTCGTGTGGGCGATGTGATTATGAGCGGTGCCCAGCCGATGCATATGTTCCATCTGCCCATGCTGCGTGTGGGCCGCTACATGGCAAGCCCGGAGTATCTGTTTGTAAAGCGTTTGATGGATATTGTGGTTTCGTTGGCTGGACTGGTAATTCTCAGTCCGTTGCTTCTGATTACAGCCATTGCAGTCAAATCCGATGGTGGTCCTGCTTTTTACAAGCAGGTGCGTCTGACCAAGGATGGCAGACAGTTTGAGATTCTGAAGTTCCGCTCCATGCGGGTGGATGCCGAAAAGGATGGTGTGGCCCGCCTTTCCACCGGCGACAAGGATGACCGTATCACGAAGGTCGGTCATATCATCCGTGCTTGCCGTCTGGACGAGCTGCCCCAGCTTCTCAATATCTTGAAGGGAGACTTGTCCATTGTAGGCCCACGCCCGGAACGCCCTGAGATTGCCGCCCAGTATTGCGAAGAGATGCCAGAGTTTGCGTTGCGGCTTCAAGCAAAGGCTGGCTTGACCGGTTATGCACAAGTGTACGGTAAGTACAACACCACCCCCTACGATAAGCTGCAGATGGATCTGATGTACATTGCACATCCCAGCCTGATCGAGGATCTGAAAATCATGCTGGCGACCGTGAAGATCCTGTTTATGCCGGAGAGCACGGAAGGTGTGGCAGAGGGTGCTACTACGGCGATGGGACAGGAGACAGAAGAATGATGCAGAATTACAGTGTCTTGATGTCCGTTTATTATAAGGAAAAGCCAGAATACCTCGAGCAAGCAATTGAAAGTGTTCAATCACAGACGTTCCCAACTGATGATTTCATACTGGTATGTGACGGACCACTGAATGATGCGCTGGACAAGGTGATTGCCAAAAAGCAGCGAGAGATGGGGATAACTTTAAATGTGGTTCGCCTTGCTAAGAACGGTGGACTTGGCAATGCACTGAATGAGGGCATCAAACATTGCAAAAATGAACTAGTTGCCAGAATGGACAGTGATGATATTGCGTATCCGGATCGCTGTGAAAAACAGATGGCGGTATTCAACGCACATCCAGAAGTAAGTATCTGCTCTGGCATTGTGGAAGAGTTTACTCTTGATCCGAATACCGTCGATGCGAAGCGTGTGCCACCGGAGACGAATGCGGAAATTGTAGAATTTGCAAAGAAGCGCAATCCGTTTAATCATCCCTGCGTGATGTATAAGAAATCCGCAGTTGAAGCTGTTGGTTCTTATCAGGACTTCTACTTGTTGGAGGACTATTACCTTTGGCTCCGGATGCTGATGGCGGGGTATCAAGGCTACAACATTCAAGAGCCGCTACTCCATATGAGGGCCGGCTCGGATATGTACCTGCGGCGTGCCGGTTGGAAGTATGCTAAGGCGCAGGCAAAGCTGTTCAAGTTCATGAAGCAGCAAGGCTTTATAAGAAAAGGGCAGTACATAAAAAGCTGTGTGATTCGTAGCGGGTCAGCGTTAGCTCCGAACTGGCTGCGGAAGTTTATGTTTGAGAAAGTACTGAGAAAGTAAGGAAAACATGAGAATTGCAATTTTGATTCAATGCCATAAAAATCCGAAACAGATCAACCTTCTTCTGGAGAGGTTGAATCACCCGGATATTGATTGCTATCTTCATATCGATAAGAAGGCTGACTTTGCAGATAAAATTATTCATAGAGAAAATGTGTTTGTGCTTCCGGATGAACAGCGTGTTTCGGTGGAATGGGCACAGATTTCGCAGGTTACGGCAACGCTAAATCTTCTGAATACAGCTGTTGCTGGTATAAGGGGGGGGGCTATGACTACTATTGGTTAATCAGCGGGCAGGATTGGCCGCTTCGTTCAGCAGATGAAATTGTAAAGTTCTTTGAAAAACACAGCGGCGTGAATTTTGTTCAGTATTGGGATAGTAAAAATCACGGGAACCATAAACAAAACAATTTAGACAAACGAAATCAAATTTATTTTCCAATCAAATTTATTGGTCCAAAACCGTGGCAAAAAATCATCAAGAGGGGATGGGTTGAGCTCACAGGAGGATACAATCGAACGTGGAAAATTTTTGAAAGGAAACAGCTAGGGGTTGATTTCTATTTTGGAAGCTCATGGTGGGCTTTAAAGCAAGCAACAATTGATTGGATTATGCAGTACATTACTACTCATCCGGAGTATTACAAATTCTATGAGAATGCAACCTGTCCGGATGAATCATTCTTTCAAACATTGGTGATGATATCGCCTTATGCAGATGAAAATACAGACTATCTTACATATTTACATTTTCAAAAAGGTGCGAACAGCCCGGATATTTTAACAGAAGATGATTTGCAGAGAGCAAAAGAAAGTAAATATCTAGTTATGAGAAAAGTGGATATGGATGTAGATGATTGGTTCCTGTCAATTTAATAGTAAACAAGAAGGTGCAAGGGAGAATATAATGCCTGAAATAAGTGTAATCGTTCCAGTGTATAATACTGAAAAGCACTTGATGCGATGCGTGAAATCAATCGTAGACCAGACGTATACAGATTTCGAATTGATTTTGGTCGATGATGGATCTTCTGATGGTTCGCCCCAAATATGCGATGAATGGACAGAAAGAGATTGCCGCATTCATGTGACCCATAAAAAAAATGGTGGTGCGAGTTCTGCAAGAAATGCCGGTCTTGCAATCGCAAAAGGGAAATGGGTGTTTTTTTCTGATAGTGATGACTGGATTGATAACAAAGCATTAGAGACACTTTATGGAATGGTAAACGAATATGGTGTTTCAATGGCAATTGGCGGAATTCAGGTGGTTGAGGAAAATATAGATAGAAATGCTGCATTAAATGAAAACATTTACATGCTGTCTCGGGAGAATTTACTAGATAGGTTCTTTCGTGTGAACGGTGAACCGGATACACATAGTGTATGTGCAACACTTATAAGGCGAGATATTCTGGAAGGTTATCACTTTATTGAAGGAAAAATGAACGAAGATGTTGAGGCTTGCTACTACCTTGCGAGAAAGTGTGAAGGCGCTGTTTATACGAGCAAACCTGTTTACTTTTACTTCAAGAATGTAGAGGGCGTAACAAATAGCGGTTTTAGTAAAAAGAAACTGGATTTATTAGATGTTTGGGATATCGTTCAAAAGCAGGTATTACAGTATACTCCAGAGTATGCATATGCTTGTGAAATGAACTGCAAGCGTGCACGGTTCACATTGTTGACTCAAATGTATATGAACGGATATGACCACAATGATCCATATATGAGAGAAACAAAGCAACGTTTAAAAAAGGAAGTCAGAGCATCATTTTTCGATTTGATGAGATGGAAAATGCCTATTAATCGAAAAATAGCACTGATTGCATTTCTTTTTGTGCCTTAAATAAAGTGATGAAAATGTATATGTGACATAAGATAAATAATGATTCGGAGTTAAGAATGAATGTATACTTGTTGCTTCTTTTGCTTTTTTTGTGCCTCCTAGGCAGCTCCTTAGAGATTCTATCAGGCAAATCGTGCCGTTTCTTATTTATTGTAATCCTTGGACTCTCAGCTTTTATTTTTGCAACAAGAAATCCAAATGTGGTTCCAGATGCAGAAGTGTATATTTATGTATACCATCGAATGGAAGAAGCAAACTTTAATAGTTGGAGTCTATACAATTTCTACGGATTTGAGCCAGGATACATTTTTTTGAATATTTTATGCAATAAGTTAGGGGTAACTTATGTTGGGTTTTTTGCAATTGTATATTTAGCCCAAACATTGATAGCATATAAGGGCATGAAAATACTCGATAGTGTACACAACAACTATGTTGAAAAGCCAAAAACATTTGGTGCTTGTACTTTTTTTGCCATTTATTTTGGGTATTTTGGAATGTTTTATGGCGCAGTTGTTATTCGTACAGGACTGGCATTATCGCTCATGTTTTTGGCGTACGCTAATTATCAAGCTCGTAAGAATAAAAAAGCGATATGTTATGCGTGTATTGCGATACTTTTTCATACGTCAATAATCATTCTGTTATTGACGATACTGGTTTCGACGATGTTTGTGAAGAAGAGCAACCAATTCTATAAAAACTGGTTGATGATAATCGTAATTTTATGGTTATCTCGGATTTCTATATTTATGAATAAGATTATATTGGCTTTCATGAAAGTAGTTGGCTGGATTATTCCGGCATTGGGTAAATACATCGGGTATACAAATGGTTTGATGGGAAGTGGCTTTTTTTCTAAAAAAAATTTTCTCTATCTTATGTTAGGTGTTCTTTTTGTTATGTGCTTAGATAGAGTGAAAGATAAGAAATATAAAAATTGCTTGAACGTTTATCTAATGGGATTGACAGCTACTTATCTTTTGAATGAGTATAGCAATGGATATCGTGTGTTTGACCAGATGATTTTCTTTTCATTACCGCTGTTACTATGGGTTTTAAGAGACGGTGGAATCAAAAAGATGGTAAACAGATTGATATGTGTAGAAATAGTGGCATTGTTGCAATTTTTGATGACCTACAGAATTCTAGTCAAGTAAGGAAAAATATCATGAAAAAGTTGTCAAACGTGGAATGTAAAGAAGTGATTTTTTCAATCCTAAAGGAATTTGCTGATTTTTGTGATTCGAATAAATTGAAATACTACTTAGCATATGGAACGCTTTTGGGCGCAATTCGTCATAAGGATTTTATTCCTTGGGATGATGATATTGATGTTTATATGCCAAGACCTGATTATATACGTTTTAAGACGTTGTTCAAGGAAAGATATAGCGGAGCAAAATACCAATTGCGAAGCGATCAAAAAAACAAAGTTGATCTTCCATTTGAAAAAGTTATGGATATGACCACAATTGCTGATACGAAAATGAATGATGTAGACCATCATCTTTGGATTGATATTTTCCCGCTCGATGGTCTATCCTCAGATATCAATACGGCATCGATTCTCCAAGATAAAGCGAGCAGAGCTCTAAAAATGTACAGCTATGCTTCTGCGAAGATCGGTTCAGGAACAACGATTACAAAAGCAATTCTAAAAATCCCGGTAATACTACCATTCCATGTTTTAGGAGCCAATCATTTTACAAGCGAACTGGAACGCATGTCGACAAGTTATGCATATGACGAGTCGAAATATATTGGTAATGTAGTGTGGGGAGCAGGCAAAAAAGATATTTTTCTCAAAAGCGATTTTGACGAGGTTGATGATGTGGAATTTCATGGAGCCAAATTCCATGCAATGAGAGATTGGAATGGATACCTAAAAAAAGTGTACGGAGACTACATGAGGCTTCCACCTGAAAATGCAAGAATAGGGCATTGTTTTGACGCTTATGATTTGACAGTTGGAGAACAAACTTGATGAAGATAGCATGCGTAATAGTTAATTATAATGATGCAAAGACAACAATAGCTTTACTGAAACAAATTTGTGATTATAAATCACTAAATCATATAATAATTGTTGACAACTGCTCGACAGATAACTCATATGCCTCTTTGAAACAATTTGAAACAAATAATATCATCGTTCTCCAAGCAGAAAAGAATAAGGGATATGGTGCAGGTAATAACTTTGGAATTAAGTATGCAAAAGATATTTTGCACTGTGACGTAGCTATTATTGCGAATCCGGATGTGAGTTTCACAGAAGCCTGTGTGAAAAGGATAGCACGGACCTTTTCAGAAGATAGAGATGCAGCCGTTGTTTCCGCTGTCCAGCTAAAACCAGATGGTACTCCATTTTATAGTACTTCTTGGAAAATACCGAGTGCGAATGAGTATATTTTTTCGGCATTATTTATACTGGGAAAACTATATTCAAAACTCATGAAGTATGCGGAAAATTCATCTGCGGTGGTGGACTGTGTATCTGGTGCTTTTCTTGCAGTAGATATTAACAAGTTCTTATCAGTAGGTGGATATGATGAACGGATATTTCTTTACTGCGAAGAAACCATGTTAGGAATCAAATTGAAGCGAGCTGGCTTCAAGACATTGCTCCTGACAGATGAAACATATGTACACCACCATGCTGTCAGCACACAAAAGAGCATTCCAAGTGCAGTTAAAAGGCGCACACTACTGTTGAACAGTCGGCTATTTGTGTTGAGGGAGTATATGAATGTTTCGGAGTCAAAACTTTGCATTGCAAAATTCTGCTATAAAATTGCTCTGTTAGAAGAGGCTGTCAAGGTTTTTGCACGAAGATTTATTTGAATTGATTTAGTTGCACGCGGAGATATAAAATGAAAATCACATTTGTAGTAAACTCTTTCAGTCGACAGCCGACGGGTGGACTAAAAATCATATATCAGTATGCCAATCATTTCGTTGAGCGAGGACATACTGTAACCATAGTATTTTGTCTTTCAAATCCTGTTGCAAAGTTTGAAGGAAAAGTGCCGTATGGTATTCGCTATCTGGCACAGAGAGAAATCATACGGAATGGTCCAACGTGGTATCCGCTGGACAAACGGGTAAAAAAGGTATACAGGACGGCAATGAATGAGCAAACAATCCCAGATGGTGATGTGGTTTTTGCAACAGCCATTGGAACAGCACATCCTGTGGCTTCCCTTCCGGAATGTAAAGGCAGAAAGTTCTATCTGATACAAGACTTTGAAAACTGGTCTTGCTCTGACGAAGAGGTATATGCGACCTACAATCTTGATATGGTTAATATCCCGATTGCAAAGTGGCTGGCTGATATTGTTCAAGAAAAGACAGGGAAAGAACCGTATTATATCCCCAATGCGATTGATACGGATTTGTTTCATGTTAAGACAGAAAATAGACTCCGATATCCACATTCGATTGCTATGATCTATCAGCGTGGAGAACATAAGGGCTTTCAATATGGTTATCAGGTGTGCTTGAAACTGAAAGAAAATTATCCGGATTTGCGCTGCCATATTTTTGGTCTCTCAAAAAGAGAGCCGGAGTGGCCGCAATGGATTAAGTACACTGAAAATGCAACTCAGGAACAGTTGGTTGGAATTTATAATTCCGTTTCAGTATTCCTTTGCAGCAGTGTCGAAGAAGGCTTTGGACTTTGTGGAGCAGAAAGCATGGCCTGTGGATGTGCATTTGCGACCACAGGATACCGTGGTGTTTATACATATGCAAAAAACGAAGAGAATGCACTGATCTCACCTGTAAAGGATGTGGATGCACTGTATCAAAATATTTGCCGGCTTTTTGATGACGGGGAGCTGAGAACCCGCTTGTCTCAAAAGGGAAGGAAAGATATTGAAAAAATGTCGTGGAATAATGCATTTGATAAAATGGATCGGCTGATAGAGGGAAGGAATACATAAAAAGTATGCGAACCAAAAATGCGATTTATAATATATTGGCAACATGGGTTGGGCAATTCCTGCTTATTTTTGTAACATTGGTATCTCGCAAAGTTTTCCTTCAAAACCTTGGTGCTGACTACTTGGGAGTTGATGGCCTGTTCGCAAATATATTGTCTTTCTTATCAATGGCAGAACTTGGAATCGGAAGTGCGATTACATATAGCTTATATAAACCCTTGGCATTAATCGATGTTGATAGTATGAAATCGCTTATGAAGTTATATAAGATTTCATACTGCATTATAGGTGCGCTCATATTTATTGCTGGAACAATATTGACGCCATTTCTGCCGTATATCGTTTCTAATAGCAGTGGTCTCAATAATGTCACCCTTATATATTTCCTCTTTTTATTCAACACGAGCGTTTCATATTTCTTTTCATACAAATCTGCATTGATTATCGCAGATCAAAAAAAATATATATTCAATATCAACCATTATACATGGAAGATCACGCTATGTGCAGCTCAGATTTTTGTAATTATAAAAAGCCAAAATTATCTTGCGTACTTGGCTTTACAGGTGGTTAGCACGATTTTGGAAAACTATACCATTGCAAGAATAGCGGACAAGCGGTATCCATGGCTGAAAGAAAAATCAACTAAGAAAGTCCCAAAAGAGACAATCGCTGAGATAAAAAAGAATACGGCCTCTATGATGCTGAATAAAGTTGGAACGACACTTGTGACATCAACGGATAGTGTTTTGATATCAAGCTTTATCAGCGTGGCGGCAGTGGGCATTTATGGAAATTATACCACTATAAGTAAAGCTGTGGAAAACGTACTATACCAAGGTATGTATGCTATGACTGCAAGCATAGGTAATTTGAATGTATGTGGTAGCCGGGAACGAAAGTTTCAGGTATTTAAAACTATCAGTTTTGTCATCGTGTGGATTTACGGCTTCGGCTGCATTGCACTTTTTGGATTGCTTACACCATTTGTAGAATTATGGTATGGCACGAACATGCAAATAAGTACATTCGCAGTATTTCTTCTCTGCATGAATTTATATATAGCAGGGCAAATGACCACATTAAATATGCAGATTGAAGCAGGTGGACTATATTGGCATGTGAAATTTCTTGGGATTGTTGAAGCTGTGTCTAATTTGTTTTTTTCGGTAGTTTTGGGTAGGGCTTGGGGCCTTGAGGGCATTCTGGCTGGAACGGTTTTAGGAAGTATGTCCTATACATTTTGGGCGAAGACAAAGGTTGTATTAAAATTAGGCCACAAAAAACAGATGCAAACTTACTTAATCCAACTCTTAAAAGATACAATCGTCGTGATTTTTGCCGGATTTGTAACTGTGTTACTGCTAGGAAATGTTAAAACTGAAGGTTATAGCGGATTTTTACTGAAACTGATATTGGCCGTTGTGATACCTAATATTATCCTTTGGTTTTGTTTTAGGAGAAGAAAAGAGTTTCTAGAGGTTAAAAGAATGCTATTGTCATATTTAAAAAGAGATTGAAAATGTTAAATTTTGCAGTGAAATCAGTAATGTCAGATGATGCAGTGCGTTCCGTTGGTGCTGAGCAGATTCCCCATGGATACTAAAATTAGTATATATAACTTATACAGAAACTTTTGAGGATAATTGGGACACGACCTTCTTGAAAGTTTTTGCCTTATGATGCTGTTCACAAAAAGTGATGGAGGAGTGTACATGAATAAACAAGAAAGCGATATTCTGAACGTTCTGCTACTTGAGCCGTTTATCAATCAGCGTGTTTTAGCGGAGGTTTCGGGTCATTCCTTGGGAGTAGTAAACCGTTCCCTCAAGGAACTCATTAAGGCAGGGTATCTGAACGAAGCAATTTGTCCCACAGCCAAGGCTGTGTCGGAGTACAAGAATAAGACTCCCAAACGAGCAATTATTCTGGCAGCCGGCTTTGGTATGCGGATGGTCCCCATCAACACAGAGATGCCCAAAGGCCTGTTGGAAGTCAATGGGGAGCCTTTGATTGAACGAATCATTAAGCAGCTTCACGAAGTGGGAATTCAGGAAATTTACGTTGTTGTGGGTTTCATGAAGGAAAAATATGAATACCTGATGGATGAATACGGCGTGGAACTGGTGGTCAACCCGGACTATGCCTCCAAGAATAATCTGCATTCGCTAAAACTGGTAAAAGAGCATTTGGAGAATGCATACATTGTTCCTTGCGACATCTGGTGTGACCGCAATCCGTTCCACCGCCATGAACTGTACTCTTGGTATATGGTCAGCGATCTTGTGGAGAATGAAAGCAATGTTCGTGTAAACCGCAAGATGGAACTGGTAACTGTACCAGAAAACGCTGGCGGCAATGCGATGGTCGGAATCAGCTACCTTATAAAAGAGGACGCTGATACAGTTTCCAATCGTATAGAGGAACTTTGCAAGAAGCCGCAGTATGATGGTTCGTTTTGGGAAGAAGCACTCTATAAGAAGGATCGCATGATCGTCGCAGCCCGAGTGGTGCATTCGGCAGATGTTGTGGAGATCAATACCTATGAGCAGCTCCGAGAAATCGACAGCGACTCCAACCAACTAAAAACGGATGCCATCCATCTAATTTGTGAGGCATTGTGCGCAAAACCGGAGGAAGTCACGGATATTACAGTCCTGAAAAAGGGAATGACCAACCGTTCGTTTCTGTTTACCTGTAAGGACAAAAAGTACATTATGCGTATTCCGGGAGAGGGTACGGATCAACTCATCAATCGCCGTCAGGAAGCAGCAGTGTATCATGCCATTGCTGATAAAAACATCTGTGACGATATCGCCTATATTAACCCAGAGAACGGCTATAAGATCACAGAGTTTCTGGAGGGTGCCCATGTATGCGACCCTACCGATTGTGAAGAGGTCAAGAAGTGCATGAGCCGTCTGCGTGACTTCCATGCGATGAAGCTGAAAGTTGCGCATGAGTTTGATATTTTCGGACAGATGGAGTTCTACGAAACATTGTGGGATGGCACTCCTTCTGTTTACAAGGACTATGAGAAAACTAAGGCGAATGTCTGGTCTTTGAAGCCTTATATTGATGCACACGCAGGCGAAAAGATTTTGACGCATATTGACGCAGTACCGGATAACTTCCTGTTTGTCCAGAAGGATGGAAAAGAGGAAATTCGGCTAATCGACTGGGAGTATGCAGGTATGCAGGACCCTCATGTGGATATCGCAATGTTCTGCATTTATTCGCTTTACAATAAGCGGCAGGTGGATCGCTTGATTGCAGCATATTTTACAGACGGTTGCGATGATGCGACACGGATCAAGATTTACTGCTACATCGCTGCCTGTGGACTGCTGTGGAGCAACTGGTGTGAGTATAAGCGGAATCTGGGCGTGGAATTTGGCGAGTATTCCCTGCGGCAGTATCGCTACGCAAAAGACTACTACAGAATCGTTCAGGACGAGCTGAAGAAATTAGAGGAAGGTGGAGTGCGGGAAAATGCCTAAAGTAGAAAGAGCCATTATTATGGCGGCAGGGCTGGGAAACCGGATGCACCCGGTCACGCTGACAACACCGAAGCCGCTGGTCAAAGTAAATGGCAAGCGGATGATCGATACGGTAATTGAGGGGCTGCACAAAAACGGCATTTCGGAGATATACATCGTGGTGGGCTATCTGAAAGAACAGTTCGCTCCGCTGGTGACAGAGTATCCCGGCATTCGACTGATTGAAAACCCCTACTATGAT
>OLNK01001848.1_pt1 | contig 14125 bp, 10 predicted proteins | sample 1672791 | NCBI WGS metagenome assembly OLNK01 (sample SAMEA3136724, study PRJEB25190) | human gut metagenome | biome: human gut; feature: human-associated habitat; material: faeces | place: Austria | collected 2013 | reverse complement strand
AACTTTTTGAAATGTATAAAGATGTTGACGCAGAGAAACTGTTTAATAATCTGGTATATTTTCTGGAAGCAATTGGTCCGGTATGTGAGAAGTATGATATAAAGATGGGGATTCATCCAGATGATCCTGCATGGCCTATATTTGGGCTTCCAAGAATTATGACAGGTAAGGATTCTGTTACAAAACTTCTTGATGCTGTAAATAAACCATATAACGGAATAACACTTTGTACGGGTTCATTTGGCTCTAACCAGAATAATGATATTTGTGAGATTATCAAGGCGTGCAGAGGAAGAATACCATTTGCACATGTGAGAAACCTTAAATATAATTCACCTAGGGATTTTGAAGAAGCAGCACATTTATCATCTGATGGATCTATAGATATGTATAAGATTATGAAAACATTATATGATACAGGTTTTGACGGCATTATAAGACCTGACCATGGAAGAATGATATGGGATGAGGTGGCTATGCCAGGTTATGGTTTATATGACAGGGCTTTAGGTGCAACATACCTTAATGGCTTATGGGAAGCTATTGATAAATCATCAAAGTAATTATTAACATTGGGTTTTTATGACATAATGGAGGATATTATGAAACTTTCAATAAATGGTATTAAGAATACGACAGATTGGGAAAAGGCTGGCATAAAGCTGCCTTCATATGATGTTGAAAAGGTTGCAGAGGATACAAAAAAGTCACCTGTATGGGTACATTTTGGTATTGGCAATATTTTCAGGATATTCATTGGTGGAATTGCAGATTCATTATTAGAACAAGGAGTTTCAGATAAAGGCATTACATGTGTTGAAACATTTGACTTCGATGTAGTAGATAAAATATATAAGCCATTTGATAATCTTGTTATGGCTGTTACATTGAAGGAGGATGGAAATACAGAAAAAAAGGTACTTGGTTCACTTACAGAAGCTATTAAGGCACAATCATATTCGCAGAAGGAATGGGAAAGATTAAAGGAGATATTTGCTGACCCTGGGCTTCAGATGGTGTCATTTACTATTACAGAAAAAGGTTATGCGTTGAAGGATTCTAAAGGAGAGTTTTTTTCTTTTATCAGGGAAGACATTGATAATGGACCAGAAAAAGCAACATCAGCAATGGCAGTAACAGCAGCACTTTTGTATGAACGTTTTAAAGCCTGTAAGGCACCGATTGCAGTTGTATCAATGGATAACTGCTCACATAACGGAGAGAAACTTAGAAATTCGATAACCGAGATGGTAACTGAGTGGAATAAAAAAGGATTTGTTGGTAATGATTTTGTTGATTATGTGAATAATGAAGAGCTTGTATCATTTCCATGGTCTATGATTGATAAAATTACACCAAGACCAGCAGATAGTGTTGCTAAAGCATTAGAGGAAGCAGGTGTTGAGGATATGAGTCCGGTGATAACATCTAAGAAGACATATATTGCTCCATTTGTAAATGCTGAAGGACCACAGTATCTTGTAATAGAAGACAGGTTCCCTAATGGCAGACCTCAGCTTGAAAAAGCAGGTGTGTTTATGACTGACAGACAGACAGTTAATAAGGTTGAGCGTATGAAAGTAACAACCTGCCTTAATCCGTTACACACAGCCTTAGCAGTATATGGCTGCTTATTAGGATATAATCTGATTGCTGATGAAATGAAAGACAAGGAACTTTCAGAGCTTGTGAGACGAATTGGGTTATCTGAGGGAATGCCTGTGGTAATTAATCCGGAGATAATTTCACCACAGAAGTTTGTGGATGAAGTTCTTAATGTAAGAATACCTAATCCTTTTATGCCTGATACACCGCAAAGAATAGCGACAGATACTTCACAGAAGGTAGGAATACGGTATGGTGAAACAATTAAGTCATATGTTGCAAAGGACGGAAGTGCCAAAGAATTAATAGCGATTCCATTGGCAATTGCAGGATGGTGCAGATATCTGCTTGGCGTCGATGATAAGGGAGAAAAGTTTGAATTATCTTCTGATCCAATGCTTGCAGAATTAACAGCTGCCTTAAAAGATGTAAAATTTGGTGAGAAAGAATCCTATACAGGACAGTTAAAGAGTATTTTATCCAATGAAAATATTTTCGGCATCGATCTTTACAAAGCCGGTATCGGAGAGAAAATTGAAGAATTATTTGTAAAAGAAATCGCAGGCCCGGGCGCAGTGCGCAAGACCTTGAAAGAAAATCTGACAGATTAAACAAATCAAAAACTAAGCCAGAGGAAAAACATGAAAATTCCTCTGGCTTAATTTTTTTAAATCCCTTGACAGAATATAAGCAATCCGTTACTCTAAAAATGCGTAAAGCAAAAATCTTTTTTTATCAAATGAGTGAAATCATATATGCTGGATCGGCATGGATTCCCAATATCCACAACTATATAGCAAATGGTAAGTGAACATGAGTTTATTATTGAAAGAAAAATGCAGTACATAGTATAATAGAAGGAGAATATTATTGTTAGAAGAAAAAAGAAATAACAAACCAGATGTAGTATTAAAAAAGTATTGGGAAAACAAGGAACGGTTTTCAGATTTTTTTAATGCGGTTCTGTTTGATGGAAAAACGGTTATCAGACCGGAAGAATTAGAAGATTTAGATACAGATGAATCTTCTATATTGGAGCATAAAAATTATGCAGAAACACTGAAAGCTTCACGGGATAATATTGCAATTTGCAAGAAATCTACCAGATATGGGATCAATTTTGTAATGCTTGGGATGGAGAGTCAGGAACATATTCATTACGCAATGCCTATGAGAATAATGGGTTATGACTATGGAGCATACAAAAAGCAGTATGATAATAATGCAGTAAAGTATAAGAATGGCAAGGGATTATCTTCGGATGAATTTTTGTCTAAAATGAGAAAAACAGACAAATTTATACCAGTGATCACGGCTGTTATTTATTATGGTGAACGACCGTGGGATGGCGCAGTATCATTACATGGGATGTTAGATATTCCCAAGCAATTCAGTCGTTATGTAAATGATTATAAAATGATATTGATCGAGGCTGGAAATAATAATTTAAAGTTACATAATGTCAACAACAGAGACTTGTTCAACTTAGTGGGAATGTTGATCGATAAAAGGGAGACACCTGGAAAAAGAAAAGAGCAGGCGATTCATTATGTTAAAAAGAATCATGTCGATACAACTGTGATCAGGACAGTGACAAGTGTAATGAACAGTAAACTGGATTATCAATTATTGGAGCGGAAAGGAGAAAATGAAATGTTTACCGTATTTGAAGAGACATGGAAAGAGGGAGAACAGGCAGGAAGAGCGGAAGGAAGAGCGGAAGAAATCATTGCGGCAGGATATGAATTTGGTCTTTCAGAGAAAACCATTTTAGAACGTTTACAGAAAAAACTTGCAATAACTCCGCAGCAAGCCCAGGAATATCTTGCAACTTACACAAAAGAGACCGAGCAGCGTTGCTAAATTATAAATGCTGCGTCGTTTATTAGAAGAACTACTATAAAACCTCTGATTTTTCAAAAATTAGTTCTTTTTATAACACTTTATGTAACGCCCTGAATGTTATAGTTAGTATAACAAAAAGGATAAATATGTTTTTTTGCAGCCTTGGCAAAAGTGCAGCGAGATAAACATTAAAATGGAAGGAAGAGGTTTACACAGATGAAAAAGGAAATGATGGAAAACGCTACAGGCGTAAAATTAACCAAAAAAGCCAGCAAAAACGTGATCAGATCGTTATCGGTCGGACTGGCAGCAATGATGGCATTATCTACTCCGATTGCAGCATTTGCTGAGGATGCAGATGGACAGAATAGCAGTGAAACAACACCGGAAGAGAGTACAACAACTGTAACAACACAGAAATCTGCAGCAGAACAGGTGGGAGAAGTTCAGAAAGCCGCTGAAGAAACGAGCAAAACAACAGAAGCAGCAAAGGATGCGGTAAATGCAGCAGTTGATACAACAATTGCGGATGACAGTGGCGCAGACCAGACAACAAAAGATGCAGCAGGCGTATTGGATGCTACCGCAAACGGAACATTCGAAGGCGGTACAGATGTGAATGTGGCAGAAGAAATAGTTGACAAAACAATGGATCGCATAAAAGATGCGTCAGATGCCGCAGCAGATACCGACGCAGCTCTTGATAAGGCAGATAAAAAAGCAGATGAGGCAAATACAATTGCGGATGATGCAAAGAAAGAGCAGCAGGAAGCACAAGACGCATTTGATAAAGCACAAGCCGGAATTGATTCTGCAACAGACATTGAGGAGGCGAAGAATGCTTACAATCAGGCAGCTGGTATTGTAGGCGATGCACAGAAAGCGTATGAGACTGCCAAAGCAGCTTATGACAGCAAAGTAGCCGAATACAATACAGCGTTAGACGAGCTTAAGGCGGCACAGGCAGCTTATGATACAGCAGTTGCCGAAGCAAGTACCGAGGCAGCGGCAGCCGCAGCAAATCTTGCAGCAGTTCAGGAGAAAGCGAAGGCTCTTCAGGAGGCAGCAGAGGAAGCAAAAACAGCAATTCCGGAGCTTACCGATGCACAGAAAGCAGCACTTGAGATCATCGCTCTGGAAAAAGAACGTGCAGGGGATACCTCCACAAACTGGAGAAAAGAAGATGAGCTGTTCAAAGTGATCCTTAAGAATTACTACATTCCGGAACTTGCCAAGGGAGAACTTGTTGACTGCAAGTGGACCTGGAATCGGAATGATAACAAAAACTATTGTGAGGTGACTTACAAAGATGTGGCAGGTGACACACAAACCGTATATCTGAACTACAAGCTCAACGATACCCGCGATGATCTTGTTATTTTCGAGAAGGCAGAAGAAGTGGTTTCCTATGATGTGAAGGGCACAGACGGAAGCCTTGCATTCAATATCAATGCAGAGAACTTCCCGGCAGATAAGCTTCAGAATGATCAGGATACCGCAGTTTATGAGAATAACGGAGTGGTATACACAATCGTAAATATAGGTGGACAGTTCTATGTGGTCGACTCAGCTTCTAAGGACGTTGAGGTGAACGATAACTATAACAGTGAACAATATGAAACTTCCGGTGAGAAAAAGACCACCTATTCAGTGGATGAAAATGGCAAACTGGTCAAAACGGTAAAACAAAACGTTTCCGAGATTACATACACGGAAACTAAATTATCTTCTGATAAGACATATGACAATGTCGAGGCAGCAGAAAAGGATCTGGCCGATAAAAAAGCAGCATTGAAAGACGGAGATAAAGATGTCGAGACGTCCATGAGCGCAACAGCGACTGCAGATGTGACCGTAAGCCAGAAAACTACATTTACGACAACTATTGATTTATCGAAAATTGTTGTTGAAATGAAAAAAATCAATAATGATAACAATAAATACGAGAAGAAAAATGCCGAGATTGCAGCAAAGGAACTTTTTGCTAAATTCACCAACAAAGAGGCGTTAGAGAACCTGCTTGGCGGCGATTATAAGATCGAAAGTATTAATACAGATAATGCAAAAGTGAATGCTGTAGATAAGTACAAAAATACTTCCGGCAGATGGGTAGACTGGGGTGCAGATTCTGCTGCTTATAAAAACGTATTTTCAGGCACGATCGTTATTGCTTATTCGCAGACAGTGACTGCAAAAGCAAACGCTGTGGAATCCAAGACAAATGCTGTAAATGCAGCAGACAATACGAATCTGGAAGCGTTAAAGGATCAGGCATATGATGCTGCAAAAGCAGATGCAGAAAAACTTCTTGGAGATGCAGTTTCCCAGAATAAGAAGATTAAAGACAACCTGAAAACTGGAGATCTGCATATTAACGGTTATGAAGGCTGGAATGGAAAACATAACTCCAACGTAGCAATCAAAATCCATTATGCCGATGACACATTCACAGAGGGAGAGAAGACAACGGATCAGGCAGTTGTTGACGAGAAGAACAGCTCCACAACCTTATCCGTTTCCTACACCGGAACTTATCAGCAGAAAAATTCCAAAGATCTTGGTGCGCAGACCGTGGAAACACAGAAATACAATCAGACTGCCAAGGCAGAGGAAAAAACAGCTTATACAAGCAACAAATATTATGATGAATATAAGAAAACAGGAGAAATCAATGAAGGAATCTGGCTCACCGGAAAAGATGATAATCGTTTCCCGGGACATGAAAGCTTAAAGAGCTTCTATGATTTCAAAGATGCAGCATTAAAAGCGGAGGCTGAAAGAGCAGAGAAAGTAGCAAAAGCGGATGCGATCATTGACGTAGCAAAGAATGCGGTGGAAAAAGTTGATAAAGCAAAAGCAGATGCGGACAGCTTAAAGGATAAGCTTACAGCACTTCTTGCAAGCCAGAACTACACAGCAGATCAGGTAAAAGAGTTAGAGGGACAGATCAGCGCGGCAGAGATAAAATTAAAAGAGGCAGAGGACATGGCAAAAGACCTGACAGATAAGTTAGGAATTGCAGGAGAAACACTGGCTGATAAGATCACAGAACTCACCCCTGCACCGGCTCCGGGCGAAGGCGGTTCCACAACGACACCGGGCGGGACAACTACCCCATCCGGCCCTGAGACCACACCGGGCGGCGCAGCCACAACACCTGCAGCAGCGGCTCCGGCTAGTGCAGCCACAACCGTTACAATGGTCACAGCAGAAGCAGCACCGGTTGAGATCGCAGAGACACCGGTAGCGCTTGCAGCAGCTGCAACACCGGCGGCAGTAACGAGAACAGCAGCGGTTGCAAATGCAAATGCCGCAGCCGATACAGATGCGGACGCTGACACAGATGTGACAATTGCGGACGAGGAGACACCTCTTGCAGCGAACGGAGCACAGGAGAGCACGACAATTGCCGATGAGGAAACTCCACTTGCAGCAGAGGCTGGCGCAGTGGAAAACATGCAGCAGGAGAAAATGTCCTGGTGGTGGTTACTCATCATTGCACTTCTTGGTGTAACCGGCGAGGAAATGTACCGCAGAAATAAAAAGAAAAAAGCAGAAGCAGCTCAGAAAGATGGAAAATAAATTTTAACAGTAAGGCGCATCCAAAAGGTGCGCCTTTTCTAAAACATCCGTTGCAAAAAAATAAAATACGGAGTATTCTGAAAACAGGAAAAAAATGATTCGTAATTTGTATACAAGGAAACAAAATCTATGAAAAAAAAGAAAACACTCATAATCAGCATGCTTCTTGGCATAATGCTCCTGACTTCCTGCGGAAAAACAGATCATCAGGATCAGGCGCCAGTCGCCACCGAGCAGACATCCGGAGACAGCCGGCAAACTACAGAAGAACCTGCGGAAACCGTCGGCGGATCGGAAGAGTCAACGGAAGCAGCCGGGACAGCCCAAGCAGCAGCAAAAGCCGTGGAAAGCACAGAATCTTCTGAATATGCAGAACGTAAAAGCATCATCATCACAGCCACAAACGAGTGCGGCATCGACATTGGGATGTTTTCTGTGATCGATCCGATCAGCGGCGAACAGTACAATATCAGTGCGATCGCAGATGGACAGTCTGTTTCCATGCCGGTAGAGTGGCCAGTAGAGATCACAGATTTTCAGTGGGCGCTTTATAATCAGAACGGCGAGCTCTGCGTTGAGGCAACCACAGATATCAGCCAGGCAGAGAGCGGAGTGACCTTGCTTCTCACCGGGGACGGAAATCTGGATGATGTACAGGAGATTTTTGAATAATGCAGACGATCTGATACAGACAATTCTGCCTGTACAGGGCAGTCAGGACAGAAATGATAAAAACAGGGGGTACTCATGGAAGAAAGAAGAGAAATATCGAGGGTAGAATACAAGACAAATGGTGTTGTCGTAATCTGCGATACACAGGAAAAAATTTACGTGGATGTGAAAGACATCAGTCCGTTAGGCATGGGAATCTGTGTGCCGGAGGGGCATGAAGGCCTTCTCGGAAAACAGGTGATCATTGTGGCAGAAACACTGATCATGTATGCGGAGGTTTCCCGCGAAGAAAAGCAGGAAGACGGCTCCACATTCATTGGTGTGCATGCGATAAAATTTACAGATGACGTTCTGCAGTATCTGTTTTCACACATTGGCTGATGAAACTAATCTTCTAAGCTCGCAGTTCCCGAGCAGCTGATTCCAGAAATGTTCAAGAGGAATCTCTTCATACTGGCAGATCAGGCTGCAGTCTAAGGCTCCATGGGCAACGATCAGTACATTTTTTCCGGAAACAAATTCCGGCGTTAAAACATCGTGGATAAAAGAGCCGCTGCGGGCATACAAATGCTCAAGACTTTCCGCACCATCTACAGCATGATAATGGACAGGATCATGGAACAACGTGTATACCGGACATTCCGGTTTCTGTGTGACATGTTCTGTTCCTTCATACATGCCAAATCCCATCTCGCGGAGGCGGTCGTCCGTCAGGATCGGCGTGCCGCTCCCTTCCAGAAAAATTTCAGCAGTCTCCTGCGCACGCTGCAAGGGCGAACAATAGCAGATATCAAATCGCAGATCCCCATACTTTTTCCGCGCGTCTCTCGCCATCTGGCGGCCTTCTTCATTTAAAGGAATATCTTCGCTTCCCTGCAGGCGGTGGACTGCATTCCAGTCAGTTTTTCCGTGTCTCATGATATATAACATAATAAACAATATCCTTTCTTCTTATAATAGTAAAAATCATAAACGCATTGCGGACTCAATTCCCGGTGCGATTGAATTATATCCTATATTTTGTTAAAATGAAACCCTGATCAGAAAACAGCACCGGCACAACGCAGGAAATTGCATGACAGCTATTAATTTTACAGGAAAACTACCGATATATGAGTTAGAAAAATAAGCGTTCCGGCATTTACAGAGATCCGGACCGCAACCATGGAAGAACACAAGCTTATGCACACGGAGGTGTAGAACAATGGCAATAGAGGCTATGAAAGGGGCAGGGTTGTCCTACGCGGGAAGTTCATCCGCATCAGATGTAAAAGCAGAGAGTCAGGCAAAAGTGGAAACTGCATCCAACGCAGCAGCTTCTGACGATCTCATGAAGAAAACCATTCAGATCGACACGAAAGAGACTGACAAAAACGGCAAAGACGGAAACCGGGACGACAGTCAGGCAAAGCAGACGATCTCCGAGAATTCCCAGATCAGGAAAGCAGTTGACGAGATCAATAAAAAGGCGCACAATTCCGAGGCAGTCTTCGGAATCCATGAAGCAACCAACCGTGTCACCATCAAGATCGTTGACAAAGACACGAAGAAAGTCCTGAAAGAATATCCGCCGGAGAAAACCCTGGACATGATCGCAAAAGTCTGGGAGATGGCCGGATTATTAGTGGATCAGAAACTGTAGATCACTGTCCAGAAGGCAGGAACAGCAATAGACAAGTGACAGATGCAAACAGAAAATGATATAAATAAGTTACAAAACTGAAAGGAGCAGGATTATGCCAATCAGAATCACAGGTTTGAACTCAGGATTAGATACCGAAGCGATTATCTCTGCATTAGTATCTTCTTACAGTTACAAGACCAATAAATACAAAAAAGCACAGACCAAGCTCTCTTGGAAACAGGATGCATGGAAGACACTGAATACGAAAGTATACAGCTTCTACACAAGCTTGGACAGTCTGCGTTTCTCTAAAAATTACAATTTGAAATCCACCAAAGTATCCGATTCCACAAAAGCGACGGTTGCAGCCAGCAGCTCTGCACCAAATGGTACACAGAAGCTCAACATCCTTCAGGTAGCACAGGCAGGATACCTGACCGGTGGTAAATTAGACGACAGCACCACAACCGGAACAACACTCGCGGAGTTGGGCTACACAGGCGGAAATGGTACGATCACCTTGACAAAAGGTGATGGCACAAAAAAGAATATCGAAGTCAGCCAGGGCACTACGGTCAACAGCTTTATCAATTCTTTGAAAGAAGCCGGCGTGAATGCAAGCTATGATGATATCAACAAACGTATCTTCGTGAGCTCCAAAGATACCGGTAAGGACAATGACTTTACACTGACCGGTGGCAACGTGGATGGGGCGAATGCGTTGACGAAACTGGGACTGAATGTAAAATCAGATGCGACAGACGCAACCTATAAAACCTACATGCAGTATTATGGTGATGGAACAGATGCTGGTATCACTGCAAAGGTAAATGAGGCTATCAAAATTTATCAGGATGCACAGGCAGCCTACAAAAAGGCAAGTGCAGAGAATAGTAACTTAAGCGCAGCTTATGGTTATGCATCTGCTTATTCTGCAATGAAAGAGGCATTTAAAAAGAGCGGATTAAATACAACACAGCAGGAAGAACTGACAAAGCTGCTCCAGATGTCTGCAACAGATCGTGCAAAATCAGTTGTCACAAGTGATGGCACTATTTACACTGCTGAGACAAGCGATGCGGATGGCAATACCATTTTCTCTTATGGAGAAGGCGACAATAAGAAATACATTAAATCAGTGAATACTTTCACAGATACAAATGGAAATAGTTATACACATACAGATGTAGACGGAACCAAGCTTATCAAGGACGGAAAAGAATATACTGCTACAGGCGAGAAGGATGCAGATGGTAATGCCACATACAAAGATGCGGATGGCAATGTAGTTTCTATTAAGGTTAACACAAGCTATTACGCTACAACTGCAACTGAGGAAGAAACAAATTACTATCAGATTACCGACGCAGATGGCAATACTTATGCGCAGGATGATACATTACTCTATGTCGATAAAAGCGGAAACAAATATTATGAAGAAAACGGTAAGCTGATTCAGACTACCGGAGAGAAAGCTGACGATGGAACCTGGGTAAAATCTGCAAATGCCAAAGAGGTAAGCTTTGATGCAGATAAGAAAGCCAAAGCAAAACAGACAGTTTACAATCAAGGCGCAGAGTTAAGTGACGTTGTGACAGGAACAAAGGCATATACTTCATTAGCAGAGAGCGCACAGAAGAAAATGTCACTTTCAGATGATGAGATGAGCACATATCTCTCAACATTGACAACCAACATTGGCACCGTAAATTCCTATGAGAATGGAACAGATACATTAGGAGATGACAGTAATTACACCAGAGAAAAAGTGATTGCCAATATCCAGTCGGCATATAGAACTGGTGGATCAACTGCGGTTACAGCGGAGGTAAACAAATACGCACAGATTATCAGTGATAATAAAACAGCAATGACTGACAGCCAGAAAATCATGGATGATAATCAGGTGCTTGCAGATATTGCAGCTATGGAAGACGGAGATGAGAAGACAAAAGCCATTGAGTCTTTCGTAAGCCAGGTAAAAACTGTTCAAGACATTACAACCAATCCGAGCGTTGAATACAACATAGATGCAAAGAAAATCGACGGCTGCGATTCTAAGATTACATTAAATGGAATCGAGTATATAGGAAGCTCCAATTCCTTCTCAATCAATGGATTAAACATTACGGCACAGGTTGTAACTGGTGATGGAGATGCGAATGCGATCAGCATTACAACAGCCACCGATACACAGGGTATCTACGATAAGATTAAAGACTTCTTATCCCAGTACAACAGCCTGATCAATGAGATCACATCTCTGTACAATGCAGATTCCGCAAAAGGCTATGAGCCTCTGACAGATGATGAAAAAGATGCAATGTCTGACACAGAAGTAGAGAAGTGGGAGCAGAAGATTAAAGATTCTCTGTTGAGACGAGATGATAATCTGGAAAGCCTTATGAGTGCTATGACTTCTGCAATGAGCGGAGCGGTTGAGGTAAACGGAAAGAAAATGTATTTGTCCAATTTTGGAATCAAGACATTAGGATATCTGAATGCACCGGCAAATCAGCAGAATGCTTATCATATTGATGGCGATGAAGATGATGCTAATTCTTCCGGTAATGCAGATAAGCTGATGACTGCAATCACCAATGATCCGGATACAGTGATCAATTTCATGCAGGGACTGGCAGATAACTTATATAAGTCAGTTCATACCAAAATGCAGTCCTCACCCTTGAGCAGTATTTATACTGTATATAATGATAAGGAGATGGCATCAGAGTATAGTGATTACACAGATTTGATCAAGAAATGGGAAGAAAAATTACAGGACAAAGAAGATTATTATTATAAAAAGTTCTCTTCTATGGAGACGGCACTTTCTAAACTGAACAGCCAGACATCATCATTAAGTGGTTTATTTGGTGGTTGATGTATGAGATAATGAGCGAAAGTGAGAATTACAAAGCAGAGCAGATATAAATTTATCTGCTCTGCTTAATACACAATAAAGACCAGGAGGGTATTATGTTAGCGAATCAGGGATATGCAGCGTATGCTAACAACAAAATTATGACAGCATCACCGGCGGAGCTGACACTGATGCTGTATGAAGGAGCAATTAAATTTGCCAATCTTGCAATCGTCGGGATTGAGGAAAAGGATATTCAGAAAGCACATACGAATATTATCAAAGTAGAACGGATTATTGAAGAATTTCAATCCACATTAGATCATAAATATCCGGTTGCAAAAGACTTTGACGAGGTATATTCGTATCTGATGATCAGGCTTCGCGAAGCTAATATAAAAAAAGACAAAGAGATTATGGAAGAAGTGTTAAAACATCTGCGTACCATGCGCGACACCTGGAAAGAAGTGATGCGTACCGGCAGAACACATTAATTGGAGAATGGTACTATGGCAGACAACCAGTATATTACAATCATGCTACAAAGCCTTCAGAAGAAAGAGAAGGTTTTAAACAGCATCATACAGATCAATAAGCGTCAGAAAGAAGAACTGGAGAATCCTCCTTTGGATCCGGACGATTTTGATAAGACAGTCGAAGAAAAGTCAGAACTCATAGAACAATTAGAACTGCTGGATAACGGCTTTGAGAAACTGTATGAAAAAGTACGTGAAGAACTGCAGACGAATAAGGAAATTTATCAGGATGAGATTCTTAAGATGCAAGGCTGTATACGCACGTTAACAGACAGAAGCATGGAAATTCAGGCACAGGAAGCCAGAAATAAGCAATTGATGGAGCGGAAGTTCGCAAGTGTGAAGAAACAGGTAAAAGAAATCCGTTCCAGCCAGAAAGTTGTGAACCAATACTACAAGAATATGATGAAGAAGGGTTATGTAGAGCCGCATTTTCTTGACAATAAAAAATAATTGATAGAAAAAAAGAAAAAAATCTTTTTTACTATAAAGTATTGGAGGGAATCTCCGATATATAAGTTAAGTAAAGAAAATTACTTGCAGGTGGAAGTTCAAGCAGAGCGTACGGCTGGGAGAATAGAAACCTAATATAACAAAAAACAAGTACGTAAAGTACAGATGCAGCATGGACGCTGCATTACATTCAAGGAGGAAAAAATAATGGTAGTACAGCACAATCTTACAGCAATGAACGCTAACAGACAGTTAGGAATCACAACAGGTCAGCAGGCAAAATCTTCAGAGAAATTATCTTCTGGTTACAAAATTAACCGTGCAGCAGATGATGCAGCAGGATTAACAATTTCTGAGAAAATGAGAAGCCAGATCAGAGGTCTTAACAAAGCTTCTGACAACGCACAGGATGGTATCTCTCTTATTCAGACAGCAGAAGGTGCTTTGAATGAAGCTCATTCTATCTTACAGCGTATGAACGAATTAGCTACACAGGCAGCTAATGATACCAATACAACTTCTGATAGAACAGCTATCCAGAAAGAGGTTGACGCATTAACATCTGAGTTAGATCGTATTGCATCTACAACACAGTTCAATACACAGAACTTGTTAGATGGTACGTTCTCTGGAAAGAAACTTCAGGTTGGAGCATTACAGAATCAGAAGATTTCTATTAAGATTACAACAATGAATGCAAAGGGAATTGGTATTACTGCAGGCGTTAATAATAAAGTAGATACTTTTACTCATGCTGGTTCTGCAATGAAAGTATTTCAGAATGCAATTTCCAAAGTTTCTACTATGCGTTCTGATTTAGGTGCTTTACAGAACAGATTAGAGCATACTGTTGCTAACTTAGATAATGTTGCTGAGAATACTCAGACAGCAGAGTCTCGTATCCGTGATACAGATATGGCTGAAGAAATGGTTGAATACAGCAAG
>OLNK01001822.1_pt1 | contig 14278 bp, 10 predicted proteins | sample 1672791 | NCBI WGS metagenome assembly OLNK01 (sample SAMEA3136724, study PRJEB25190) | human gut metagenome | biome: human gut; feature: human-associated habitat; material: faeces | place: Austria | collected 2013 | reverse complement strand
GATCGAGATAATCAAGTCCGTGTTGCTGCGGACTTTTTTTATGTCTTACGACAAACTTATCGAAGGAGGAAATATGGAGAGATTACTTTTTACATCTGAATCAGTAACTGAAGGACATCCGGATAAAATGTGTGATCAGATTTCCGATGCGATTCTGGACGCGCTCTTAGAGCAGGATCCGATGAGCCGTGTGGCTTGTGAGACGGCGACGACAACCGGTCTGGTTATGGTTATGGGCGAGATCACAACGAAAGGCTATGTGGATATCCAGAAGGTAGTCCGCAATACTGTCCGTGAGATCGGTTATGACCGTGCGAAATACGGTTTTGACTGTGATACCTGCGGCGTGATCGTGGCACTGGATGAGCAGTCCCCGGATATCGCGATGGGAGTTGATAAAGCGCTGGAGGCAAAAGAGAACAAGATGACCGACGAGGAGCTGGAGGCAATCGGTGCCGGCGATCAGGGTATGATGTTTGGTTATGCGACCAACGAAACGGATGAATATATGCCATATCCGATTTATCTGGCACACAAACTGGCACGCCAGCTGACCAAGGTCCGCAAAGACGGAACCCTGCGCTACCTGCGCCCGGACGGCAAGACACAGGTAACCGTAGAGTACGATGAAAACGGCAAACCATCCCGTCTGGATGCAGTGGTTCTTTCCACCCAGCATGACGAGGAAGTAACCCAGGAGCAGATCCATAAGGATATTAAAAAATATGTATTTGACGAGATTCTGCCGGCAGAGATGGTTGATGAGAATACAAAATTCTTTATCAATCCGACCGGACGTTTCGTTATCGGCGGTCCGCACGGAGACAGCGGCCTGACCGGACGTAAGATCATTGTGGACACCTACGGCGGCATGGCGCGTCACGGCGGCGGCGCATTCTCCGGAAAAGACTGCACAAAAGTGGATCGCTCTGCTGCATACGCAGCCCGCTATGTTGCGAAAAACATCGTAGCAGCCGGACTGGCAGACAGATGTGAGATTCAGCTTTCCTATGCGATCGGTGTTGCACAGCCGACCTCCATCATGGTAGATACATTCGGAACCAGCAAGTTGCGTGAGGATCAGCTGGTTGAGATGATCCGCAAGCACTTTGACCTGCGTCCGGCTGGCATCATCAAGATGCTTGACCTGCGCCGCCCGATCTACAAACAGACGGCTGCATACGGACATTTCGGCCGCGACGATCTGGATCTTCCGTGGGAGAAGCTGGATAAGGTGGATGAATTAAAGGCGTATCTGTAAGAGTAGGAAACGCTGCTGGGATATCTGCCCGTAAAAAATCATAAGATCAGAACGAGGGGGCTGCCGCTTTTGCGGCAGTCTCTTTTATTACACAAAAAGGCACATGCTTTTTTATTTATAATACTTTTAGAGACGTAATCTGCAAAATATGATACACTATTTGTGGAAGATATCAGGAGCAAAAGCGCAGAAGTCCGACGCAGTTTTGCGGGAGGATTTTTGTAGGGGCAATCTGGTATCAGACCGGGCAATGACTGGAGGAAATAGGATGAAGATACGCACACGTCTGGCGATTGCTTTTGTGACGATTACGGTCGTTCCGATTGTGCTCATATTTGTGGCGGCGTTCGGACTCGTAAACTATCAGGAGCATCTGTTTCAGAAAACATACGGGCTGTCGGAGCAGATCGATCTGCTCTCCGGCAATCAGACACAGGTGTTTAACCGGCTGACGCAGGGAATCCAGGAGGAGATCCGCGAGGCGGTCGGGAAAAATACAGATTTATTTGAAGAACCGGCTTATTTGAGCAAGGTCAATGAAGAACTGCGCGATAAATATTCGTATCTGGTCATCCGCAAGGGCAAGGACATCACATTCTGCGGAAGTGAGGATGGACGCGAGCTCTGCGAACGGCTGGCGCCGTACGGTGATCAGGGAAGTATGGCAGGCAGTATTTACATGGATGGCGAGGAACAGCATCTGGTCAAACAGATCGATTTCCGGTTTTCAGATGATTCACAGGGCAGTGTATTCATCGTGACGAACGTCGGGGATTATGTGCCGGAGATCAAGGCGCTGCTCGGAGAGATGCTGCTTCTCGGCGTGCTGATCATCAGTTTTATGGGCGGTCTGCTGATCATGTGGATCTACCGTTCTCTGCTGCGTCCGCTGCACAAGCTGCAGGAGGCGACCAAGCAGATCCGGGATGGAAATCTGGACTTTACGCTCGATGTGGATGATGAAGATGAGATCGGAATGCTCTGCCAGGATTTCGAGGAGATGCGTCTGCGTCTCAAGGAATCGCAGGAAGAAAAACTCCAGTACGACAAGGAGAGCAAAGAGCTGATCAGCAACATTTCCCATGATCTGAAGACTCCGATCACGGCGATCAAGGGGTATGTGGAAGGCATTCAGGATGGCGTGGCTTCTTCACCTGAGAAACTGAATAAATATATTCGGACGATTTATAATAAAGCAAACGATATGGATCGACTGATTGACGAGCTGACGTTCTATTCGAAGATTGATACGAACAAGATTCCGTACAACTTTTCAAAGATCAATGTGGCGGAATATTTTGGTGATTGTGTTGAGGAAGTTGGTCTGGATATGGAGACGCGCGGCATCGAGCTGGGATATTTCAACTATGTGGACGAGGATGTGGTCGTGATCGCGGACGCGGAGCAGATGAAGCGAGTGATCAACAACATTATCGGAAATTCGCTCAAATATCTGGACAAGAAAAAGGGTATTTTAAATATCCGCATCAAGGATGACGGCGATTTTATCCAGGTCATCATCGAGGACAACGGAAAGGGAATCGCGTCGAAAGATCTGCCGTATATTTTCGACCGTTTCTACCGGACGGACTCGTCGAGAAATTCGTCCAAGGGCGGCAGCGGCATCGGGCTTTCGATCGTAAAGAAGATTATCGAAGATCACGGCGGACGCATCTGGGCGACCAGCAAGGAAGGCATCGGAACGGAGATCCATTTCGTTTTGCGCAAGTATGTCGGGGCATAGTGATTTGAAGTTTGGTCGTTTAAATAAAAACAGCAGGAGGAATTCACAGATGAGCAGAATATTAATCGTAGAAGACGAGGAGAGTATTGCAGAGCTGGAAAAAGACTATCTGGAGCTTTCTGGTTTTGAGGTTGAGATAGAAAATAATGGAGAAACGGGACTGAAACGCGGCATGGAGGAAGATTTTGACCTTCTGATTCTTGATCTGATGCTACCAGGGGTCGATGGCTTCGAGATCTGCAAGAAGATCCGGGAAGTAAAAAACACACCGATCATCATGGTATCTGCGAAAAAGGACGATATTGACAAGATCCGCGGTCTGGGACTGGGCGCGGACGATTATATCACGAAACCATTCAGTCCGAGCGAGATGGTGGCGCGTGTCAAGGCGCATCTGGCGCGTTATGAGCGCCTGATCGGCAGCGGTATGCCGGAAAACGAGATCATCGAGATCCGGGGACTCAAGATTGATAAGACTGCCCGCCGCGTTTACATCAACGGCGAGGAGAAGAACTTCACGACGAAGGAATTTGACCTGCTGACCTTTTTAGCACAGAACCCGAACCATGTATTTACCAAGGAAGAACTCTTCCGCGAGATCTGGGATATGGAGTCGTTGGGAGATATCGCGACGGTTACCGTGCATATTAAGAAGATCCGTGAGAAGATCGAGTTCAACACGGCAAAACCGCAGTATATTGAGACGATATGGGGCGTTGGATACCGGTTTAAAGTCTGATGATTGGATAAGCCACATAAAAACGACCCTTGGGAAACGCAAACAGGAGCGCTTTCCAAGGGCCGTTTTATATTTCATAAGAAATTGCGTCCTATGAAATATAAAAGTTATTGTTCACGGGTAGGCACTTTTGGAACCGAAAGTGCCGTAAGAAAACGTGGTGGCAGCAGGAATTTGCCGTATTTAAATGCGAAGCCACGGCAAATTCCGTTACTGGGCACGTATGCGTGAACAGTAACATATAAAACGCTCCGCGAGGATGCGCACTCGCGCGAAGCAGAAACATGTCGCAAGCGACCGCGCGAGACGCCCGAATGTGCCAAGGCACATTCTTTTTCATCCCAACAGGATTTGGTTTGCTCGCTTCAGATCGTTCTCGTCCGGGATACGGATGCCGGACAGGGAATAGGGAATGCCAAGTGTTTCCCATTTATAGATGCCGAGTGTATGGTAGGGGAGAATTTCTACCTTTTCCACATTTGAAAGTGTGTCCAGAAATGCACGGATTCCATGCAGGTTGGCCGGATCATCGGTAATGCCGGGGACTAAAACATGCCGGACCCACATGGGCTTATGAATCTGGTCTAAAAACCGGGCAAAGGAAAGAATGGATTCGTTGGAGTGCCCAGTCAGAAGACGATGTTTTTCCGGATCGATGTGTTTCAGATCCAGAATAACAAGATCGGTGTGCTCTAAAAGCGTGGTCAGGCGGGAAAAGAAAGGTTCGGCGGTGGTAAATGGCTGTCCCGCGGTGTCCAGTGTGGTGTGAATGTGCTGTTCTTTGGCAAGCAGGAAAAATTCACATAAAAAGTCAGCTTGAAGGAGCGGTTCTCCGCCGCTGACGGTGATGCCGCCGCCCCCGCGCCAGTAACTCCGGTAGCGGAGTGCCTGGCGAAGAAGTGCTTCCGGGGTGATTTCCTGCGAACCGGTGTGTTTAGATGGGCAAGAAACACCTTCGGAAAGGGCGGATGCGCCGGAAGTGCGGGTGGAGGCGTCCGGGAGGGGAAGTCCCTTTGGCAGTACCCATGTATCCGGATTGTGGCAGTAGCGGCAGCGCATGAGACAGCCCTGCATGAATACCACGAAGCGGACACCGGGACCGTCTACGGAGCCGAAGGTATCGATGGAATGAATATAACCGGTATGCATCGTTACAGCACCTCGTGGCAGGTACGGGCGATCACGTCGAGCTGCTGTTCTCTGGTCAGATTGATAAATTTAACGGCATATCCGGAAACACGTATGGTGAAGTTGGCATATTCCGGTTTCTCCGGGTGTTCCATCGCGTCTTTCAGTTTTTCGATTCCAAAGACATTTACATTTAAATGATGCGCGCCCTGATCAAAATATCCGTCCAGGACGTGAACCAGGTTGTTTTTCCGTTCTGTCTCGGAGTGACCGAGCGCCCCCGGTGCAATCGTTTCTGTGTTGGAGATGCCGTCGAGCGCATATTCATATGGAAGCTTTGCGACCGAGTTTAAAGAAGCGAGCAGACCGTTCTGCTCTGCGCCGTAGGAAGGAGTTGCGCCCGGGGCAAACGGGGTGAATGCCGTCCGGCCGTCCGGAAGTGCGCCGGTTGCCTTGCCATATACAACATTGGAGGTGATCGTGAGGATCGAGGTGGTTGCCTCGGAATTCCGGTAGGTGTGGTATTTTTTTACTTTATGTAAAAAGGTTTTTAACAGCCATACGGCAATCTCGTCGGCGCGGTTGTCATCATTTCCGTAGCGTGGGAAATCGCCCTCTGTCTCAAACTTGCGGGCGATGCCGTATTCATCACGGATGACCTTCACTTTTGCATACCGGATCGCGGAGAGAGAATCGACCACGTGGGAGAAACCGGCGATTCCGGTGGCAAAGGTACGCCGGACATCCGTGTCGATCAACGCCATCTCAGCGGATTCATAGTAATATTTATCGTGCATATAGTGAATCAAATTGAGGATATTCACATAAATGCCCGCCAGCCAGTCCAGCATCTGATCGTATTTATGCATGACTTCCTGATAATCGAGGTATTCGGATGTGATCGGCGCATACGCCGGACCAACCTGCATCGGGCGTCCGTCTTTGGTAGTGTATTTCTCGTCTCTGCCTCCGTTGATGGCATAGAGAAGGCATTTGGCAAGATTGGCACGGGCGCCGAACAGCTGCATTTCCTTGCCTGTCTGGGTGGCGGAGACGCAGCAGCAGATGCTGTAGTCGTCCCCCCAGATCGGACGCATGACATCGTCGTTTTCATACTGGATCGAGGATGTGTTGATGGAGATTTTGGCAGCATATTTCTTAAATGCCTCTGGCAGGCGGGAAGAGTAAAGAACGGTCAGGTTTGGTTCCGGGGACGGTCCCATATTTTCCAGCGTATGTAAAAAGCGGAAATCGTTTTTCGTTACCATCGGACGCCCGTCTTGTCCCAGACCGGCAACCTCCAGCGTCGCCCAGACCGGATCGCCGGAGAAAAGTTGGTTGTAGGATGGGATCCGGGCAAATTTTACCATGCGGAATTTCATTGTCATATGGTCGATTAATTCCTGCGCCTCGGCTTCGGTCAGTGTTTGTTCTGTTAAATCTCGGTTGATGTAGATATCAAGGAAGGTGGAAACGCGTCCGACACTCATGGCGGCACCGTTCTGGGTCTTAACGGCAGCGAGGTAACCGAAGTAGAGCCACTGGATGGCTTCTTTGGCATTGGAAGCCGGACGGGAGATATCAAAACCATAGATGGCAGCCATCTCCTGAATGCCCTTTAGAGCGCGGATCTGCTCGGAGATCTCTTCCCGCTGGCGGATGATGTCATCAAACATGGCGCCATTTCCACAGCGTTCCAGATCCTTTTTCTTTTCCTGAATTAGGAAATCGATTCCGTACAGGGCGATCCGGCGGTAGTCGCCTACGATCCGGCCGCGTCCATAGGTATCCGGAAGCCCGGTGACGATATGGCAGTGGCGGGCGGTTTTCATTTCCGGGGTATATGCATCGAAGACGGCCTGGTTGTGGGTTTTATGGTATTCGGTAAAGATTTTATGAAATTTTGGATTGACATGGTAGCCGTAGGTTTCGGCGGCTTCCTCCGCCATCTTGATTCCGCCGAACGGCATAAAAGCCCGCTTGAGTGGTTTGTCGGTCTGAAGTCCGACGATGCGTTCCAGATCTTTAAGCTCCGGATCGATATATCCCGGACCATAGGCGGTCAGGCTGGATACGATTTCAGTTTCGCATTCGAGCACACCGCCCTTTTCGTGCTCTTCCTTCTGAAGCTTTTGAAGGCGTTCCCAGAGCAGATGAGTGGCACTGGTCGGGGCAGCGAGAAAGCTTTCATCGCCATCATATTGCGTATAGTTGTTCTGGATGAAATCGCGGACGTTCACTTCGCCGGTCCATTTGGAGCCCAGAAAACCTCTCCAGGCCGTTTGAAAGATAGGTGTGTTTTGGAATGTTTGATACATAGCAGACATGTGTTTCCCTCCTGGTTGAAAAATTTCGATCCCAGCAGAGACAGTGAGAGTGAAAAAAAGTAAAAAAAATACCCACGGTCTGTGCTGTGACGCCCAGACGGTCGGCAATTTCCAGTCATACTTCATGTGGTTGATCCACTTATCCGTCAGTTGTATGACTGCTATGTTTAAGATATATCAGAACCGAAGAGGAATGTCAAGCTATATTTTGGGGAAGAGGTAACGGTTCAAATCCGTAGCTGTTCACAGTAACAAAAAGAGTGCCGGAAAGAGTGGACATTTGGCAAATGACTTGATAAAATGAGTGAAGTTTTAGTGCAGATGGGAATGAAAAAGGGATAAAAAGTTGCTGGGCACGATGCTTGAACAGTAATGATGAAACCTGAATTTGACAGAAATGACAGAAGTGAGGAAGGAAATGCTGGAAAAATTTTGTGTCGGGCTGGTGCGGATTTTGTTGGGAGGAATTCTTTTTTTCCTGACACTGCTCAGCGCGGTTGTGACCTGCCGGGTCTATGGAGGTTCTGAGATTGTACAGTATGGAAGGGACAGTCTGTTTCTGCACCTGTTTTTTGGCGCGGGTGTGATTGGACTGACGGTGTTTTACAGGCGGAGAAAGGAACGAAAGTGCCGGAAGAACCAGTGGCTTCTTTTAGCGGCTGCTGCCTATCTTTTTTGGATTCTCCTTGTCCCGTCCTGGGGCGGTTCTGACTCTCATCAGTGTATGGCGTCCGCGCAGGGACTTCTGCAGGGCGATTTCAGCGCCTGGGAGCCGGTGGCGTATTCATATGGGACAGCGGAAGGACCGCTTGGGTATGCGTACACTTATCCGTCTCAGAACGGGCTGATTCTCTATATGGCAGTGCTGGCATTTTTCTTTGGAGATGCGGCGTATGCAGTTTTCCAGATTTTAAATATCGGATTTTTTATTCTGGGGATCGTGAGCCTGCAGCGGATGATGGTCCGGGGAAACGAAAGGTGCAGCTTGCTTTTGTGGATGGCGTGCTGTCTGCCATTTTCTTTCTATATCCTCTTCGTGTACGGCACGATGCCAGGATTTGGACTTTCGTGTCTGGCGATGGAACGTCTGGTGCGGTATGTGGAAGAGGGGCGGGGAAGAGACTTCTGGATTGGCGCGGCAGCAGTAGCGGCGGCGGTGATCCTCAAGTCGAATTATGAGATTGTGCTGGTGGCGCTGTTTTTGTATCTGGCATCCTCGGGAGTCTTTCGAAGGAAAGCACGCCTGCTGGTGGCAGCGGTGCTTCTGATTACAGTGTATGTGATTGGAAACCGGGGGATTCAGACAGGAATTTCTTCTGTGACCGGACGCACGGTATCGGACGGTGCGCCGATGATTGCCTGGGTGCAGATGGGACTGGAGGAGAGCAAACGTGGACCGGGCTGGTACAATGGCTATCAGGTAAAACTCTTTCAGAAGGCAGATGGGGATGCGGATCTGGCGGCCGCATGGGCGCAGGCAGATTTGCGGAAAACGATTTCAGATATGGCAGAGGAACCGGCGAAAGCCGCTGATTTCTTTGTTCGGAAGATCGAGTCAATCTGGGCGGAACCGACCTTTCAGAGTCTCTGGATCCAGGAGGTGGGAAATACCTCCTGGGCGGAGGGAAGCCCGCCATGGGAGCTTTTCAAGGAAGAAGGGGGTCTGAACCGGCTCTATGTTTTTGCGGCGAATCTGGTGCAGACATTTGTGTATGCGATGGCATGTGTATGGGTGATTGCCGGGATGAGTGCCAAAGGAAGCCGAAGTAAGCATGTTCTGATGAAACGAACATGGGAAAAGAGGATAGAAGCAGAAAAGGCAGAAAAAACTGTGAAAGCTGTGAAAAAACAGGGAATGGAAACGGTCTGGGAGAGGCAGGAACGTGGAGAACCGGACAGATGGGGGATGCTGCTTCCGGGAATCGTGTTTATTGGGGGATTCCTGTTCCATCTGGTCTGGGAGGCGAAAGGGCAGTATTCGGTGGTGTATTTTATGCTGCTGCTGCCGTATGCGTATCTGGGGATGGAAAGAGTGGCGGATGTGTTTTTAGATGTGACAGGTGCCGGGAAAGAATGATGCATTGAGATAAAAAAGATACTGGGAACAGCCTGAAATAAGCCGTTTTCAGTATCTTTTTTATGGTTTAAAAGAGCTATGATTTCTAAAAATCCATTAAAAATTGCAATGATAAATCCGCTCCGCCGCCTGATAGAACACAGTTTCCCAGTATTTTTCCGGAATCAGCCGTTTCGTAATTTCGATGTAATCTTCATAGTTGGCGAGCGGCCAGTCGGTGCCGAACATGAGCTTATCATAGTCGCGGATGTAGGCAAGCCAGGTTTTCAGGGTGCTGATATACCCGCTCTGCTCTTCCAGAAACTCTGGAATGTCAAATTTGCCCTCTAAAAGCCCAGAGAGGTCGGCGGCGACATTTTCATTTTTCTCGACAACGGCGGCGGCATCCATCAGCCACGGGTTGCCGAAATGGCACATGACGAACTGGACATCCGGATGGCGGACGGCGGCTTCATCGAGGGTCAGCGGATGGCTGTATTTGATGAATGCTTTGGAACCGGCGGTCTGTCCGGTGTGGATGGCAACCGGCTTTTTATACGCCTTGGCGAGATCGTAGATCGGTTCGAAGCGCTCGTCGGTAACGTAGATGGAATCATATCCCGGATAGAGTTTGATGCCGACGCAGGTATTCCGTTTTAAGTTTTCTTCGACAAGATCGCATGTCTTCTGAATCTTTTCCGGCGTCAGTTTTCGTGCTTCGACGCCGACGCAATAGCGCAGAAAATCCGGGTATGTGTGATTATCCGGGTGAACGCCGCGGTTTCCCATGACGATGCCGCCGACGATATTATATTTCTGAAAGCATTCCCGCAGATGCTCTTCATTATTGATATGACCGGCTTCGATGGCAATCTCATCGAAATGCGGGTAACCGGGACAAAAGTGCAAATGTGAATCAATGATTTTCATAATGATAACAGGCGCCTGTACCAAAAACCTTTTGGAAAAAGAACGGCGCTGTCCTCCTTTCTGCTGTGATGTATGTCTGGAAGTTTTGAGAAAATCCGGTGCAACAAAACTTCGGGTGTATATAAATAAGAAATGCAGTGACAGTCCGGCAGGTTCATAGAGCATGCAGCAACTGTATGAAATCAACTGTTAGTGTAGTCCCAAATGGGGTGGATGTCAAATTTTTCTCCATCTGTTTGACATCCACACTATGATCTGGTATAGTGATAGCTATGCGTATTGCAAAGGGGCAAACTGCCTCTTTCTTTTTTTGTAAATATTCCGGAAGAATGCAAAAAAAAGATAACTAATATGATATATGAAATGTATATCCGGAATGTGCAGACCGTTAATCAGACAATGAAAGGAATAGAATGGAAACAATCAGATTTGAAGATTTAGAGTTAGATGCAAAGATCATGCGCGCGATCACCGATATGGGGTTCGAGGCGGCTTCTCCGATTCAGGGACAGGCGATTCCGCTGGAACTGCAGGGACTGGATATCATCGGACAGGCACAGACCGGTACCGGTAAGACGGCTGCGTTTGGTATTCCGCTGTTACAGAAGATCGATCCGAAGAATAAGAAGCCGCAGGCGATCATTCTCTGCCCGACCCGTGAACTTGCCATCCAGGTATCTGAGGAGATCCGCCGCCTGGCAAAATACATGCACGGTGTCAAGGTTCTGCCGATCTACGGCGGACAGGAGATCGGACGTCAGATCCGTTCCCTCAAGGATGGTGTGCAGGTTATCATCGGTACGCCGGGGCGTGTGATGGATCACATGCGCCGCAAAACCGTCAAGATGGATCAGATCCACACGGTTGTTCTCGACGAGGCGGACGAGATGCTGAACATGGGCTTTTTAGAGGATATGGAAACCATCTTAAGCGCACTGCCGGAGGAGAGACAGACGCTGATGTTCTCAGCGACGATGCCGCAGGCGATTCAGCGGATCGCGGCGAACTTCCAGAAAGATCCGCAGATTGTGCGCGTGGTCAAGAAAGAGCTGACCGTTCCGAAGGTAACCCAGTATTATTATGAAGTAAAACCGAAGAACAAGCTGGAGGTTATGTGCCGTCTGCTGGATCTCTATGATCCGAAGCTCTCAGTGGTATTTTGCAACACGAAAAAGCAGGTCGATGAGCTGGTACAGGGCTTACAGGGACGCGGCTATTTTGCAGAAGGGCTTCACGGCGATTTGAAACAGGAGCAGCGTGACCGTGTCATGCGTGCATTCCGTACCGGACGGACGGACATTCTGGTGGCAACGGATGTGGCAGCCCGCGGTATCGACGTCGATGATGTCGAGGCGGTATTCAACTATGATGTACCGCAGGATGACGAGTATTATGTACATCGCATCGGACGTACCGGCCGTGCCGGACGCGAGGGCAAGGCGTTTAACCTCGTAGTCGGCAAAGAGGTTTACAAGCTGCGCGAGATCCAGCGCTATTGCAAGACCCGCATCATTCCGCAGGCGATTCCGTCTCTGGACGATGTGACCTCCATCAAGGCAGATAAGATTCTCGACCAGGTGGGCGAGGTGCTGCAGGACAGCGATCTGAGCAAGGTGATCGATATTGTAGAAAAACGTGTGCTGGAAGAGGACTACACGACGCTCGATCTGGCAGCAGCGCTGCTCAAAATGATGATGGGCGAAGAGGGCGAGGAGCTCTTAGAGGAGAACCGCCCGCTGCGTGAGCTGGAGGATCTCGAGGATGAGAGCCGCCGCAGCCGTGGTGGAAGAAACGGCAGAGGAAGCCGTGGCAGAAATGAGGACGTAGCGCGTCTCTTCATCAACATCGGAAAGAACCAGGGCATCCGTCCGGGCGATATCCTCGGTGCGATCGCCGGAGAATCCGGCATGCCGGGACGTATGGTCGGAAGTATCGATATGTTCGATAATTACACATTCGTCGAGGTGCCGAGAGAGCATGCGGACGTTGTACTGCAGGCGATGCGCGGTGCGAAGATCAAGGGCAAGAACGTGCATATGGAGAAGGCGAACCGGAAGTAGGGGAAACGGATTCAAATAATCATTTATAATAGAACCCTCAGGTATGGACATGAGGCGCCTCCCAAAAGTCTAATTTTGGGAGGCTGCCTTAGATATGCCTGGTTTTTTTGTTTGTTCTTGACAAAAAGGTGTAAATTAAAACTGCGCCAATTCATTTTAATTTAGATTCCTAACGAAATCATAATTAAAATGAATTGGCGCAGTTTCTGTTATTTACAGCGCACTCTTACAGCTCCGCTGTAATAAAAATATCATAAATCGCTTTTACAGCCGCCTCGAAATCTGCGTTCTTCACGCCGATGATGATGTTGAGTTCACTGGAACCCTGGTCGATCATCTTGACGTTGATGCGGGAGTGTGCCAGGGCGGAGAAGATGCGTCCGGCAGTGCCGCGGGTGGACTTCATGCCGCGTCCTACGACGGCGATGAGTGCTAAATCGGACTCAAGCTCGATGGAATCCGGCTGTACCGCGCGGTGGATGTTGGAGATAACGAACTGCTCATGCTGTTCGAATTCGGACTGGTGTACGAAGATGGTCATCGTATCGATTCCGGACGGCATATGCTCGAAGGAAATACCGCAGTCCTCGAAGACACCCAGAACTTTTCTCCCAAACCCAATTTCGGAGTTCATCATCGCTTTCTCGATGGTAACAGAGCAGAAACCAGTCTTTCCGGCGATACCGGTGATGGTGTATTTCGGCTTCCGGCAGGTATTCTCGACGATGAGTGTACCCGGATCCTCCGGCTTGTTGGTGTTGCGGATGTTGATCGGGATGCCCTCGCGGCGTACCGGGAAGATGGCATCCTCATGAAGGACGCTGGCACCCATGTAAGCCAGTTCACGCAGTTCTTTGTAGGTGATGGTCTCGATCGGAACCGGATTTTCCACGATGCGCGGGTCGGTTACCAGGAAACCGGAAACATCGGTCCAGTTCTCGTAGATGTCAGCGTGTACGGCCTTTGCCACGATGGAACCAGTGATATCGGATCCGCCGCGGGAGAAGGTTTTTACGCTTCCGTCCGGTTTTGCGCCGTAGAATCCAGGAACGACTGCGTTATCCAGATCTTTTAAACGCTCGGAGAGCACTTCGTCAGTCTTGTCTGCAAGGAAGTTTCCGTTCTCATCGAAGCAGATCACTTCTGCAGAATCAATATACGTATATCCCAGATAATTTGCCATCACGATACCGTTCAGGTACTCTCCGCGGGATGCGGCGTAGTCCTCTCCGGCTGCTGCGGCAAAGTTTTCTGCGATTTTTTCAAATTCCGGGGAAAGATCCAGGCTGAGGTTCAGACCGTCGATGATCTCCTGATATCTCGCTTTGATGTTCTGCAGTTTCTTCTTGAAATCTCTTCCAGCAACTGCAGTGCGATAGCAGTCATACAGCATATCGGTTACTTTCGTATCAGCAGAATTTCGTTTTCCAGGAGCGGAAGGTACCACGTATCTTCTTCCCTCATCTGCGCGGATGATGTCTCCGACCTTCTTAAACTGCTCTGCGCTCGCGAGGGCACTGCCGCCGAATTTTACTACTTTCTTCATAATAATCTCTCCTTGCGTTCTTTTCGGATATCTTTCGAAATCTCGTTTTTCAGCCCGTCACTTTAACGTTAGAAAGCTGTTACGTACTAGATTAGAACAAAATCCCGTATGCGTCAAGAACTTTTTGGGCTGATTTATTCATTCCACAGATAAATTTCCGGTTTTTTCTCCATTTCATAGGAGAATGTCTCTCCAAGCCCGTAAACTGCCTGGCTTAATACGTACTCGCCGTTGTTTGCATAGATTTCGATCATATTCGGATCCACGAAAATCTCAAGAAGATCGCCCTCTTTTAACTGCGGCGTCTCGGCATGAAGCCATCCTTTTGCACCGGATGGATAGACATCCGTGCGGTCTGCGCAGACTTTTCCGCTCTGCCGCCAGATCTTATAGCCGCCGATTTCCAGGCTCTCACCCTCTTTTAATTCGGCGCGGATCATGGCACACTCTCCGCATGCCGAAACGAGGGAATCCGTCTTTTTGCAGA
>OLNK01001815.1_pt1 | contig 14338 bp, 12 predicted proteins | sample 1672791 | NCBI WGS metagenome assembly OLNK01 (sample SAMEA3136724, study PRJEB25190) | human gut metagenome | biome: human gut; feature: human-associated habitat; material: faeces | place: Austria | collected 2013 | reverse complement strand
GAACATACATAAAAAAAAGGACCTATCCGGTCCTCTCTAGATGTTAGCTTTTCGTCACCCACTACAGTTGACAAAGAGCCCAAAAAAACACCCTCAAGACTGAGGATGATTCTAGACTTATTTAGCTTCTGCGTAAAGCTCAGCAACTTTATTCCAATTGATGATTTCAAAGAAGGCTTTGATGTAGTTTGGACGTACGTTACGGTATTTTAGGTAGTAAGCATGTTCCCAAACATCAAGTGCCAAGATTGGTTTTTTACCGTCTGAGATAGGTGTATCTTGGTTGGGAGTTGAAACAACTTCAAGTTTACCTTCTGCGTTAACCACAAGCCATGCCCATCCTGAACCAAAACGAGTTGTCGCTGCCGTAGTGAAAACTTCTTGGAAAGCTTCAAATGAACCGAATGCTTCGTTAATAGCGGCTGCTACTTCTGCAGTTGGTTCTTGTTTTTCTGGTGACAAAAGTTCCCAGAAAAGTGCGTGGTTAAGATGTCCACCACCATTGTTAATAAGTGCTTGACGAATGTCTGCTGGAATTTTTTCTACATCAGCCAAAAGCGCTTCAAGGTCCTCACCAATTTCAGGGTGTTTTTCAAGCGCAGCATTAGCATTCGCCACGTAAGTTGCATGGTGTTTGTCATGATGAAGAGTCATTGTTTCAGCATCAATGTATGGTTCCAAAGCATCGTAAGCGTAAGGAAGATCTGGAAGAATAATAGCCATAGTAAAGGTCCTCTTTTCATTTTTTTCCATCTTACCATAAAGTGATAGAGCTTTCAAAAATTTTGCTTACAAAATCTTGGAAATCTCCATTTTTTTAGCTGTTTGACGCTATTTTTAAAAGTGCTAAATCAAGTAGATAATCTTTATCTAAAGTTCCTGTTTTTATCTGGTAGTCTGTCTCAACCAGAGTCTTAATCGTTGTCTTTAAAAATGCAACTGATAAATGACGACTATCTCTTATAGCATAGCGAACCTGAAATGGATTAACTTTCCGACTTAGATAGTCTGAAAGACTTGAAACAATTTGTTGCTCGCTTTTACCTTGAGCAGATAACAATTTGACTTGCAGATAGGTGCGGAATTGTCCCAGCATAACAGCAATCAACTTAATCTCATCTTCTCCTTGCAATCGTAAATCATGAACCAATTCACGAACATCTTGAATCTGTCCTCTCAAAAGAAGTTGAGTCATATCAAAAATGTTATCTTGTAAACTTTTAGGAATAGCCTCCGTAATGTCTTGCGATGAGATATTCCCTTCAGTTTTATATCCTTTTAAAAACGCCAGATTCTTTTGAATATCTGAAAAATCAAAACTTGACTTGACTAAGAGTTCCTCAAATACCCCTTTATCAAAAGTGAGTCCCTCTTGATGTGCCTGTTTTTGAAAATAAGTTCTAAGCTCTGTATCCTTTAAAGAGTTAGCTTCAAGTACCAAAGCATCACGTTTTAGGAGTTTAACCAACCGACGCTTCCCATCGAGCTTTCCAGAAGCCATTAATACAAGACGTGTTGTTTCTACAGGTGATTGAAGATAATTTTCAAGACGTTTCAATGCTTTTTCATCTAGATAAGACTTTTTAGCAGTCGTCATATCTGCGAAATGATCAAAAATAACTACCTTTTCATCTGCAAAAAAAGGCATACTTTCCAAATCGAGTTCAGCATCCTGATAATCAGTCTCGGACATATCAAAATAGGAATAGGTCAAGTCGCTTGAATCAAATCCAATTTGTTTTAAAAATTTTTCTTTAGCTTGACTATACTGACCTAAATCCTCGCCAGCCAAGACAGTTATCTTAGGAAGTTTTTCTCTGCTCAGCTTTTCAATCGTTTCCATAGCAATCATGGTTATATTATACCAGAATTTTCATTATAACAAAAAGCTCACCACCGAAGCGATGAACTTTACTTTATTAACCAGAGTTTCGAAGTCCTGTTGCAATACCATTGATAGTAATATGAATAAGACTAATTTCGTCATCAGTCAGATTATTATTACGAAGCCGTTTAATCAATTCAATTTGGATGTAGTTCAAGACGTTGAAGTATGGCAATCGGAAACCCAAACTCGCTTTAAGAGATGGGCTTTCTTCAAGGAAGTCATCATGTTTTTCAATCGCAAGAATGACATTCTTAGTCAGCTGCCACTCATCCAAAATGATGTTAAAGACGCTACGAACTTCTTCACTCTCTGCCAACTGTGCATAGTGGAAGGCAATATTCATATCTGATTTTGAAAGCACCATATCCACGTTAGACAAAAGTGAACGGAAGAATGGCCATGTTTCAAACATGTGTTGAAGTTTTTCAAGGTTTCCTTCTTCAGCTTCAATATAGTGATTAAAGGCAGAACCCACACCATACCAACCTGGTAACATGATACGGTTTTGTGACCATGAGAATACCCAAGGAATAGCACGAAGTCCTGAAATATCAGTAATAGTCTTACGAGCAGCTGGACGAGAACCAATATTTAAACTTGATACTTCCTTGATTGGACTTGCTTCAAAGAAGTAATCATAGAAATGTTCATTTCCGAAGACAAGATCTCGATAAATACGATTAGAATCTTGAACAATACTATCCATAATTTCACGGAAATCAACCAATTCATCAGGATCAGTAATTTGGCGTGTTACCATGCGATCAAGCGTAGCTGAAACTAGCATTTCAAGATTGTAGTAAGCTGCATCCTTATTGCCATATTTATTACCGATAACCTCACCTTGCTCCGTCAAACGGATACGGTCTTTAATAGTACCAAATGGTTGAGAAGTAATAGCATCGTAAGATGGGCCACCACCACGACCAACTGTACCACCACGGCCATGGAAGAAGGTAATTTTAATGCCACGCTCTTCACCAATCTTGGTCAACTCGTTCTGAGCCTTGTAAAGCGTCCAACCTGAAGACAAGTAACCACCATCTTTGTTTGAATCTGAGTAACCCAACATGATTTCTTGGTAGTTATTGCTATTCTTAATCCATCGTTTAACAATATCATAACCAAGGTATTGTTTCATGATTTCATTAGAGTTTTCCAAGTCTTCGATGGTTTCAAACAGTGGAACGATTTGAACACGCGCACGCTCAGTATCAACTAAACCAACTTCTTTAAGAAGGATGGCTAACTCAAACATATCTGAGACGCTCTCAGTGTGAGAGATGATATGTTGTTTGATGACTTCTTCACCAAGATAGTCCTTCAAAAGACGAGCAGTACGGAAGATAGCTAATTCTTTTTCAAGCGTTTCAGACTTAGATACATTTGTTGATGATAAGGTACGTGGATCTTCTTGCAATTCTTTGAGAAGAACAGCAACCTTTTCAACCTCTGTCAATTCACTGTAGTTGTCAACAATGTTTGCAGATTTAAGCAACTCTGCCACACAAGCTTCATGAACGCTTGAATCCTGACGCATATCAATTGTTGCAAGGTAGAATCCAAAGACCTCAACAGCTTGAAGAAGCTCTTCGAAATCACCGGAAATCAAGACAGAATCATCATTTTCGAGAAGTGAATTTTTAATTGCCAAAAGATCATCATGGAATGCTTCAGCTGTTTCATAAAATTCGGTAGTTTGTTGTGAGACAGCTTGAAGACTTTGGCTGAGACGGTCATGCACAAAATCAGCTACTACTTCACCTGTTGAGACTGAGCCAAGACGAACATTTTCAGAAAGACGCTTAGCAGCTCTTTCCTTGCTAAAGTTACCTGCTTTGAAGAAAAGAAGCGTCTGAATCAATTTAGATTGAATGTAACTAAAAGCACGACGGTATGGTTCGTTTTCACGGTAGACAGATGTATCTGGAGAAAGTTTCGCCATTTCTGCTACTGTTTCTGAAACTTCAGTCAAACGTGATGAGAGTGAGAATGAGCGGTAAAGATTATCAACTTTTTCAATATAGTAATTGAGGATAACTTCACTTTGTAATGTCGCAGAAAGTTTAAGAGTTTCTGCCGTTACAAATGGGTTCCCGTCACGGTCACCACCAATCCACATTCCCATTGTAATAGGTGTTGGATTATCAAGTTCGATACCTTTTTCAACCGCTAAACGTTTGAATTCATGCGATAGCTTGGTAATCGCCTTAATCAATGAGGAGTTGTAATACTCCATAACGTTAGTGATTTCGTTTTTAACTTTAAGTTTCTTCTCACGAATGATATCCGTTTTCATCATAATCTCTACATAACGACGCAAATCCGCATACCATTTATCCTTATTAATAAGACCATCCTTAACGTCACGATGCTTACGGAGAAGTTCGTGAATGTGGTTAGTCAATTCAAGCATGGTTTTACGTTGAACCTGAGTTGGGTGAGCTGTCAATACCGGCACGACATTAACATTTTCAAGAATGTCACGCGCATTGTCGCTTTCAGCGACAACATCAAAGGTTTCAGACAACTTACCTAAATAAGATTCATCAATATTATTTTTGCGGTTGACTTCATAAGCCAAATCCACGTCCTCAGAGATATTAATCAAGAGAGGTAACAAAGAGAAATAACGTGATGCAACGACCATATCATCATTTGTCATTTCTGAAATGGCTTGTGTAAGGGCCTCATAGTCACCTTCATCATAAAGTTCAACCAAATGTTGGATAGTCGTGAGGCCTTGCTCACCAGCCATGCCTCGTGTTGCATCATCCAACAATTCTTTCAAGATACCAACTTCTTCAGAGATGATTTCCTGGTTGTTACTGCTTTCCAATTTGTTAAAAGCCAAACCGTATTCTCCTTACTTTATGTAGTACCCTTTTATGATATCACTTTTAAAACAAAAGTAAACTGTTTTTCTGTAAATCGTCAGCTATTTTTCAATTTTCTGACTTTTATTAAAAAATTATTAGTCCTATTTCCGAACTTTATAAAAAAAAGACTCTGAATTAGAGTCTAAAATCTTAATTATACTTTTCTTGGTAGAATTTGATTTCATCACCATCTTGAACTTTAAGTTGATTAGCAGCTTTCTCACCGATTTTTCCATTGACATCAAACATCCAATAAATCCCCTTCTCCTTGTCTTGAGAAATTCCATCAATTTCAGTAATAAAACCATCATTTTCTTGAACAGGATATATTTCTTTTAAAACATCAAGGACCGTATCACCTTTTTTGAATTCTACGGATTTTTTCTTACTTTCCTTTTCAGTTTTTAAAATCAAAGTAACCTGGCCTTGACCCTTAGACTGATGATTGTTTGTGCTACTAGTAGGTTTAGCAGACTCATTTTTTCCACAAGCACCTAAAGTAACAAGAGAAAAGGCAAGAGCTAAACATATCAATAATTTTTTCATTTCAAAAGTCTCCTAAAAATAGACTGAATAAATGGATAGAATAGAAGCGTCGATACTGCATGATAAGTATCATAAAGAAGGCCAGAAACAACAAAGGTAAGACCGCTCTTAAATAGGAGGCCATAACTATAATCCAAGAGAACTCCGTAGAGAAAGGATAAAATAGTTACTAAAGCAATCTGCCAAACAAGTGATAACCTAGGTGCAATCAAGCTCCAAAGAGCCATCAAAATGCCGAAGGCCAAGATTTGATTAAAAACCCAGGGACCAAACCCAAAGATGAATCCTGAGATTGACATGGTCAAAGCCATAATCAAGAAACCATCTACTAACCCCAAATAAAGGACAGACACAAAAAACATAGCTGTAATAGGCTGAATATTTGGCAATCCTATAAATGCTGACCGCAATCCTACTGCCAGTGCTGACAAAATGGCTATCCGAGCCATTCGTTGAATCGTTAGTTTCATATATCTATTATGCCAGAAATAAGTTGAATTGACTAGGTATGATACTTATTTATTTAATTAAAAAAGAAAATAACTGCTAAAAGAAAGAGGCCAATCGCATGATTAGCCTTCCCTGAATTACATTTGTTTCAAGCGTTCCACCCGTTCTGAAATTGGTGGGTGAGTATAAAAGAGCTTCTGCAAACCAGATTCTTTTTTAGGGTCATTGATAAAGAGGGCTGCGCTAGCATCATCCACGTGATGTTGCATTGGCGCACTATTATCAAGTTTGAGCAGAGCGTTAATCATACCTTGTGGGTTACGTGTCAATTCGACGCTAGAAGCATCAGCTAAAAATTCACGCTGGCGTGAAATAGCCAACTGAACCAAGGTAGCTGCCAAAGGCGCCAGGATAATCGCAATCAAAGAAATAATGAGAAGAATAATTTCCAAACCGCTACTTCCATTACGGTCATCATCGTTTCTACGACGACCTTCACCCCATAACATCATATTACGAGCCATCCCAGCTAGCATGGTGATAGCCGATGCTAAGGCAACTGCTATGGTAGAGATTCGAATATCGTAATTGCGAATATGACTCACTTCATGTCCGATAACCCCTTCAAGCTCCTCACGATTCATAACCGCAAGAAGACCTGTTGTAGCAGCTACTGCCGCATTCTTGGGGCTTGATCCAGTCGCAAAAGCATTCATAGAAGGATCATCGACAATAAAGACACGTGGCATCGGTATTTGTGCCACCATAGCCATATCCTCAACAACATGATAAAGGTTCGGAGCGGTTTGTTCATCAACCTCTCGTGCACCGTTCATAGCCATAACGACATTAGTTGATTGGAAAATCATGGTAACGGCATAGATAAAACCGATAACTAGAGCAAGAATCAGACCACCGAAGCCTGAACCTAACCAAAGGTAGCCAACACCGTAACCAACAAGGCCCAACAAGAGGAAAAAGACAAGGAGCAGAAGCCAAGTCTTTCTCTTATTTCGAGCAATTTGATCAAATAACATATTAGTTACCCAGTCCACTGAAATCAACCTTAGGCACAGCTTTTTCTTCTTCTGGTGTTTCAAGGAATTCAGCAGCCTTAAAGCTAAACATCTTGGCAATAACATTGCTTGGGAATGTTTCCAATTTCACATTGTAGTTACTTGTTACACTGTTATAAAGTTGGCGTGAATAGGCAATTTTGTTTTCAGTGTTCGTCAACTCTTCTTGAAGCTGGCTGAAGTTTGCACTGGCCTTAAGGTCAGGGTAACTTTCAGCAACCGCAAAGATTCCAGAGACCTGGCGTGTCAATTCATCACTAGCACGCATCGCTTCTGCAGGTGAAGTTGCAGCTGCTACTTGATTACGAAGTTCTGTTACTTTTTCAAGCGTTGAACCTTCGTATTTTGCATACCCTTTAACAGTTTCAATCAAGTTAGGAAGAAGGTCATTACGACGTTTCAATTGAACATCAATTTGACTCCACGCCTCCTTGGTTTGCATGCGGCTATTAACCAAGCCGTTATAACTTGCAATAACAAAAATCACGAGAACAACAATAATAGCAATAATAATCCAAATCATATTTTTTATTCCTTTCTTATACCTAAAGAAAGTCCGTACTACTTCTCTTACAAGTATCTTTAATAGTCTCAGTATATCAAATTTTCAGATAAAAGTGGTAGAATATAAGTCATTTTACAAAAAACTGGACAAGATGTCCAGCTTTTTTATTACTCTTTAGTCGTATGCCGTTTACCTTGGGCTATGGCATCTGCTTCTGTCATAGTGACGACATTAGCCTTATTGGTATTGCTAGGCATACTATTGATGTCATACCAATAAACATCTGCTGTTCCATGACGCGCCACATAAACTGTTCTACTTTCTTCCTGTGTAGGTTGCACAGGCTCTGGCTCAGAACTTGGTTGTTCAGTCACCTGTGAACTCTCAGAACTAGGCTCAGATGGTGCTTCAGTAAATTCAGTTACCGTATTTGTTGCTGTCCCATCTGCATAATTGATTTCTGCATTTGGTGATTGGTTATCTAAGACAACATGTGTAACTCCCTGACTATCAAGAGTCTCCTTATCTCCACCAAGTTTAATTTCCAAGAGATTTCCAGAACTATCGATACCAACATACTGAAGTTCTACTTGACGAGGCAACAACTCGTCTCCACTGTAGATAGCTGTTACTTTATAATCTAACCAATAGTTAGGGTGGAGTGCCAGCCAGTTATCCAAGCGATTCTCGTAATAAAGCATGCCTGACTGATTACCTTCGTCGGTTCCTTTATAATTTCCAGAGTTCAACCAGGCAGTCATAGGTACTAAATTCTTGCCCTCGTCATTGACCCCAGAAAACTGATAGCCAATCAAATGTCCTCGATTCATTAACCAAGATTTTGATTTACCATTACCATAATAAAACTTATAGTTATGCCATCCTACAGGATCATATTTTATTTTACCGGGGCGTTTATTCTTTGGCTCGTCCTTATCTTGTAACTGTATATGAGCACTGTGGGCACGTCCTAACTGGTCCTTTTCCTCCATGACAAACTGCTTTTGACCATTAAAAGCTAATATACCATTGTTCTCATCCGCTTGAGCGACTTGAGGGGGCACAGCCAACGATTGTTTGCTAGTATCTACTGAAAATCCAAAACCTAAAGTAAATACTAAAACAAGAAGAGCAAATAAACGAATCCTACTATTTCTTTTTTCTTTCATTATCTTAACTCATTAATTTTTTATCACTTTAATTATACAGGACCTAATCTTTTTGATAAACGTACCACGATTAAAAACATGTTCAAATCCAGCTTCGTCGTTTCCTCGAATTAAGATACCTGATAGTTGATGATTCTCATATTCTTTTACAATTTTTTTGATAAATGTTTTGATTTTATTTATTTGCATCCCAGATAGCTTTACATTCAACGTTAAATCATCCAAGCCATCAGTATCAAATAAATCAGATAGAGCTTCACGTTTTTCTGATAAAGAAGAAAAAATATCATTTTTTGAAGTAAACTGAATTTCATCAACACTAGATAATTTTTTTAAAAAATTCCTCTTTATCTTCATAAAACCCCTTTATGTTAAACTTAACTTCCGTTGTATCTTTAAGAATTTTTTCTAGCAGATTACGGTGTCTTACATCCGAAAAATACAATAAATTATTATCTAAATCAAATAAGACAAAAAATTGCTTCAAAAATTCCAACTCTGTTTCTGATTTAGGATTTTCACGTTTTTGATTCGTATAGTAGTCCGTTACAGTAGTATCTCTTGGCCCTAATTTTCCAGATTCTATTACTAAAAAAACGAAGTGATTATTTTTATCAACCTCCATATGATATAATCCATCTTTATGTTGTAAGTTGCATGGAGTCAACTTATCAAATGTCTTTAAAATAGGTTGTAACCATCTCTCCTCTTTGAATGCTTTCAATAAATGGTTTCCAAATAGAAAAAGTAAGCTCTGACATTTATTTTCCCTCAAATTATTTCAACTTTAAAATTCTAACAGCTATATTCTCTACTCCACCTTCACCTGTCCATTCATCAGCATTGGCAAGAGCCAATCGCGAAGTTGGGTGAGTTCTTGGTTTTGATTTTCTAGAATCTGCTGTTTTAACATTATGGGTTGTAGCTTGGCATCTAATTTTGAAATAAGTTCAATAGGCGGAACTACAATCTTAGCCTGTTTCAAATGGTCTTGAGTAATGTGTCCCATAGTTGTTTTTCTTAACTCAGCAATCGCTTTAAATACCTTTAAATAGCTTTTCAATTCAAAGTAGATGAAGGATTTTGGATAAGTGTCCGAAGTAACTTTAAAAATATGTTGATTTAAAGCTCCCTTTTCTTTCCCCCAGATTATAACCTCTAATGTTGCAGACCAAGAAAATAATATGTCTCCTCTATCTACAACTGCTTCTGAGGGAATATCCAATCTTGCTCTTTCTGTATCCTTTGAGAAACCATTCATCATTTCTCTAATTTTAATGACAGGAAGGTAATCATCCTCATTTGTATCTGGTCTATATTTTTGCATAGCAAGACCATTATAAAAATTCGCTATATTCCATAAAGAATCCACTCCCCATCCCTCTGGGATTTCGCGTTTGAGTTCTGGGTTATAGACCATCTTTCCACCTGATGATTTGTAGGGTTTTCCATTCTGGTCTGGGAAATCAAACTGCACAAACCAGTAGTCATAGAGGGTCTTAGCCATGGATTCCAACTCTTGGTTGATTTTGTTGTTGATTTGGATTTTTTTGTCAATATTATCTAATATTTTTGAAATTTTATTACAATCATCAGATATTTTTATCGGTAATTTCCCTATTGCTTCTTTGGTCAAAGCGTTTCTAGTTCCACCAACTTTAGATATCTGTAATAAATATTTTTTTATGTATTGAAGATAATACATAACATACTTAGACTGTTCTGTATTTTTACATCGAATAATTGAAACATGTTGATTTACCCTAGCTGGCAATATTTCTTCTGGAACGATTGTACATCTTGCAATAGAATCACCAGTAATATTTAACAAAATATCGTTCTTTTCAACTATTACATTTTTTAATTTTTCAGCTTGAACCTCATCTATGTATGCCAAATTTTCTGTAGAAAAATCCATATCTAAAACATTTTGGCTTCTAATTAAGGATATTCCGTTATCAGTATATACAGAGTTTCCTCCTCTAGGAGTCAGTCCACTTCCAATTTTAGAAGTAATACTACTTAATTCTTTCCATTCACTCATACTTCAACCCCTTCATTTGCTCTTCAATCTCCTGCTCCAATGCATGTGATTGCTGGAAGAGGTCTGAGAGTTTATCTTGAAAGGCGGTCATTTTGGCGTCAAACTCTTCTGCTGTGATATCTACATAGTCTATCTTGATATCAAAGTATTGACCTGCGCTGAGAGAGTAGTTTTTCTCCTTGATGTCCTCATAAGAGACGGTGACAGAAAAGTCCTCGACGGCTTCTTTCTTGATAAAGGTCTCGACGATTTTCTGCTCTTCCTCAGGAGATAGCACGGTCTTTTGGTTCTTGCCTTCCTTGACCTTGGTTCCGAGATTTGAGGCATCGATAAGGACGACATCACCCTTGTTTTTCTTATCGATAAAGAGGATGGAGACGTTGGTACCTGTCGTCGCAAAGATATTAGACGGCATAGAAACGACACCTGCCAGCATTTGATTGTCCACTAAGTGTTGGCGGATTTTCTTATCAATTCCCGATTGAGCAGTAATAAAACCTGTAGGCAGAACAACTGCTGCTTGACCTTCTGGTTTTAAAGAATAGATGATATGCTGAACAAAGAGCTCATAGATAGCCATCTTGTCCTTAGATTTTGCCGGGGTTTTAGGCACACCTGCAAAGAAACGCTCACTGGCTTCTGGCAAGGTCTCCACTTGGTCACGCCACTCTGAAAAGTCCAACTTGAAAGGAGGGTTGGACACGATATAGTCCATCTTTTCAGTGTGACGATTACGTAAAATGGTATTGCCTTCAACGATATTATTAATAGAGTGTTGGAGTCCGTTCAAAATTAGATTGAGACGAAGCAGATTGGAGGATTTTTGTGAGATATCCTGACTATATACTGTTGCCTTATCCACACCAATACGACTAGCCAGGTTCATAAGTAAGGTTCCTGAACCCGCAGACGGGTCATAGACACGCACATTTTGAGGTTTGTCATTACCTACTAGGATCTCCGCTATAATCTTAGCGACAGAGTGGGGTGTGTAGTACTCGGCATACTTACCACCACCATCTTTGTTGTAGTCCTTAATCATGTACTCAAAGAGAGTAGAGAAAAAGTCAAATCCTTGGGAAAAAATAGCTTCATCAAACTTGACGCGAGCAAGAAGATTGATAATGGATTTGGCCACCTCGTTACGCTTACTACTATCTGGTATGATATCGGTAATTAGGCGCTCATTAAAGAGACGAACAGTTGTATCCCCTTCTGTATGGACCGAGAAGATATCGTTATTGTCAATGGCTATTTGGTTGAGTGTGTTTTCAAACGTCTCATAAAAATCAGATTCATTTTGCTTGCGATGGAGCGTTTCGATGAATTGATTTGGCTTCATCCAGGCTGTTGAAGTTCCGATATCCTCTAGGAGCCAATCATAATCTTCTTCACTCATAGATACTAGACGGTCATAGGTGTTTTCCGAATCAACGTCTTGTGCTTCATAGAGAAACTTGTCATTCAAGAATTTGTACAAGAAAGATTGGGTAAGGAGTTTGTATTCTCCTGCTTCACCCCCTAGACCAGCATGGGTAAAGACTGCTTTCAAATCGTCTACCAAGTTTTGGACTTGGACCTTATATTGTTCATTCATTAGTTTTGATATTCCTGTTCGTATTCTTCAAATAAAGATTCAACAAGATTGTTGAAGTCTTGTTTTGTCAACCTTTCATTTCCTGCTGACTCTGTATTTTTCATTTCTTTGCGTGCCTGTTCACGAATCATTCGTTTAAAAAATTCATTGTTATCAAGGACACCTTGATTTAAACCAATTTGATAATCTAAATTGGCTTTTGAGCCTTTAATCACATGGAAGATAACTGGAAATTCACTTACCACGGTTGAGTTGGTAACATGCTTAAAAGATCGAGCTGCCATTTCATCGCCATTGAAATTCATAGCTAGTCGTCGCATTCGGCTCTTATAATCTTCAAATGCGTCAAACAGATTTTGATACTCAGTCTGAGTTTCTTTGATATTCTCCATTGTGAGGCCTTCCTGCTCATAAATCATATGTTTCTTCAGGATTCTACGGAATTCCTCATAGAGATTTACCCATTCAGGGTCTTTTTCATCTGGACGACCGTTAATCCCACCTGCAACTCGTTTGCGAAGCTCGTAGAGATCATTCGCTGCTAGTCGTAACTCCTCTTCTGCGATTTTAACAAAACTAAATGTCGTATCAGACATTGCTAGATTAAGCAAGGTTCGACTTGAAAATTCATCAGGTTTTTCCATAAGTGAAAGGTTAAGTAAACGTCTTGAAATCACGTTCAACAAAGTCGAAACCTGGTTAATGTCAATTTTATTTAGAAGTTCACGATGTCCTAAAAGTCGAGCAACATTATAAAATTGCTTCATCGCTTCTAGAGCTTTTCGTAACTCAATCAGTTGATGTCTATCCCTCACTTCGTCGATGGTTTGAGAGAAGAACTCTAGATTCTCAGTTGGATAATTCATCAAAATTGTCTCTGATTTCTCAAGTTGTTTACTAATTTCGTCAGCTGAAACAAAGAGGGAACCAAAAACATTTTCAACATCTTCTCCTGTGTTTTTTAGATCATACTCCTGATTAAGCTCCTCCAAATACGCACGATTGGTTTTATCAAATTCTTTCGAAATATCTGCAAAGTCAATCACATATCCAAATTGATAATCCTTATATGGACGATTAACACGTGTCAATGTTTGAAGTAAGTTATGAGCCTTGATTTTGCGACCTAAGTACAATCTTTTCAACCTGGGTGCATCAAATCCTGTTAGTAACATCGAATATACAATAACAAGATCAATTTTACCTTCTCTATAGCTTTCTACACGATCTTTCTTGTATTCTTTGTCACCTTCATCATGAAGGATTAAAGCTGATGTGATATTTGTCTCCCCACGACTTCTGCGTTCTTCTAATTGCTTTTCAATCTCACGAGCTTGCTTAGATGAATCACAAACGATCATTCCACCGATGGAATCATCATCGAAGACAACATCACGTGCTCTATTGAAATCTTCCAGAATGAAATCCAACATTGGTGAGACATAACGTGGATGAGCAAAAATATCATCTTTTGAAAGATCTCCACGCAAGATTTCTTCATTGATGGTTTGAAGAGTCTCTTTATAAGAGGTTTCAATATCTTCACGCATCAGACGAAGTGTAAAACCATCATCAATCGATTGATTGTAGTAGTATTTATGGATATAATCACCAAAAATATCACGAGTCGTTGCATGACTTTCCTTGGTTTTACCATCTTTTTTATATGTTATTAGGGGCGTTCCAGTCAATGCAATCTTAATAGCATTTTTATCTGCATTGTATAGATTTGGGAGATAGGAGCCTTTCTCATTATATGAACGGTGAGCTTCATCAATAAAATAGATATTTTGACGATTTAAATCATAGCCTGAATGATCTGTTAAATCTGAATTATCCTTAAATTTTTGAATATTAACGACAGCAACTTGATAATCATCATGTTTTTCATTCAATTCTTGTGGACGGTTAATCCTTTTTACTTTCAAGCCACGTTTCGTAAACTCTCGCGTAGCTTGATCTGCAAGATCCAAGCGATCAACTACAAAATAAAACTGAGGAACGATTCCTTGTTTTGAGAAATAATTTGTAAGGTACCTGATATTAAAATAAGACAAGGCAGTTTTTCCAGATCCTTGTGTATGCCAGATGACACCTTTCTTCACTCCTTTTCCAATTGCATCCTCAATTGCTTTTGTTGCAAAAAACTGTGGATAACGCATCACATGTTTTTGCAGTTGAATA
>OLNK01001813.1_pt1 | contig 14353 bp, 16 predicted proteins | sample 1672791 | NCBI WGS metagenome assembly OLNK01 (sample SAMEA3136724, study PRJEB25190) | human gut metagenome | biome: human gut; feature: human-associated habitat; material: faeces | place: Austria | collected 2013 | reverse complement strand
ACTGCAGCTGGTCTTCATCGATGTTCCATGTATCCCCAAATGCAAACGTAATTCCCAGGCCTTTTTCTACCATTTCAATTGCAATATCCGTATACGGTACGTGATGTGCCTCATGCGGCATACTGCCAAACTGACTTTTCCACCACTGGTCCACCGTAAGCTTTACCATAGGATTCAGAAAAGATTCTATCAATGGCTGGTCTCCTAATTCCTCCTGTTTCATCCCCTTAGGCGCAATGGCAAACAGCTTTTCTTCAAACAGGCAGGTCTTTTCTCCAATATAAGGATAATCCCCGCAGATAATTGCAATGTCTACCGTCCCATCCGTCAGATTCCGGATCAGTACATCACTGGAATTCGCCATTGTCTTAATCTGCAGATGGTCATACTGATCTTTATAAGTTTTCAGAAGTGCCGGCAGATGTAACCGGCTGAACGAATTCGGAATTCCAATCTTAAGCAGTTCTTTGGACATCTTCCTGTCTGCAAAATGTTCCTGGATCTCATTTAAGAAATCAATCATGATACTTGATTTTTTTACCAGATATTTTCCCTCTTCTGTAAATGTGACTCCTCTGCTGCTTCTTTTTACTACCTCTATCCCCCACTCACTTTCAATGGACTTGATGCGTTTTGTAAGTGCAGGCTGCGTCATGTAAAGAGCTTCTGCTGCCTGCGTCATACTCCGCTTCTCATACAGTACATTCAATATCATCCAGTCTATATTTTTCATACTTTCTCTTCCTTCATACCATACCGACAGCCGTTAGTCCAAGGTATTCTTAATCGCTTCCTCTTTCTCGATATATTCAATAAATTCCTCTAATGTTTTTGAGATTCTCTTATTCTTCGAATATACAAACCATGTATTACGGATGACCTTGGTTCCATCCTTTCTTTCAAGTGGTGTCAGGCAGAGATTATATTCATTCTGGAAGTTCTCCGGTAAAAAGCAGCAGGCATACCCCAGCCCCTTATCGATCAACTGCCATGCAAAATCAATGTACCCGACAGCCATTCCCGCCGGTGCCTCTGTCCGAAAATGATCTTCCCACCATCCATCCAGAAGTTCTTTCGTCCGGTCATTGGTCTTATATGCAATGCGCTGCATCTTTGGGAGTTCTTCGTAATCTACTGGCTCCTTCGTTACCAGATACGCCTGGTTCTGTCCCACCAGCGTCTTGTGCACAGGCCCGTCATAATCGCCTCTTATAAACCCTACATCTATGGAATCTTCCAACATCTTCCGGAACAAAATATTGCTCTGCTCATTGATGATCTCAAACGTCGTATGTGGATGCCCCGCTGTATATTTTACCAGAATATCTGTCAGCGTATATTTACTGTAAGTATAGGATGATCCAATCAGGATACTGTCCTTTGACTTATCTTTTAATTCTTCCAGTTTGCTTTTTGTCTCTTTTAAAAATTCCAGATATTTTGCTGCCCGCTCTGCAAGATACTCTCCTTCCTGGGTAAATTCCAGTCCCTTTGGTGTACGATTGACAATATCTACCTGGAATTCTGCCTCCATATGCTGCAGTCTCTTCGTAAGCGACGGCTGTGTCATATACAGAAGATTCGCCACCTTGGTCATATTCGGATTCTTATATAATTCATGTAAAATTTCCCAATCAGAGTCTTTCACTTTTATGTCCCCTTTTCCTTCGTTATATTTCTGTCATATTTATATCCTATTTTAGCAAAACTTTTTTGAAGGCACAAGAGAAAGCGGAACAACATTTTCTTCTTGTTCCGCTTCTCTTACTTTGTTTTATTTCATACAGTTCACTCTGTCTGGTAATTTTATCTTACTTCTCTGCTTTCAGTTTCTTAATCGTCTCGATGACATAATTTGCAAATTCTTCTGTACTTGCATCTTCTGTAAATGTGGTAAGTACTACTTTTCTTTCTGATACAGTACAGATATCCATTGCTTTTTCCAAAAGTACATTTCTATCTGCATATCCGATATGGATCAACATCTGGCCCATTGCACGAATCAAACTGCTTGGATCTGCATATTCGCCTCTTCCGTGGCTCATCAGATATGGAGCTGTTCCATGGATAGCTTCGAACAATGCATAATGGTTACCGATGTTAGAAGATGATGCTGTTCCAAGTCCTCCCTGGTGCTCTGCTGCCACGTCTGTTACGATATCTCCGTACAGGTTTGGAAGTACAACGACTTCGATTCCCTTGTTAAACTCAGAATCCAGCATCTTTGCACACATTGCATCGACAAGTCTTTCCTGGATCTCAATCTCTGGATATTCTTCTCCTATTTTGCGGACAGCTTTGATAAAGTTACCGTCTGCAAGTTTTACGATATTTGCCTTTGTAACGATTGTTACATTCTTCTTTCCATTCTTTCTTGCAAATTCAAATGCAGCTCTGGCAATTCTTTCACTTCCCTGTTTTGTCTGTACTTTAAAATCTACCGCCAGGTCATCATTTACCTGAATACCTTTATTTCCCCAGATGTATTCTCCCTCAATATTCTCACGGAAGAATGTCCAGTCAATGTTCTTATCCGGGATCTTGATCGGACGTACGGCTGCGAAAAGCTCCAATGATCTTCTAAGAAGGCTGTTTGCACTTACCAGGTTTGGAAGTCCATCTCCCGCTCTTGGTGTTACCATTGGCCCTTTGACCAGTACATCACATTTCTTAATCTCTTCGAGCACATCTGCTGGAAGGCTTTCCATCTTTGCTACACGGTTTTCAATCGTCATTCCTTCAATTTCACGAAGTTCAATCTTACCGGAAGCGATCTCATCTGCTGCCAGTTCTTTTAAGACACGGACCGCCTGTTTCATGATGATTGGTCCGATACCATCTCCCGGAAGGATACCTACGATAATCTTTTCCTTTGTAGAAAAGTCGACCGGTTCCTCTCCCTGTTTCATTTTCTCGATTCTTTCAAATTCACCCTTGATGAGTTCCCCAAATGCTTCCTGGGCTTTCTTAATTTCTTCCATCTTCGTTTCCTCCTGTTATGGTCCGTTTTTTATTATTTATTATCCTTAAGCTGTTCCTGCTCTTTTAACTGTTTTTTCAGATAAGATAACTGTCCGCCGCTTAATACAACTTCGATCTCATTATCTGTAAGATCCAGCGTTACATAGAACTCGAATCCTTTTGTTTTATCCTGTACTTTGATTCTTCTAGTCGGAATCTGATCCAGAAGGTTATCAATCTCGATATAGTCTTCCAGTTCGATATGATCATATACCGAAGGATCTTCGAATAACATCGGAATAATTCCATGATTTACCAGATTGCCTTTGTGGATTCTCGCGATACTCTTGGCAATGACTGCTTTTACTCCCAGATACATCGGATTGATCGCTGCATGTTCTCTTGATGATCCCTGTCCATAGTTCTCACCGCCGATGATGATGCTTCGCTTCATTTCTTTTGCACGTGCTGCAAAGTCCGGTGCATAACGGTGATAACAATATTTTGACATGAGCGGGATATTGGATCTCATGCTTGAGAATTCTGCGCTTGCCGGAGTGATATCGTCTGTAGAGACATTATCCAGTGTCTTTAAGCTGACCGGTACACACAGATCCTGCTGTGGTGGCTCTGGAATTGGAAGGAATTTGATATTTGGTCCTTTGACCAGTTCTACCTTTTTCGCTTCTTCTAATGGCAGCGGTTTGATGATCATAGAGTCATCGATCAGATATTCTTCCGGCTCTGTGATCTTGGCAAGTTCTGATACATCCTCTCCCATGACTTCTTCTGCTGTTGCAAATGTTCCCATGATCGCTGTTGCAGCTGCACTTTCCGGACTTACCAGATAGATATCAGCTGTCGGGTTTCCTGCACGTCCTTTAAAGTTACGGTTGGATGTTCTGACTGCAACTCCGTTCGTTGCCGGTGTCTGGCCAATTGCACAGCATGGTCCACAGGAAATCTCCAGCATTCTGACCCCCGCCTGCAGAAGGATATCAATATATCCATCTCTTAATAATTCTCTGTACGTCTGCTTCGATGCCACTCCGCAGGTACAGCTGACATCATCATTGACATGATGTCCTTTGAAGACCATTGCTGCTTTCGCAATATCTGCATAGCTTGCATTGGTACAGCTTCCGATGAATACCTGCTGGACTTTTCTCTTTTCTACTTCTTTGATCGGCATTACATTATCCGGCTGATGTGGACAGGAGATCATCGGTTCCAGTTCACTTAAGTTGATCTCGATACAGTCATCGTATTCGGCATCTTCATCTGGAAGAAGTTCTACATATGCATCTTCTCTTCCCTGGGCCTTTAAGAACTTATGTACCTGTTCATCTGCCGGGAAAATGGAGGTCGTTGCTCCCATCTCTGCTCCCATATTGGAAATCGTTGCTCTTGCTGGTACCTCTAATTTTGCAACACCCGGTCCGACATACTCATATACATTTCCAAGTCCGCCTTTAATTGTTACTCTTCTTAACATTTCCAGAATGATTTCCTTTGTATTACATCCAGGTTTTAATTCTCCTGTCAGATTTACCTTTACAACTCTTGGCATCTTCAGTCTCATCGGTACTCCTGTCATGGCTGTTGCCACGTCCATTCCACCGACTCCAATACAGAGCATCCCGATGGAGCCTCCATGAGGTGTATGACTGTCACCGCCCATGCTGATCTTTCCCGGTGCTCCGAATCTGGATACATGTACGGTATGGCAGATTCCATTACCAGGTCTGGATACATATACCCCAAATTTCTTTGCTGCTGACTGCAGATAAATGTGATCATCCGGTGTCATATTGTTGACATACAATAAGTTGTGGTCCAGATAGCTTACACTACATTCCGTACGGACTCTGTCAAGTCCGATTGCTTCGAATGCCAGATATGTCATAACTGCATTGATATCATGTGTCAGTGTCTGGTCTACTTTAATAAATACTTCTTCCCCCGGCACCATACTTCCTTTTACATAGTGCGATTCAATAATTTTACGCGTCAATGATTTTCCCATTTTGACAACCTCCTGCATTTGTCGTTATTTCTTTGTCATTTTCTGCCTTTATTATAAAATGTCCTATGGTGCCACGTAAAATTGCATAAAATAATGAGCTTATTCCTTTTTGGAATAAGCCCATTGTTTTCGTTATCTCTATTTTTTATCCTTGAAGATTACTCTTGGAAGACTCTTCCCTGTCTTAAGCATCTCGTCGATCGTCTCATTCTGTGCCTTTATCTTCCGTTCCGATTTCTTTATCACTGACTCTACTTCTTCCGGACGGATCACACAGACACCATTCTCATCTCCTACGATCAGGTCCCCCGGATGGATCTTCACTCCGGCGCATGTGATCGTAACATTCAGTTCTCCTTCTGCAGATTTCTTACAGCTCTGTGGAATCACTGCTTTCGCATAGATTGGGACTCCGGCCTCCCGGCAGCCTTCAATATCACGGAATGCTCCATCGATCACAACTCCTTCTACACCCTGAAGCTTTGCGCAGATGCTTCTATGGTCGCCCCAGTAAGAATGATTGCATTCCCCTTTCCCCGCAATCACCATAACATCGCCTTCCTTCACTTCCAGAAGGGCATCCGGTATGATCCCGCTCACTCCATATGGTGCATCGACAGTATAGGCAGGTCCGACGATCTTTCTGCCTGCCGCCAGCGGTTTTACCTGATAATCCATGACTCTTGGTTCTTCCATCCCGTCACATAATTCCGGCACCGAAAAGTCCCGGAGCTTTTCTACCATTTCTTTTGTTGTCATATGCATCCTCTTTTCTTTTTTATTTTTTAACACTGCTGTCTTACTATCATTCTTCCTTATCATCTGTTTTCTCATCTTATCATACAATAAGCCATCCCGCTTTGTGTAATTCACAAAAGGAATGGCTTTATAACTTTTTGTTATTTTCTGTTATTTTTTTGCAGACTTATTTACAAATCCGATCTTATTAAGCGGCCAGTACCGGAATCCTGCTTTTGCCAGAATTGCCTCTTTCTTTACATACGTATTATCCCAGTATCTGGAATCGAGACTGTTATTCCGGTTGTCACCCATTACAAAATAACTGTCTTCCGGGACTTCGTAAGGTCCGAAGCTTCCTGTCATCTCTTCCGGGCAGAAGCTGACCGCCTGTGTCTGTTCTTTTCCATTAATGTAAATCTTCCCGTCTTTCACGGTAACGGTCTCTCCCGGCAGTCCGATCACACGCTTGATAAAGATCTTAGATGGATCATCCGGATATTTGAAGATTACTATATCATATCTTTCCGGGTCATCCTTTATATATGCCAGACGGTTCCCCAGTACACGGTCCCCCTTCATGATCGTATCCTGCATGGATTCCGACGGGATCACTGCGTTGATATACACCAGTTTGTTCATCGCAAATACAACGCAGAATATGATCAGAAACGTCTTCAGGTAATCCCATACAGCCGCCATACCGGTCAGTTCTTTTTCTTCCTGCTTCTTTTTCTTTTTATTTTTCATGTTTTTACACTCTCCCCTTTCATGTAGCACATGCGCGATCTTTTTCACACATTTTTGCGTTCTCCCCACGCTTCACACATATAGCTTCATATGGTTTATGAAAGTTTTAATATAACCCCATCCGGACTGAATGCCACTTCATTGCCCTCATTAATCTCCTTCTGATAAAGTTCCGCATCCGGAATCTCTAACTGAATCTCTTCTTCACTTTTCAGCTTCTGAAGGGTCACTTTAGCCATCGGTTCTACCCCGTCCGGTCTTCCTTCACATCCAAAATCTGGTTCATCAATTCTCATCACCAGATATCCCATATCCAGGATATCTACTGTCTGCGCATCTAATTTTCCATCAAAGAACTTATCCAGTACTCTCCGAAAGACTTCATTCTCTTTTGCCGCCAGCGCAAACAACGTCATTGACGAACGCAGTTTCAGATCATCAGGCCATCCCATGACTCTGGTTGCATCATCTGATTCCAGTTGCAAAAGTGCCTCTGAACTCTCTCTTAAATGTGCATTTGTCACTGCGTTTTCTATATATGCTTTAGCTTCTTCATAGTCTTCAATAGCGTAGTACATTGCAGTACCGCTACTCCCCAGCCCCTGAATCTGCGGAAAAATGTACCACATCCAGCAACTTCTCTTATGTCCACTCTTAATCTCTGCAAGAGCTGTCTTAAATTCTGACTCCTGCGCTTTGATAAACCTCTCTAGATTATTCTCTCTCATTCTTTTTTTGAACCTCCAGTCCATACATCTGTCTGTACGCTGCTTCTTTTCCAGTACAGTTTTTATAACAACATCTTTTTCTATTTTAGCATACCTTTCTATGTCATGTATACATCAAATCATCCGACATCTATAGAATAACCGGAACACAAAAAGCAGAAACTGTTTTTTACACCAGCTTCCGCTTTTCTTACTTTTATTACTTATACCAATTCAGCAATCTTTTCTCCTTTTTTTATTTTACCCGGAGATTCTTTTTCTATTTTTCTTCCATTTACATCTGTAGCAATTATCATCACTGACATATCATAACCTTCTGCTTTTATCTTCTCTATGTCCTCTGTCACAAGAATATCTCCCATTTTCACCTGATCACCAACAACTGCCTGTACATCAAAATATTTTCCATTCAGATTAACTGTATTAATTCCAATATGAATCAAAAATCCAGTTCCAAGAGCCACAGCATGTGCAATTACATAATTCATATATCCATGATGTGCCGGATCTGCAAGTGCAATTCCTGGTACTACAGTTGTTCCAAATCCAAGTGCTGCAAGGTTTGTAATATATACAATTGCGCCTCCGACTGCACCCCCAATACAGCCTCCTGCCAGTGGATATCTATACCGGATGTTCACGCCAAAAAGTGCTGGTTCTATGATTCCAAATAATACAGAAACAAAACTTGGAATACAAAGTTCTTTTGCCTTTGCATCTTTCATATTTCTCACCATATATCCAAGTACTGCTCCACCCTGTGCAATGATTGCTACAGACATTAACGGATTCAGAAAGTTTCTTCCAGTATCCACCAAAAGCTGCGATTCAATTGCTCCAAACACATGATGTAAAACAGTAATAACAATCAACTGCTGAACTCCTGAAAATGCAGCATATCCAAAAATTCCCAAGTTTCTGGTCATCCACACCAGTACATTTGTAATTCCTGATGCTAATCCCCTTCCAATTGCCCAAATTGCCAGATCTGTAGGATATGAAGATTCCTTATATTTTTCCAGACTTTTTAAACAGCATATGAAATCCCCCCTTCTTCTTACCGGCAGAAAAATTTTCTTGCATTTTCCGATATGCCAGACTATAATAATGATTGAACGAAGTTTTTTATAAACAGGGGGGAGCTGGAGAAAACCGGCTGAGAGGAAGCGTAATTCCGTTTCGACCCTTTACCTGATTTGGATAATGCCAACGGAGGGATTCATACCATGTATTGATTTGACAGAGATGCCCCCGCATCTCTTCTTTTTTACTTTTTGTACCCTCCATCCGCTTTATGAATGAAGGGTATTTTTTTATGAAAGGGATGTTTATTTATGACACACACAACTTTATCATCAGACTCTTCACGGACAAGACGACTGGCTCTTGCCGGTGTATTTACGGCTCTTGCCATCGTCGGAAGTTTCTTAAGCTTTCCGGTTGCAGGCAGTAAATGTGCACCTGTACAGCATATTATCAATATCCTGGCAGCAGTCACGTTAGGACCCTGGTACAGTGTAGGAATTGCATTTTGTGCCAGCCTGTTACGAAATCTGCTTGGCCTTGGCAGCATGATGGCTTTTCCCGGAAGTATGGTTGGAGCACTTTGCTGCGGACTTGTATACTCCATCTGCCACAAGCTCAGCCTGACTTGTCTTGCAGAGGCACTCGGCACAGGAATTCTTGGCGGCCTGGCTGCTTATCCTGTTGCAGTATACATTATGGGAATCACTCCTGCCGGGATCTTCGTCTATGTCGTTCCATTTCTGATTTCCACTATTGCAGGAAGCATTCTTGCATTTCTGCTGATTACAGCGCTGAACAAAAGCGGCGTAATGGCTATGATAAAAACGACTCGTTAAGAGTTGTTTAGAAACGGTACATTGGGGACACCACCTTGTACCGCATACACAAGTATCAGATTTTCCCATCTGATATAGGCGTCAGTAATTTCATAGTTCTTTTTATGAACCTCAGATCTGTGTAGAGAAATGTTTCCCTGCATCGAAATCTGTGTGTTTTTGCTGACGCATTATAACCTTATATTTAATTTTTTAACGGAGGCAAACACATGAGAAATTACACAACACAGATGGATGCTGCAAGAAAAGGAATTGTCACTCCTGAAATTGAGATTGTAGCAAAAAAAGAAAACATGACAACAGAAGCACTTATGAAACTGGTTGCAGAAGGCAAGGTTGCAATCTGTGCCAACAAGAATCACACCAGCCTTGATCCGGAAGGTGTCGGAAGCATGCTCCGTACCAAGATCAATGTAAACCTTGGTGTATCCCGCGACTGCAAGGATTACAATATTGAAATGGAAAAAGTTATGAGTGCTGTAAAGCTTGGTGCTGAAGCCATCATGGATTTATCAAGCCACGGTAACACACAGCCATTCCGCCAGAAACTGACACATGAATGCCCTGCTATGATCGGTACGGTTCCTGTATACGACAGTGTCATCCACTATCAGAGAGATCTTGCTACTCTGACCGCTCAGGACTTCATCGACGTTGTCCGTCTTCACGCAGAAGATGGTGTAGACTTTGTCACACTTCACTGCGGAATTACACGTAAAACAATTGAGCAGATAAAAAAACACAAACGTAAAATGAATATTGTAAGCCGTGGCGGAAGTCTTGTATTTGCATGGATGTGTATGACCGGAGAAGAAAATCCTTTCTACGAACACTATGATGAGATTCTTGATATCTGCGAAGAATATGATGTTACTATCTCCCTTGGTGATGCATGCCGCCCTGGATGTCTGGCCGATGCTACCGATGTATGCCAGATTGAAGAACTGGTGCGTCTTGGAGAACTCACAAAACGTGCATGGGACCACAATGTACAGGTAATGGTAGAAGGACCGGGACATGTACCGCTTGATCAGGTTGCTGCCAACATGAAAGTACAGCAGAGTATCTGCATGGGTGCTCCGTTCTATGTACTTGGCCCTCTTGTTACGGATATTGCTCCAGGTTACGATCACATCACATCCGCTATCGGTGGTGCAGTTGCTGCTATGAATGGTGCTGCATTCTTATGTTATGTAACACCTGCAGAACATCTGGCGCTTCCTAATGTAGATGACGTAAAACAGGGGATCATTGCTTCCAAGATTGCTGCCCATGCTGCCGACATCGCCAAAGGTGTTCCCGGAGCACGTGATATTGATGATAAAATGGCTGAAGCACGTCAGAAACTTGACTGGGACGCACAGTATGCCTGTGCATTAGACCCTGAAACAGCCAAAGCCATCCGTGACAGCCGAAGCCCGGAAGATGATCATAGTGATACCTGCAGTATGTGCGGAAAATTCTGTGCAGTCAGAAGTATGAATAAAGCTTTGGCCGGAGAATATATTGATATTCTGTAATTCTTGGGATTTAATTTATTAACGGGGAAGCGGCCTCTCAGTCCTTGAAGGAAACAATAGATAAGGCTTCTTGTTCAGGTTCCATACCATAAGAAACACTAAGAGAGTCAGAATCACCTAAAAGCAAAGGAACTACGCTCAAACTCGGCGTTCGCCTCAAACACGTTCGCTTCGTTCCTTTAACGGTGCTTCTGACTCTCTAATTGTTTCTAACGGCATTCCACATTCACAAGAAGCCTTATCTATTGTTTCCTTCAAGTCGTGACTGGCTGTGAATGTTAATAAATGTGAAGAAGGTGTTGGAAATAGTTAAGCGTCAAAATTATGCGTTGGGTTTTCGAAATTTGCCTGTTTGAGCCGAATGGCGAGTTGCAAATTTCGGAAGCCCGTTTTTAGCATAATTTTGACGCTTTAGTATTTCCCACCGACGGAACCTGAACAGGAACGGCTTCCTACTTTTTATGCAGGTCCGGGTCGTCGTGCCTTCCTGAATTAAATAAATCCCAATTTAAATCTCCACCTCAAACGGCAGCCTGTCCAGAATATCTTTCTGCATATCTACTCCTGGGTAGACTTCAATCAGTTTTAAGCCTTTTGGTGTCAGTCTGAACACACAGCGTTCTGTTACATACAATACCTTTTGTCCGTTTTCAATCGCTCGCTTTGCAGAGAAGCTTACACTGTTGACCTTCTCTACGAACTTAGCAATTTCTCCTTCTTTCTGAATCGTCACCACTCCTTTTTTCTGCGTAACCTCCAGACCTTTGGCATCAAATGTCATACAGAACACAACCGTCGGTGTCTTTGCCGTAATATTTGCAAATCCGCCGATTCCGGCAAATGCACCAGGTCCTCTGTGTGCATTGATGTTGCCATATTTGTCAACTTCCAGAGCTCCCATAAAGCAGATGTCCAGTCCTCCGTTATCATATAAGTCGAACTGGTTCGCCATATCATAGACTGACGCTGCACCAATCATAGCTCCAAATGCTTCTCCCGATACCGGAAATCCGCCGATACCACCGGACTCTACCGTAAGGGTTACCATATCCAGCATGCCGCTCTTTCTCGCATACCGGGATACCATCTCTGGAATACCGATTCCGATATTCACGATATCATCCACCCGAAGTTCCTGTGCAGCTCTCTTACCAATGATATTTCCCGTCACACTGTTCTTTTTTGGTTTGGTCGATACATTCTCGATCTTTTCACTCCATGTATACCAGTCCTTGTAAGGAATCTCAAAGCTTCCCGTAAGCGCCGTATACGCTTCGTTTCTCTTTTCCGGCTCTGCCACAACGATTGCATCTACAAGGCATCCCGGAATAATGGCGTTACGTGGACGCGACGGTGTATCAACCAGACGGTCTACCTGTACGATAACTTTTCCCCTGTTTGCTTTTACCGCCTGACAGATGGAAAGAGCATCGCCGGACATAAACATATCATCGAATGTGATATTTCCCTTTCTGTCTGCTGCTGTTCCTTTGATCAGTGCGATCGTAATCTTCGGAAGCTTGTAATACAGGAATTCGTCCCCGTCTACTTCTACATGTTTTACCAGTGAATCATCGATGGATATGCGGTTAATACCAGGTCCTTCTCTTCTTGGATCTACGAATATATCCAGTCCAACTTTCGAAAGGGCTCCCGGCAGACCTCCGGCCTGTGCACGGATTGCATGAGAAATGCATCCAAGGGGAAGATTATACGCTTCAAAACGGTCCTCCAGCACCAGTTTCTTTGTGCTCATCATGGCTCCGAAATGTCCACAGATCAGTTTGTCTACTGCACCTTCTCTGATATATCCTTCTGCATTATGTTCTTCATCCCAGACGCCGAATCCCGCACTGGATACAATCGTCAGATGTGTAGGAGACTGCATCTTCTGATATCTCCGGTAGATTGTGCTTCATGAAGTTCTGTCGGGTTCTCTATTCCTACAAATGAATTGACACAGATACAGTCTCCATCCCTGATCAGACGGATGGCTTCATCTGCACTCATGATTTCATACATTTTTTCTAACTCCTTTAACCTTTGTACTGACAAAAAATAATTAATTCTATTTTATCTTATTACTCTGCTAAAGTCTAGCATTTCTATATTTTTAACCGATGCTGCTACCAGCACAGGCTTTACCACATATTAGTTGCAATAATTTTAGACCATTTCTCACAACTTTCTTCTTTAATTCCGCTCCCATTAATTCATCATTTATAATGAAAAGAAGTAAAAAAATTTTCAAAATATTTTATCTCTGTCTCCATATTCCGCAATAAATCGACAAGAGTTTTTATCGCAATAAACTCTTGTACCTTCACATTTAACTTTTTTGACCTTTGTGACAAAATATTTTCAAACTCAGTAGCCATATTTTCTTGTATTCTAGAATATGTATATATATTTATTGCTTTCATATCACTCTTCTTTACATAGCATTCAAATTAATTTACTAATCATTTTCAAATTCTAATCTATTATGAATATAATATTTATTATTATATATTTCTTCTTACTTGCTTTCAATCGGTAAATATTTCCATAATTATCAAAAAATAATTTTTAAATTTATATTTCCCAACACGCAAAAAAACCTTGAATCATCCCATTTTCATAGGAAATTCAAGGTTTTTCGTTGATTTACATGATAAAATTACGGTTCAAATTCTTATGCGAACTATAAGATTATGCGTTCATCTGAGCTGCAACTTCAGCTGCGAAGTCTTCGTTCTTCTTCTCAAGACCTTCACCTGTCTCGAAACGAACGAATCTCTTAACTGTCATGTTAGCTCCGTTCTCTTTTGCTACCTTCTCTACGTATTTAGCTACTGTAAGGTCGCTGTCCTGAACGTATACCTGGTCTAACAGACAGATCTCTTTCATCTCTTTGTTGAGACGTCCGATGATCATCTTCTCGATGATGTTATCTGGTTTGTTAGGATTCTCCTGTTTAGCCTGAGCAAGAAGAATCTCTTTTTCATGCTCTAAGAAAGAAGCATCTACTTCATCACGTGAAGTATATTTTGGAGACATAGCTGCAACCTGCATAGCTACGTTCTTCAGACAAGCTTTGATCTCGTCGTTAACAACATCTGTATCAGCCTCTACGAGAACACCGATACGTCCGCCGCCATGGATGTAATCTACTACACAGCCGTCTGTAACGATTTTCTCAAATCTTCTGATGCTCAGTTTTTCTCCGATTACAGAGATTTTTTCATTTAATGCATCCTGAACTGTCTTAGAAGCATCTTCGTTCCAAGCCTCAGCCATGAATCCTTCCATATCTGTTGATTCAGAAGCGATTGCCTGATTAACAACAGCTTTAACGAATCCCTGGAATTCAGCATTCTTAGCAACGAAGTCTGTCTCTGAGTTAACTTCTACGATAGCTGCTGTCTTGTCTTCTTTAACATCAGCCATAACAATACCTTCTGCTGCGATACGTCCGGCTTTTTTAACAGCCTTAGCTTCTCCGTTCTTTCTTAAGAACTCGATAGCTGCATCCATATCACCATCTGTTTCATTAAGAGCTTTCTTGCAGTCCATCATTCCTGCACCAGTCATCTCTCTTAATTCTTTTACCATCTTAGCTGTAACTGCCATGATCTTATCCTCCAATTATGTTTTTTAAGAATCTTATTCTTCTACTGCTGCTTCTTCAGCTTCTTCAACATACTCTTCTTCGCCTGCAACACCCTGGTTAGCTTCTACTACAGCGTCAGCCATCTTAGAAACGATCAGTTTTACAGCACGGATAGC
>OLNK01001806.1_pt1 | contig 14405 bp, 19 predicted proteins | sample 1672791 | NCBI WGS metagenome assembly OLNK01 (sample SAMEA3136724, study PRJEB25190) | human gut metagenome | biome: human gut; feature: human-associated habitat; material: faeces | place: Austria | collected 2013 | reverse complement strand
AGTGGTGTTGTATGTCAGGCATTGGATCTCCTGTACGCAAGAGAAGAACAACAAAGTAATAAAGAGTAAAATGGAGTTATTTTGGAGTTTATTTCTTCATAAGCGGTGCGAAAAACACAAAATTAGAACACACGTTCGAAATATAAGCCTCTAATAACAGCCTTTGCGTGTCATGAAACGCAGTCCGCAAAGGAGTTTGAGTAGAACACTTTTTTGCTCGAAACCCTATAGATTAAGGGTTTCGGGCTCTTTTTTTACTTTCGTGATACACTTTTGATACACTTTTTGTAGACAAAAGATATTGTGAAACAAATCTATGAGTAATTTCTTATATCCAAAAAGGATATTTTTATTCCGAAAATATATCCATTTTTCCAAAAAAATAAAAAATTTCATAACTGATTTAGTAATACGCAATATTTTATCCCATATGTATTTTGAAAGAAAAAATACAGAACGAGGAGGATAAAAATTATGTATAACACAGATGTATTTATTTCAGCAGAGGAAATTAAAGAGATAGTTGGTATTTCTAAATCAAAGGCCTACAGTCTTATTCAGGAATTGAATGCAGAGCTTAAAGAGAAAGGTTATTTAACTGTTACCGGAAGAGTGAGCAGAAAATATTTTGAAGAAAGATTTTATGGCTTGCTAGAAAAAGAATAGGAGGAAATGGATGGCTGTTTACAAGGACAAAAAACGTGGAACCTGGTATACCTCTTTTCCATATGTGGATTGGACAGGGAAACGTTGTCGAAAACTAAAACGTGGATTTTTGACGAAAAAAGAAGCACAGAATTGGGAAAATCATTTTAAGCTTCAAAAGGCAAATAGTCTAGACATGACATTTGAAGATTTTTACGGAATCTATGAAGCTGATGTAAAACCAAAAATCAGATATAACACCTGGTGTACAAAAGAACATATCATAAAAACAAAGATACTTCCGTATTTCAAAGACTTGAGTATGCGAGATATTACACCGAGAGATATCATCAAATGGCAAAACATAATGAGAGAATCCATCAACAATAAAGGCAAAGAATATACGGGGACATATTTAAAAACCGTACAAGCGCAACTTTCGAGCATTTTTAATCATGCAGTACGTTTTTATGAACTTCCGAATAATCCAGTAAGAGTTGCAGGTCCAATGGGACAGAATGAATCAGATGAAATGAAATTTTGGACAAAGGAAGAGTATATGAAGTTTATCCCAACTATGGCGAATAAGACATATTCATATATGGCATTTGAACTTTTATATTGGTGTGGGATCCGGCTGGGTGAACTTAGGGCGCTTACAACTGCTGATTTTGACTTTGATACAAATATGCTTTCTATTACAAAGTCATATCAGAGAATAAAAGGCGAAGACATTATTACGAAGCCGAAAACAAAGAGAAGTATTCGAAAAGTTATAATGCCGGAAACTGTTGCAAATGAAATGAAGGATTTTATTGATAGTATCTATGGAATAACACCAGACGATAGACTTTTTCCAGTTTCTAAATCTTATTTACATCATGAGATGGATAGGGGTGTAAAGGAAAGCGGTGTAAAACGAATCAGAGTTCATGATCTTAGACATTCACATGTTTCATTACTTATCAATATGGGATTTTCAGCTGTTGCGATTGCTAACAGAGTAGGTCATGAGTCTGAGAAGATTACATATAAATATGCTCATTTGTTCCCAAGTATACAGGGAGAAATGGCAGAGGCTCTTGAAGAAGAATGGAGGGAAGGTTTTTATGTCGGATAAAAGATATGATAGCAAAAATCGGTGGAGAAATAAATCAATAGCGTTTCGAGGATCACCAGAAGAGGCGGCAGAATTGGATAAGAGATGGAGATTATGTGGATATTCAAGTAAGCAGGACTACTTGCTTGATAGTGTTTTACATCAACAGGTAATTGCAAAAGGAAATCCAATGATGTTTGTAGCATTTAGAGATGAACTTAAAGAAATATTGAATCAGCTTCTTCGAATTCAGAATGCTTCAGAAATGGATGAAGAACTATTAACACCAATACGAACAATGTTGGAGATTCTTGAAGCATTTAAGGAAAATGAAGAGAAAGAAGAACAAAAAGAAGAAAATAAGTTCTTGCAAAAGAAAGTATATCGGGGAATCGAAAAGTAGAAAAGGAGTGTTTTAGCATGAGTAATACAGCGATAGGAGCAAAAAAGAACGAACTCATTTTTAAAAACGGAAGTCATAGAAAATTTTATGAGAAATGGTTACCGAAATGTCGGCATCAAGATGTATACCATAAAGCATTAATTTATTGTCTTGGATTGAATGAAGATACGAGAAATCATATTACCGAGATTTATAATTTTGAAAGCGGATATGTACAGACGGAGTGTCTGCAGGAAGGCTGGATTACAAGTGGGGCTGTAAAAGTGATAAGAATGGCATTCAACTTATATTGTAATGGAACGCCAAGTGTTGATGATTATAAGAAGCGAGAAGATCAGTTACTGGAATGTAGTCAATATACAGTTGAAGAATTGTTTTGCAGTGGATATGCTAGATATTTTTGGGAAGCAATAAAACTTAGATATCCGGAGTACTGCTTCTATATTGATCTGGGGGACTTATATGATAAAGCTTAGGGTACAAGGAACAAAACATAATATTCATCAGTTTTATAAGACGATAGCAAAATGTCCGGAAATAAAAATTATGCAGGTATCAGAAATTTATTCTAATAAAGGTACAAATAGATATTTTAGATGGTATGCAGATATTCAAATCATAGAATCAAAGGAGAACGAAAATGAGTAAAGTTATTATATGCGGAAACCAGAAAGGCGGAGTTGCCAAGACCACTACAGTAGTGAATTTAGGGATTGGACTTGCCCGTAAAGGGAAAAAAGTTTTGGTGATTGATAACGATCCACAGGGCTCTCTCACAGAAGCACTTGGATATCAAGAGCCAGATAGACTGGAAATAACATTGGCGCAAGTGATGGATTGGGTATTAAATGAAGAGAAATTCGATTTAAATGCAGGAATACTTCATCACGCGGAAGGTGTGGACTTAATGCCAGCTAATATCGAATTGTCTGGTGTGGAAACATCACTTGTAGGGATTATGAGTAGTGAGACAGTATTAAAGGAATATATAGAAATGATTGATGATCGATATGATTATATTATTGTAGACTGTTCTCCAAACTTAGGACAACTTACATTAAATGCGCTTGTAGCGGCAGATGAAATTATTATTCCTGTGCAAGCTGCGTATCTTTCAATTAAAGGACTTGAACAGCTTCTTAAGACAATCAGCAGAGTAAAAAGAAAGATGAACCCAAAACTTCATATTATGGGAATTCTTCTTACGATGGTAGACTACAGAACAAATTATGCAAATGAGATTACGGATGTCTTATATCAGGTATATGGAAATAGTATTCATATCTTTGAAAATGTGATACCAATGTCGGTGCGTGCAGCAGAAACTCCTGCAGAAGGAATCAGTATCTACAAACATGATGCAAAAGGTAAGGTTGCACAAGCATATGAGACACTGACGCAGGAGGTGATCAATCGTGAGTAAGAGAAATCTTGGATCTAAGATTAAACTATCTTCATATGACGATATGTTTGGAGTGAATGTGGCAGAAAATGAGAATGTCAATGAAGAAAATCAGATTAAGGATGTGGCTCTAAGTGAGCTTCATCCATTTAAGAATCATCCATTTAAAGTTATAGATGATGAAAAAATGGAAGAGATGGTGGAAAGTGTAAAACAGTATGGTATTTTAGTTCCGGCTATTGTTAGAGAGCGTGCAGAAGGTGGATATGAATTAATATCTGGTCATAGAAGACATCATGCAGCAGTACTTGCCGGATTAGAAGAAATGCCTGTAATAGTAAAAAAATGTGATGATGATGAATCAACAGTAATCATGGTGGACGCTAACATCCAACGAGAAGACATTTCAGTTAGTGAGAAAGCAAAGGCATATCGAATGAAATATGATGCGATGAAGCATCAAGGTGCATCTGGTGGAATTTCTTTAGCGGAAATGAGTGAATCGGCTGGAGAAAGCAGAAAAACAATACAGAGATTAATTTATCTATCCAATCTGACAGAAGAATTATTGGAACTGATTGATAATAAAAAGATTGGTATTGCTCAGGGTGTAGATCTTGCTTTTATTCCAAAAGAAGAACAAGATGTAGTTTTTCGTGTGATGCAAAAGACGGGTGTATTTATCAATATGGAACAGTCGGCACGTGTCAAGAATGCAGTAAAGGAAGGTCTTTTTAATGAGCAGTGGCTATTAGAAATACTGAGTTATAAGAAGCCGCCAGTTCGTAAAGTAGTGTTTAATCAGAATAAGTTGGATTCTTATTTTGAACCGAATATGACGAATGAAGATATAGAAGGAATTATTGTGAAGTTATTAGAGGAATGGAAGATGAAAGGAGGGCAGGTATAGTGGAGAAGTTAGAACTTGATTTTTATTATGGAAGAGAAGCAGAGCAGTTTACATTTTACAGACTTCCTAAAGCGCTTATCACAGATGAGCGCTTTAAGGAAATGACGAATAATGCAAAACTTCTTTATGGATTAATGCTTGATCGCATGTCTCTTTCTAAAAAAAGAGGATGGCTTGACGAAGAGAATAAAGTCTTTATCAAGTATTCTCTTAACAATATTGAAGAGGACTTAAATATCAGTCGAAAGACATCAGGCTCTCTTTTGAAGGAACTTGAAGCAATTGGTCTTATTGAGATGGTTCAGCAGACTGGAGTGGCAAATATTATTTATGTAAAGAATTTTGTGTCAGAAGAATGTCAAGAAGTGCATAAACCGGGAGTTTCAAAGAACCAGTGTGAAAAGGAAACCAGTGTAAAATCTGAACCAGTAGAAAAAGGAAACCAGTGTAAAAATTCCACTAGTGAAAATATTACACTGGTAGAAAAAAGTGACCAGTGTAAAAATTCTACTAGTGTAAATATTGCACCAGTAGAAAAGAGAAACCAGTGTAAAAACGGGACTAGTGGAGCTTTTGAACCAGTGGAAAAACTACACCAGTGTAATTTTGATACCGGAACTAGGGTAAAAACTACACCGGTACCAGTGGAAAAATTACACCCGAGTAATATAGAAATAGAGAATAAAATGAATAATACTAATCCTATCAGTCAATCTTATCAGCGGTTTGATGGGAATAATATGATGGACGAAGTAGAAGCATATATGGCTTTGATCAGAGACAATATTGATTATGATATTATGATGCAGGATTATGAGTGGAGATATCGTGACATGTATGAAGAACTATATCAGATTATCTGTGATGTCGTCTGTGTTCCTAGACAAGTAATTCGTATCGAGGGAGAAGATTATCCGTATAGTTTAGTGAAGAGCAAATTTTTGAAGTTGAATAAATCGCATTTGGAATATGTGATTAGCTGTATGGAAAGAAACACAACTAAGATTGCGAATATTAAAGCATATCTGATCACGGCATTATATAATGCTCCAAATACGATTACTCACTTTTATTCAGCCGAAGTTAATCATGATATGTATGGTATTGGCTAAGGGGAACTTTTGGTCAACTTGGCCAAAAGTTGATAGTTGATATAAGTGAACACAGAAAAGACTATTATGTTAAATTGATCCGGTATAAGTTATAATATTTGCATAGAAGGATTTATTAGATATTCCATTTGAAGAAGGAAGGGCTAAAGTATGGCAAAATATATTGTAGAAGAAAAGAAGAATTCAAAATACGAAAAGAATTATCAGATGCCAATGATCAATATACTCCCTGGAATTGTGTGGAGTGTTCCACTACATCAGAAGCTGTTTCCAAATACAAATGGATGGGTTACAGTAGGTTTGTGTGTGTTATTTATTTTACTTTATATAATCCTTAGCTATATCCCTGTAATAGCTGCGATCCCTGCTATTGCAGGAGGAATTATACTAACTGGACTATTTTGGGTTCCAGCAGATTATATTGGAAATGATGTTGCAAGAATAATTGTAAAAGTTTTGCTCCTAGTTGTGTGCGGATTGGTGGAGCTGGCAATCTTTGCAAATGCAACTGTTCCGTGGTTGGAAGGAAAAGAAGAAAATAAACCGAGAATTAGAATTGAAAAATAATGGTATCAATGCAAAGAGAGTTGGGTAAGCAGATCAGTTTATCCAGCTCTTTTTTGAAGTGGATAATAAGGTGATGTGTCATAAATGAAATATGTTTACTGTAGGAGTGGCTGTGCTAAGCTACTTCTTTTGCGGAAGGCTTTAATTTCTCAGATTAATTGTTAAGAGGTTGAAGCCTTTTTTTGCCTTTACAGCACAGTCACAGGTTCATGCAGTCAACATATAAGGATATGATTTTGGAGTTGTGGTGCATGTTTGTATCGAGTATTAGAAAACATCTTTGTGTCCGAAAGGTTGCATTTCTGCCCGAAATCTTGAAATGTCTGAAAATTAAACATATAATATTAGTGACTAATTGCAATAAGGGTATAATAGATTTACTTGTATTTGAAAGGAGTATGGAATGATGGAAAAGCAAAAGACTTATATCGCAATTGACCTAAAATCATTCTATGCTTCTGTGGAATGTAAAGAGCGAAATCGTAATCCTTTAACGACAAATCTTGTGGTGGCTGATAAAAGCAGAACGGAGAAAACGATATGTCTTGCGGTATCTCCGTCATTAAAAAGCTATGGAATACCTGGTAGACCACGTTTGTTTGAAGTCGTGCAAAAAGTAAAAGAAGCTAATAACAGTCGCAGGTGGAAAGCACCGAATCGATCATTTATGGGTTCATCCGATGACAGTATAGAATTAAACACGAATCCGGCATTAGAGATTGATTATATCGTTGCACCACCTCGTATGGCATATTATCTAGAGTACAGCACAAAAATTTACAGTGTATATTTGAAATATATTGCTCCAGAAGATATTTTCCCATACTCAATTGATGAAGTATTCATAGATGCAACAGATTATCTGAACACTTATCGGATGTCTGCAAGGAAACTTGCCATGACGATGATACAGGATGTTTTGAAAACAACAGGAATCACAGCAACAGCCGGAATCGGCACAAATATGTATTTGTGTAAGATTGCGATGGATATCGTAGCAAAGCATATTGAGCCGGATGAGAATGGTGTGCGGATTGCCGAACTGGATGAAATGTCATATCGCAGACAGTTATGGAGTCACAGACCGCTTACAGACTTTTGGAGAGTAGGCAAAGGATATGCAAGGAAGTTGGAAGAACACGGACTTTTTACGATGGGAGATATTGCAAGGTGTTCTATTGGAAAATCAAATGAACTGCATAACGAAGAACTTCTTTATAAGCTGTTTGGAATCAATGCAGAATTATTGATAGATCATGCCTGGGGATATGAGCCATGTACTATGGAGCAAATTAAAGCCTACAAGCCAGAAACTAACAGTGTAAGCTCTGGGCAGGTACTCCATTGTCCGTATGATTTTGATAAGGCAAAGCTGGTTGTAAAAGAAATGACCGACCTTATGGTGCTGGATCTAGTCGATAAGAGACTGGTTACGGATCAGATTGTATTGACGATAGGTTATGATATAGAAAATCTGACAGACCCAAATAGAAGCGGGAAATATAATGGTGATGTTACGATTGATAGATATGGAAGAAAAGTTCCGAAACATGCTCACGGAACAACGAACCTGAAAAGACAGACATCGTCAACAATGCTGATAACTGATGCTGTGATGGAGCTGTATGACAGAATTGTAGATAAAAATCTACTCATCAGAAGAATTAATATCACAGCGAATAGGCTAGTAGACGAGAGTCTTGCAAAGAAAGAAGAAAAGTATGAGCAACTCGACCTTTTTACAGATTATAAGGCAAAAGAGCAGGAGCGAGCTGTAGAAGAAGCAGTTTTAGAACGTGAAAGACGTATGCAACAAACAATGCTTACGATAAAAAAGAAGTTTGGGAAGAATGCCATCTTGAAAGGAATGAATCTTCAGGAGGGAGCGACAGCCAAAGACCGTAATGAACAGATAGGTGGACACAAGGCGTAGAAAAATAAAGTATATAATTAAGGAAACAGGATATGAGATGGATATTTGAACTTTCGTGGCTATGGAAGTCAATAGGGATATTTCTTCTTATTGTTGCCATATGTGAGTGGTGTGCAGCTTTGATTTACAAAGGAATGAAGAAGCATTACGGAGTGAAAGCAGCAATATGCGTTGCAATCGTAGCAGTTATTCTATCTGCCATTTGCATTTTTATGCTCACACAGACACCTATGCCACTGTAAGGGGGAAGATTATGGAGAATCAAGACAATCACAGATATGATGATATTATCAATCTGCCGAATCCGACTTCAAAGAAACACCCTCGGATGTCCCTTTATGACAGGGCAGCACAGTTTTCGCCTTTTGCTGCACTTACTGGACACGAAGCAGCTATTAAGGAAACAGCAAGACAGACAGATGAAAAACTGATGTTGAGTGATGAAGTCATAGCAGAATTAAATGAAAAGCTAAATCTGATTGCAGAAACCATTGGTACACAACAATTGGTTAGAATCACGTATTTTGTACCTGACAATAAAAAAGCTGGGGGAGCATATATTTCCTACTCCGGTTGTGTAAAAAAGATTGATGAATATGAACATACAGTTGTTATGGAAGATAAGACAGTTATCCCAATTGAACAGATAAGTGATATAGAGGGAGAAATGTTTAGAGCTATGTATTAGAGAATATATGATGTAGCATAAAAGATTGGGGAATGCACTTAGTGGAGACACGAGCAGTGATTAGTTTAGAAGTCAGTATAACTTTTGGTCAAGTTGACCAAAAGTTGTGTAGTGCTTAATCGGAGGTTTGGGTCTTAGGGAAAATCCCTATCGCACATGACATAGGAATGTGCTTTTCTTGCATAAAGGCATGTCACTTTATGCGTATCCTGTTATTAATTGTTAGTCATCATTGTTCAGAAGCTGGAACTTTTGTGCCAAACCTTGGAAAGCCAGGAAAATCAAGGGTTTGGAAGGGGTCAAGGAGTTGGACAACCGAAAAAACCAATATAATTATTTTATAGGTTTAATTCCAAGCATCAAACAAGCAGTCCAGAAAATTAAACCAATAACAAATGTAAATATGTTATAATATGAATGCATATTTCTGTTAGATGAGAGGGAAATGAACTTAGGATTGTTTCTGGAATTCCTTCAGGGTATAACGGTGAAGGACCAAGAGGCGTACTTTTGATATTACGAGATGCAGGATTTGAAGTAGAAGAACGATTTATTTATGAGAATGCTACTTTTAATATAGAAAAATAAAGAATATGCAAAAATAATATTCCAAATTATGAGTAGGGAAATATTTTAGTTTTTAATTTGGTTGATTTTTAGAAACGCAATGTGCTATGACTGTCGATTTTCGATAATGCAAGAGATATTTGCTTGATTTTTATGTACTTTTTAATATGATAATTGTGATGAACGGAGGTTGGATATGAATTTTGGTGAACAAATTAAATCTTTGCGAAGCCATGAAGGTTTGACGCAGGAATAATTTGCAGAGAAACTGAATGTTACAAGACAGGCTGTATCGAATTGGGAGAATAATCGTAATCTTCCAGATATTGAAATGTTGATCTTGATTGCACAAACCTTTCATATCTCTCTGGACAATTTGATTTTAGGAGGTAATAAAGAGATGAATGAAATGAAGAATGCTATGGAACAGAATCTGATGGTCAGGAAGTTGGTGAAGGATGGAAGTGAAACATGACGGGCAAAGATGAACATGATGTCAGCAAGCATTGGGGCAGTACTCATGCTCATGGGAGTAATGTGTTTAGTTATTAAGGCATTTTCGGTGGAATATGTAGATGCTTTAGGAAACTTGCATGAGAATTTTTCCTGTTGCCAATCGGATTCTTATTTATTTTCACCGGGAGGGCAGTGATTTTTATAACTTGTGGAATTTGTATTGCAAAAAGAAAAAGAGAATAAGGCTTTTAGTGAATGCGAAAGGGGAGAAAATGTATACAGTATATATAGCAAAATATAAGGGGGATATTCCTGATTTTAATATAACTAGAGTGATTTCAAAGTATATGAGTTGCACAGATTATGATTGTGGAATTATTTCTTCACCAGGCTATATGAATGTCAGGGTAGGAACAACGGACGAATTTTATGACAAATTAGCACCTGCTTTTTTGCAATCGAGTTCGACAAATACTCGTCATATAGAAGTAGGTATCTTTAATGGAATGAATGGCTCCAACCATATGAAAGGCACAGGGAACACTTGCAGAGAGCAGCACGAGAAAAGTATACAATCACATCAATTAAACTTAATTACGTTGAAGTGCAAGCGAAAAATAGATCATAGAAAAATGTTGTTTTTTATGGAGCTAAAGGACAATTTTAATGAGATACTATCACTGGAAAATTACGAACAGTTTCTTCATACTGTAACAGTACGAGGTGTTATGATTGGCTCAAGTAATCAAAGCTTGAAGACGTATTATGGAGGTTCTGGAGGAGGATCAGCGGACAAGGGTGAAGCAGATATTTTTATGTTTGTTGATGATGAGGCAAAAAATTCTATTATGGAAGATCCTGCTCTAAATGAATCGGTTGTTATATCAAGGAGTTTACATGTTCCAGGAGATTCAGATACGGATTATTTAAAATCTATACTTTTAGATTTTTTGCAAAATAGTTTAGAATAAGTGAGAGAAAAAGAGAGGTCGAGACCGTTTCATGTCAAGACCTCTCTTACGCATTTTTATTCTTTCACTAATCCATTTATGGAACATTCCATAATTTTCATGTACAAAACCTCTTTTTTTATTACAAACTGATAGATGAAAGAGAAAATGATTCCGCTGTATTGGAAAATACTTTTTTGTAATCCATCATCAATGGAAGAATTGCAATCTGCTACAGCTTTTGCAATACGTGTAATTGCTGCTTGGTATAAATCAAGTAGATCACTATCCTAGATACTCTGAATAAAATAGGAAGAGCATATGCTCTCTTTTTTAATATGGCAGCGGGGAATGATCCCCGCTTTACAATCGCCCACGCATGGTTGTCGGTTACGCCATCTGACCACCCTTGTAGCTTTATAGCCATGCACATACTGCAAGGGGGATTTTGATTTTACTTCTCTTCTATTCTATTCAGTTAGCATAAAGATAAAACGTTGTATGACTAGGTCGCTTTCTATAGATGTACAAATTTCTGTTGCATGTTCGTATAAGAGTGACATTATTCTTCTACATTCTTGTGGAGTCTCTTCTACAATCCATAGTTCTCCAAATGAAAATTCTATATAGCCAAAAGTTTCATCATCTGAAAGCACAGTTTTAATATTCATGGCTGTTGTTTCAGCAATTTCGAGGGAAGCAGTTTGCATTAACGCGAAAAATTCTCGCTTTTGAGCGTTTACAGTTTTTTGAGACTGCAGAGATTTACCTTTTGCGATGAGATCAGATAGTTCTGATTTGTATGTATCTTTTTTTGAAAGTATTTCTTTTTCAGTATCACAATCTTTTACCATATCTTGCCATTGTTGCTTTGTAATATCATAAAACATCTTTTCAATTAGCATTATCAATCCCCCAAGATAGTAGTGAATACATAATTTTTTCATTCCTGAAACTGGAAGATCAAATATAGTATTTCATCCATTTCATTATACTAAGTTCTACACAGACGTTCAACTGTCATGTGTATATGTAGCGTAATGATTTTTGTCGTTGACAATTATGAATTATATTGATAGTAGTCGGGAATCTTATTCTTCTTTTTGCAATTAGCTTTTTATGGCTCCAAGTATTTGTTAGAGAGTACAGGTAGAAGGAGGAAAGAAAGCAGATGAACGTAAAGAAGAGGATAGAAAACCTATTGCATTTTATTGAAGTGTATCAATGTATTGGTGCAGACACGATATCAAAAAAAGATTTACAGGAACGGCATAAGAAGACAATGACGAAAAGTACATCGCATAGTCGTATAAAAGAAGTTGAAGCGGGCGTAGCAGAAATGCTTGTTGATGTCGGAGGGCAATATAAGATCGATTATAGAGAGCTCCGCTCTTTTGTAGAAGAACTGTGTGAGTTTTTAGGAACGGATGCATATGTTTTATTTGCAGGTCCAGTTCCGGCAGCAAAGGGGCGTAGAGGTGCAGAGCCAGAGTATGGAAAGATTGAAATTGTAAAGGAAACACCACAAATAAAGAAGTTAAAAGAGGAACGATCAAAATTAAATGCAAGGATCAAGCAGTTGGAAGAAGAAAAGGTAAAAGATGTGGATAAAATCTGTGACAGCTTTTTAGGATCGATGGATAGAAAATTATTTATCCCAGCTACAGTTGTAGGGATTGGAGATACATTTGAGGAGGATTTGTTTTTTCATCCATCGAAGCAGATATTAGGAAAAGAAGAGTCAGTTATTCTTACTGGTGGAGAAGCAGCATCGTGTTATGAAGAAAATAAAAAGGAAGAATATGCTGTAAAGAAGTTATGGAAATGTATAGTTGAAAAATTGGTGAAATCAGATTTTTTCAAATTGCGGTATGAGGATGAAAAAGCAGCTGATGAAAAATGCATCACAAAAAAATTAAAGAATCGAACACAGATTACGGAAGCAGAGATTAAAGAAAATAGAGAAAAATCAATAAAGGAACTTTTAGATGCTCAGATCAGTAATCAAGCGAAACTTGCATTATATGCGGGAATGCATGAGTATCATGGGACGGAGATGGAGGATTTATTGAATTTTGCTGGCGATCACGGACTGGAGGCTAAATACGTAATTCAACTGTTAGAAAGACCTGGGGAATACAACAATTATGAAAATGTGCGAGGGTTTCTACGACAGGCATGTAAAGCAAGTGAAGCAAAAATGAAACGTGCTGCAGCAATGGAATTGATTGCCGGTGAGTGGTATGTGATGGCGATGTATAATGGGAAACCATGTAAATTTCAGATGGTTCCTGTAGATGAAATCTTGGAATTACGGACTGCTTTAGTTGAGCATGTTCCTGCAAAGGTCTTAGCTCAGACCGATAAAATACTTGGTGTTTATCGGAAGGCAGCTTTTAAAGAAAACGATCTCGAAAAAGAGATTGTGGCAGCAGATGAAGGAATCCAACCGATTGATGCGACGTATTATAAAGAAGCATTGAATAGGCTACATCAATATGAATTGCCAAGTGAGATGAGCCAAGACGCAGGGATGAATGAAGACATAATAGATGATTTCAAGGAGATGGAGTAGGAAGATGACAAATAATGTACGTTTAGTCCTTTCTGTATCGGAGGAGGATAGGAGTAAATTAGATAAGTTAAGTGCAGAACTTGGGATGAATCGGTCACAATATGTCAGATATCTGTTATCAGGGTGTTCAAAGCTCATAACTCCGTCAATGAAATATCGGGAGTTTGTAAAACACTTTTCTCAAATTGATCTATCATTGCGGGTGATTGCATTGAAAGAAGAAGTAAGTAGTGAAGATATGCTTTTTATTGAAAGTAGTATAAAAGAAATAAAAGGACTGTTATATCAAGGAGAGACAACTTTTGGTCAAGTTGACCAAAAGTTGCTCGAAGGAGGCAAAGATGAAATTGAAAGAAATTAGTATGGAAGAGTTGGTTTGTTTTATGAAGGAGCAAGAAGGAGAATTCTTTGTACGAGTACTATTAGATTCTAAGGAAGAGGGGGATGAAATTAATGCAGGAGCAGCTGGAAGTTGTAACAATCAGATTGAAAAAAGATGCACCGATTATGTCGAATAGACCGATACACTCTCCGATGGATGCAATTAGGCTACTTGGCAAAGAACTGTGTGAATTAGATCGAGAAGTCATATGTATTGTGAATCTTCGAACAGATGGTATCCCATTGAATTGTAATTTTGTCAGTGTTGGGGTAGTAGATCAAAGTATTGCGCATCCAAGAGAAATTTTTAAAAGCAGTATTTTATCGAATGCAACAAGTATGATTTTGATTCATAACCATCCGTCAGGAAACCTTGAACCGAGTAAATGGGATACAATACTGACAGATAGAATGCTAAAGCTTGGAGAACTGATAGGCATTCCAGTTGTAGATCATATTATTGTCGGTGGAGAGAATAAAGAATATTTCAGTTTTAAAGAGAAAGGTATTTTGGAGTTTGAACATAATAGTTTTGAAATAGATTATAGAAAGCTTGATGCAGAAAGATTTGCAGTTGCAGAAAATGAAATAGATCATGTGGTAACGCCAAGGAGAAGGCGAAGCAGATAAAATAGGGGGCTGTGAAAAAAGAATAGTCCCCCAAAAAAGAAAGACCAAGAGTTTATAATGAACTCAAGGTCTTTCTTTCTGTTATAA
>OLNK01001801.1_pt1 | contig 14436 bp, 14 predicted proteins | sample 1672791 | NCBI WGS metagenome assembly OLNK01 (sample SAMEA3136724, study PRJEB25190) | human gut metagenome | biome: human gut; feature: human-associated habitat; material: faeces | place: Austria | collected 2013 | reverse complement strand
GCTTTATCGGCATGAGTTGGGTATACTGTGTATAGCGTTAGAGGAAAGGAGGCAGTTCACATGAGCTACAAAGTAGAAACGATAAAAGATGGAACAGAAAGATATTTTTACATCCGAGATCTTGATACGATGGCAATCGAAGAACTGCCGAGCAAATATCTGATGCACAAGATCAAATGCAGACGGTCACCAAATACCGTAAAGCGATCCGCCTTTGCCATCTGCTATTATATGGGCTACATGGAAGAAAAGGAAATGGAGCTTACTGAAGTCTATCAATTAGGCTACGAAAAACAGACAGAGCATTTTGTGGATTTCTTATACTGGCTCAGAGCCGGAAACCATACAAAGCAATCCGATGGAAAAACGAAGAAATGTCCAAATCAGGGAACCTGCAACGCATACTTAAAAGATGTGTTCAGGTTCTATTTATTTATAGAGGCAGAATACGAACAGTACGGCAGCCTTAAGACATTATCTTATAACCAGATCATAGCAGTCAATCAGGCCGGTGTAAAAAAGGTACTCCGAAACAATTCCTTCAAAGGCTACCTGAAAGAGGAAGAACACCGTGGCAGGACGGCAAAGGAAAATCAGATTGTGACAATCCTGCAGGCATGTACCAACCGCCGGGATCAGCTTCTGCTGCTTTTATTAGCAGAAACCGGATACCGTATCGGGGAACTGTTGGGAGTAAAATATGTCAAAGATATTGATTACAAGAACCACATGATTCGGGTATGCTTCCGGGAAGATAACGAAAACGAAGCAAGAGCCAAGAATGCGGAATACCGGAGCGCCAAGATAAGTAATGACACCTTTGAATTCCTGATGGATTATCTGGCAAGGTACCGGAAAATCCTGCAGCATCAGGATTACCTGTTTGTAAATATTATGGGAGAGGGCATTGGAAAACCCTTAAAGGTTGACAGCGTATACGATATGTTGGACCGGATGGAAAAGAAAACAGGAGTCAAGATCACGCCCCACATGCTCCGCCATTATTTTGCAAATATGCGAAAGAGTGCCGGATGGCAGTTGGAGATGATCAGTCAGGCACTGGGACACAAGCATTTGGATACTACGATAAAATATCTGGACTGGCTGGATGACGAGCTGGTAGAAGCAAGTAATGAGTTTTACGAACAGCATTCTGCTATTTACGGAGCAGACCGTCTGCTGGAATAGGAGGTGTGAAAAATGCCTGTATATTTATTACAGCAGGCAGAACACAGGACTGAATGTCAAGAGGATATTGAAAAGAAGAAGCAGGAACTATATGCAGAAATCGATTCATTTCAGATAAAAGATAAAACCCAGGTCAATACACTGAAAAAGTTTTTGTCGGACAGAGAAATCTGGAATTTACAAGATATGGACTATCTGCTGCGGATTTCCTACGAACGATATTTAAAAGAAAATCGAAATCCCAATAGTGTTTTATGGCATTTGAGAATATATGATGCCATAAAGCAACAGCATATATACCAGCAGATGCAGACACTGACTGGAAAAAGATTTTATGAATGGAAATACCAGAAGAAAATTTTTTACCTGAAATATTATCCAGATCAACAGATAGCTGAAAGTTTGAAATATGTTAAGAATTTCAAAGTTTTAGTATGGGATTTCAGCAAGAACTGCTCAGAAACCCTGAAGAAACAGATTTTTGATACGCTGGAACAGCTTCTTACCAATACGGCGGTAAGTGCCCGATATCGAAATAAACGATTGCAGGCATTAAAAATCCTTTATGATTCATGTATACACCAAAATATCACAGATATTGGAATTCTGGAAATAGAGCAATATGAAAATATCTGTATGGATTTTAGAAAATCTGGTAATGAATCTCTGGACAATCAACTGAGTATCATAGGGGCATGCCGAAAAATTGCATTTATGCAGCAAGAGCATATTCAGTGGAATGCAACAGTCTGGTATTTGGATCGATTTCATCTAGGTGAAAACCGAATAGATAAAAGTAAATCACTGAACAGCATTTCCTTTATGGAAATAAAAGAAAAACAAAACTGTGAAATTCTTCAGGCTTATATGAAATATGAATTAGGTGTTACCGGGCAGGCTGTCAGTACAATCAGCCGAAGGTTTATGTGTATCAAAAATTTTTTGAAAATGCTGGAGCAGAAACGGACACTGGCTGTTCATGCAACGACGGAAGATTTAAGTGATTATGCAAAAGACCTGCTGGAACACCATGTACGGGCAAAGGGATTTAACGAGCGGATTTACAGTATCGGACATTTTTATAAATTTATGGAAGTCCGGGAGTATATCCCTAAAATGCCATTTCGCATAGAATATTTTCAGCAAAAGGTACTGATGGTACATCATGACCGGAGCGTAGAAGAGATCGTATACATGGAAGTTTTGAAGAAATTATATCTTTTTCCAGAACGGCTTCGCTGTATGTTCCTGCATCTGTGGTGTCTGGGACTTCGGGCAAGTGAAGTGTGTACTTTAAAGGGAAATGCATATTATCAGCAGGGTGAGGACTGCTGGATTCAGGTATATCAGGTTAAAATGAAAAATTACAAAAAGATACCTATTCCGAGAGCATTATACCAGCTTATGGAAATTTACCTGAAGAAAAATGAGATACAGCCAGAAGAATTTATTTTTCAGAATGCGAAAGGCGGTGCCTGTTTATATGGAACATTCCGTCGGCAGATGTTAAGGGCATGCGGGGAAAATGGGATTGCAAATGGAGAATATATATTTCGCTCTCACGATTACAGACATACCGTGGCAACCATGTTTTATGACAATAAAGTGTCACTTCAAAGTATCCGAGATTATCTTGGACACACTTACGAAGAGATGACAAGGCAGTACATAGACTTTATGCCGAAAAAGATCGCACAGGCAAACGAAGAATTTTTCAGTACACAGGAAAGCAGCCTGGCTTCGTGGCTCAGAAAAGGGGAACAAGATGCAAAATGATATTATATATTTCAGTGATTTTCCCAACTGTAAAGCAGCACCGGATAAGAAACAAAGAGAAGGAAAATTTGATCTGGCAAAATTGCCAACTCAGACTTTAAAAGATGAATTCCGCAGATACATCATATATCGAGGGGAAAATGGAAAATATACGACTTTAGTATATGACCGCCGCTCATACAATCATCTGGTAAACTTCCTCAATGAAAAAATAAACCGTAATGTCAACAGCCTGAGTGACCGCACGGTTGAAAAATGGGTAACACTTTTAAAAGGCTGGATGATGGAGCAAGGAATTCCCATCACCAAAAAGAAAAAGAGTGTGTACGGAACGGTCAGCTATGGAGAGCCGGCACTGATATTATATCTGAGAAATGTGCTGAAGTTTTTAGAACCTGACGATTTAAGGGATGAGACAGAAAAAGACATCTGGGAATTAAAGAATCTGGACATTGAGATACGACATAATCCTATTTACAATGTAGAAACACTTGATTTCAGAAAAATATCCCAATCAGATATCAGGGAAGAATGCAAAAAAGCAGTTTTTATGAATCTGAAATATGAGGCAATAGGAACAGTGCAGGGTGAACTTACGATAATGCGGAGATTCTCCGAATATTTAAGACTGGAATATCCGAAAGTTAAAAGCTGCTGCGAATTAGACCGTGACATACTGGAAAATTTTCTGATCAGTCTTTCAACCGCAGAAGAACTGCATAGTGGAAACAGCAATTATGTGATTTCGCTAAGACGGCAACTGGAAACGATTGGAAAAATCTACAGTTATGAAAATCTGGGGCATTTATTTATCAACACAGACACGCCACCAGAAACAAAAGCAGAATTCCGGGTATATTCTGATGCGGAAATGAAACGCTTGAATGCAGAAATTACGAAGATAGATATGCAGATTGCAAGGTGTCTGCTGATACACCAGATGCTGGGAACCAGAATTTCCGATACACTGACTTTGAGAACAAACTGCCTGACAGAAGAAAACGGACAATATATGGTTGAAATATATCAGGTAAAAACCAAACGGTACAAGAAACCTGTCAGTCAAGATCTTGCCCGATTGCTGCAGCGTTCTATTGAATATACGCAGGAAAGATTTCAGGATACCAAATACATATTTGTAAATGAAAAAGATCCTGGCAGACCGATACAGTACATGGCTATAAAATCCAAAGTTATGTCCATGATACAGGAAAAACAGCTAAAGGATGATAATGGAAATTTATTTGGATTCGGAACCCATATGTTCCGGCATTACTATGGTGTCAAGCTGACAGAAATGCATGTGGATGACTGGACGATAGCAAGGCTCCTTGGGCATAAAAGACTGAACAGTGTGAAGCATTACCGGAAAATGAGCAATCAGAGAATGGCAGATGAAACCAGAGAAGTTCGCCAGATGATGAGCGATATTATATATTCAATTCTGGATGGATGGGGAGAAGAATATGAACAAATATGACAAGATGATTGAAGAAAATCAGAGAAAGAGTAAAGAAAAAATTTGTTTTGCACAGCAGACTATCCATGACATGGTGGCAAATAAAGAACGTATCACGGTTCCAAAACTCATGAAGAAAACCGGATTATCAAGAGGATTCTTTTATAAAAATCCAACCATCCGTGATCTTATGAATCAGGCAATCGAAGAACAGGCCGGAATGATAGATCCAAGAAGAGAAATCCTGAACATGGCAATGGAAAAGCAGATCGAACTGCTGAACCAGAAAGTGGCAGCCCTGACCAGAGAAAACGGTGAGCTGAAGAAAAAGAATGAAAAGCTGCAGAAAGCATTGAAGAAACAAGATTTGAGTTTTATTAAAAGCCTATAGAAATGTAAAAGATATATGCACCCCAAGTTTTATAGATATTATTTGTTTCTATTGTATGTTATACTATTTAAAATGTATGGAATGTAGATTTTTTATAAATTATATTACTGAGGTGGTAGAAGATGATAAAAAAAATAGCATTAAAAAATTTTAAATGTTTTCATGATAAGACAGAAATTGAAATAAATCCATTAACGATATTATGCGGGACGAACAGTAGTGGAAAAAGTTCTATTTTAAAAAGTATATTATTAGTCAAACAAACTGTTGAAAGTAAATCACCAGATGCTTCATTGTTATTAGCAGGTCCATTAGTTGATAATGGCACATTTGATGATGTTGTGTTTGGAAACTTGGAGAAAAAAGAAAAATATTTTACTATTGAACATGAATTTGAAATTCATAATCATAAGATGCATTCGAAAGGGACATTTATAAAAAGGCAAGATGCAAAGGCATTTAATGAGTTAAGACGTATTTTTTACGCAACTAAGAACGATATAGAAAAATTTGCTATTCGATTAGCCATAACTGTTGAAAAACAAAAGGATGAAATAAATGAATTCAGTCAATATATTACTGATAATTATGTTTCTGAATATTCTATTTATGTCAAAGGATATGATCAAAGTGGTAATATTATACCTGAATGTGAAAGTAATATTTGCTTTAAAAATCCAGAGAATAAAGAGGGGCATCTCTTATCGTGGAACAATATTCCTGGATATTCAAGGGCTATTAATTCCTTTGACGATTATATTTGTACTTGTTCCCTTAATGGTTTAGTAATTACAAGTGTATTTGCTTATGATATGAAAAACGGCTTCAAAAGTATTATTCCTAATATATTATCTATTGTTAGGGTTACATTTGCACAATATGAAGGAATTAATTTTATAGCTCCTTTGCGTCAAAATCCTGAAAGACATTATCTAATTAAGGGAAATGTAAATTCGGTGGGATTAAATGGAGAAAATACTCCTATATTATTGGCAAAATTAAAAGATGGCGTAATAATGAATGATTTTGCATATTTACATGAAGGAAAAGAAAAGCCGGAAGAAAATAAATATTTCGATATCATACAATATTGGTTAAACTTTTTTGATATAGGTAAATTATCCATTGCTGGCAATGGAAGTGCAATTTCAATAAAACTTGATAATCATAATATTGCAGATGTAGGTTTTGGGATTAGTCAGATATTGCCAATTATTACACAGGGAATATATATGAATAAAGAAGAAACTCTTTTAATTGAGCAACCAGAAATCCATTTACATCCTAAAATGGAATTGGATATGGCTGACTATTTGATTGAACTAGCCAAAAGTGAGCGATGTATAATTGTTGAGACACATAGTGATCATATTATTAATCGTGTTGTTCATCGAATTATGGAAAATTATTCTACATTGAATGAATTAGTAAAAATATATTTTATAGAGAATAAAACGGGAGAATCAAAAGTAAATCCAGCTATTGAAATTGATAAATATAAGGGAACTAAAAATTTGTATACGGATTTCTTTACACAGTACGCAGAAGAATCTAAGGATATTATTAGTACAGGATTAGAAAATATGCTAGGGAGAAGAGAATGAAAATAGTTCTGGATCCGGGATTGTTATGGTTTGATAAATCTAATGAACATGAAGAATTTATGTATCTAAAAGATGTTATTGATTTCATAGACACATATTTATATATACAATATCTTCCAATTTATGAATTTATAATGCAATTAAATACAATGGCAAAAGATCCGCTGGGAGAATATAGAGAAAGTGAGATTGTAAAGCAAGATATTATCAGCAAAATTTGGAAGAATTTAGATTTTTCTAACCCAGATGATATGATTTATTTAATTGATTGTGAAAAAAATATAATACCAGATGATTTTAAAATTATTGACAGAGAAGATATAAAAAAATATCTTAATAATTTATGGAAATTAATGACAGAAAAAAAGTATGAAATAGTATTTTTCCTTTGTATGAAGAATCACAAACTGGAAGAGCCGGGAATGGAAAAAGTACATTTTGTTCGTCATATTTACCGTGAAATGGATTCGTATCTCGGTAAATTATTTAGTAGTGGTAAATTAATAAGAAGCGACGCCATAGAAATGCCGTGTCTTAATTCGCCATTACCTAATATTCAATTATGCTCTGAATATTCTATAATCAGAGAAAAAATAATAAAGGATGGAAAAGCAGATAATTATATTTTTTCAAAACTTGGACGCGAAGTTGCGTATCGAAATGGTTATGTTTTTAATAAGGAGTTGACAAAAATAAATAATACTGCTATTAGAGAAATATTTAATTCCAAAACTGATCCTATAATATATTTGTCAATAGATTTTGAAAAGGGTGCTTTTGAAGTGTGCAATCATCTTGGCATACATATAGGTGAATTTTCATATGAAGGAAAACAAACAGGGAAGGCAAAATTAGATCATAGTATTAAAATGAAAAAATAACATCAAAATTCATAGTATAACACATACATGCCAGTTATAACTATAAGGTTCATACTCGATAAAAAATCGGAACTTCTCAGGAGGCTTCGATTTTTTTATAATGTAATTGCAACAAGAGATTGGAAATTATATGCTTACTCAGGCAGTCCAGAAAAACAAATTACAGTACCTGTCAGATCAAACAGAAAGAGCAACACAAAACACAGTTTTGTATGCCGTTAAGCCCAGTAAAATCAAGGCATGAGGGGAACTGGCTACATTTTACTATCCAATCTGGTGGGGAATCGCAGCATGGCCGGTAGACGGATTTGTAGAAGCAAATGACTTTACAGGAAAAGCGGTAATCCCATTCTGTACAGCAGCTTCTTCCGGCATCGGTGACAGTGGAAATCTCCTCGAAGAGATGGCCGGAACCGGAAGCTGGTTGGAAGGCAAGAGATTAGACAGAGGAATTTCTGAAGACGAAGTGAAAGACTGGATCAGTGATCTTGGAATTTCTTCTGTAGAAAACTAAAACGAGACAACACATTTGACAGCAAACACTTTCAGAACCACTTAACCGCAGATAAATAAAATATATGAAAGAGCAAAAGAGATATCTGCTGATCGATGGAATTCTATGAAGAAAAAAGCATTCATATCTGGCAGCAGGCAATTTGCTGGAATAATATTTGCACTGGTTAAATAAAAAAACGGTGAATAGAGGTAAGGTCAGATGAAAAAACAAGTGAAAACACAGATAGGAAAAGACGATAATATTTTATGGGTTTCAAAAGCAGGAAACTGTATTGCTTTCAAAAGTGTACCTGGATATCAGCCGATGACCATGGAGACTTCTAATGAATTGTGGGCATTGGTTGAACAACTTGTGACCACAGGTTTTAAAGTAAGATGATATGTGGCATATAGATGATCGGCACATTACTTTTGCAAAATCAGAAGTTATAACCCTAAGGTAAACACTTTATAAAAAATCGGAACTTCTCAGGAAACTTTGATTTTTTTATAATATAGTCATGTTGAAACTTTATAATTCTGGGATTGTACAATTGAACCAGAGGATATGAATCAAAAGCATAAGGAGTGAATGCCGATGAAGAAAAAAATAGCGGTGATATTTTTAACTGGATTAATGATTTTTACTATGTCAGGGTATTTTGTTAATGCAGCAGATACATCTGCAAAAGAAGAAAACGAAAACAGCAATATTTTAATCGCATATTTTACTGTCCCGGAGGATATCGACACCAATGGTATTGACGCAGATTCCGGTGCAAGCGTAGTAGTAAAAGATGAAGAGGTTCTGGGAAATATGGAATATATGGCGTTGACCATACAGGATGCCATTGGCGGAGATCTGTTCCGGATTGAAACCAAAGAAGCATATCCGTTGGATCATGAGCCACTTGTAGATCAGGCAGTAGAAGAACAGGATGAAAATGCACGTCCTGAATTAGCAGCTCATATTGAAAATCCGGAACAGTATGACACAATTCTTCTGGGGTATCCGAACTGGTGGGGAGATATGCCGCAGCCACTTTTCACTTTTCTTGAAGAATATGATTTTTCAGGAAAAACAATTATTCCTTTTAATTCACACGGAGGAAGCGGATTCTCCAACACAATTGAAGAAATAAAAGAACTTCAGCCAGATGCCAACATCAGTGATGAGGGCTTGAGTATTTCCAGAGACAAGGTAGCTGACAGTGTACAGGATGTAACAGACTGGGCAAAAAGTCTTGATCTATCAGAGAAATAGAGGTCAGAACAGTAAGAAGTTTCGCAAATAAATAATTTTAAGGGGAACAGACATGAGTAAAAGAATTTTAGGAAGGGATTTAGAGGTATCTTCCATCGGGCTTGGCTGTATGGGGATGAGTCATGCTTATGGAAGACCATCAGATAAAACCGAAGCGAAGAATCTTCTTGCAAAAGCTGTCGATTTAGGATATACAATGTTTGACACCGCAGAAGTGTATGGTACTGCCGAGTATCCGCATCATAATGAAACACTTTTGGGAGAAATCCTGAAACCGTATCGAAATCAGATTAAAATTGCTACTAAAGGTGGTCTGCATTTTGAAGAAAATTCAACAGTTGTAAACAAAAATCTGGTTCCAGACAGCCGACCGGAAGTGCTAAAAAAATCCGTAGAAGATTCTTTACAGAGACTTCAGATGAATCATCTGGATCTCTATTATATCCATCGTGTGGATCCAACAATTCCTATCGAAGAAACAGCAGGTGTAATGAAAGAACTGATCGATCAGGGAAAGATTACACACTGGGGAATTTCAGAAGCTACAGAGGAAATCATTCGAAGAGCGCACAAAGTCTGCCCGCTTACAGCGGTACAGAATCGTTATTCTATGATGTACAGAAATTACGAATCATTGTTTCCGGTACTGAAAGAACTACAGATTGGTTTCGTGGCTTTTTCTCCATTGGCAAATGGTTTTCTGACCTGCAGATATGATGAGTATTCTACTTTTGAAAAGAGTACAGATTACAGAAGCATTATGCCGCAGTTTTCTTCCGCAGGAATTGTAGAAAATCAGAAGCTTATAGAATGGCTGAAAATTATAGCAGCAGAAAAAAATGCTACTCCGGCTCAGATTTCTCTGGCGTGGATGCTGGCAAAAAATCCGTTTCTTGTACCAATTCCGGGAACAAGAAATCTGAAACGTCTGACAGAAAATATTCTGGCAGAATCCATTCATCTGTCAGTAGAAGAAGTCACAGAAATTGATGATATGCTTGAACATATTCCGATGTCTCAGGTATTTGGTGGTTCAAAAGTCAAAAAATAATATTCCACCCGAATGTCTGAGAAAGATGTTCGGGTGTTTACATATAACCGACAGGAGATGATCACACTATGAAAAATAAAAAACAAATGGCAGCAGTTCTGTTATCTGCAATACTTGGAATCACTGCAAATTCATGGTTTGTACAGGCAGACAGCAGTGTAATCCAGGATGATCAACAGGAGCCAGACAGCGAAGCACCCGATTCAGATAAAGTTACAGAAGGTACAGATACATACAAAGGTTTTCTGTTGGATAATGTCCTGCATTCAAGTGAAGAGGGAGATATTCATTATAATGTCTATATCCCGGATAGTTATGATGGAAGTAAGCCATATGCTTTATTCTTTACACTTCCAGGCTATGAAGGATTGTACTTTCAAGGCGTAGGGGTAAATATCAAAGCAGAAGGGTTTGGTTTCGCAGCTCAGGAATATAATCCGGAAATGATTATTGTTGCACCTCAGCTGAATGACTGGGGAGAAACTTCTGCGAGACAGACCATTGCTTTAACAGAATATTTTCTTTCTGCTTATAATATTGACAAGTCAAAAGTATATGCAGAAGGGTATTCTGGTGGCGGTGAGACCATGTCACTTGTAATGGGAATGAGACCTGATTTATATACTGCTTATTTACAATGCAGTTCCCAGTGGGATAGTGCATACGAACCAGTGGTACAGGCAAAGACACCTGTATATTTTGTAGTTGGGGCACATGATGAATACTATGGCTCTGAGCCGTCAGAAGATGCTTATAATAATTTGCGTGAATTATATCAGCAGGAAGGTCTGTCCGATGAGGAAATTGATGACCTGCTTGTACTGGATGTCAAGGATGATTCCTATTTCAGTGACCAGGGTGTTACTAATCAGCACGGACAGGGCGGCGGATTATTTGTAGAAGACGATGTTGTTATGGGATGGCTTTTGGGAAAATAAAGAAAATGTATGAATGATACAGAAAAGAGGAAAAAGAAAATGAAAGTATTACTTGTAAATGGAAGTCCACATAAGGACGGATGTACTTATACTGCTTTGTGTGAAGTATCAGAAGCATTAAATGAACAGGGAATCGATACCGATATCTTCTGGATCGGAAAGAAACCATTGTCAGGCTGTATTGCCTGCAAGTCTTGCATGAAAAACAATAAATGTGTATTCCATGACAGTGTAAATGAATTCCTGGAAATTTCCGGAGATTATGAAGGATTTGTATTTGGGACACCTGTACACTGGGGAGGGGCCAGCGGCGGCATCACTTCGTTTTTGGACAGAGTTTTTTATGCTGATCTCAATGGAGGAGGAAATCGTTTTCTGCTGAAACCAGCGGCGGCGGTTATGTCGGCAAGAAGAGCCGGCACTACTGCAACCTGGGATCAGATGAATAAATATTTCGGTCTGATGCAGATGCCGATTATTACTTCAAGATACTGGAATATGGTACATGGGGCAAATCCGGAACAGATAAAACAGGATTTAGAGGGTATGCAGGTAATGCGAGTGCTTGGGAATAATATGGCGTTTTTTCTGCACTGTAAAAATGTTGCATTGAAGATGGGAATCTCTATGCCAAAACAGGAACCAATGGTATTTACGAATTTTATAAGATAGACATTTTTTGACTGTTGGATGATTATGGATAAATAAAATATGAAAAGTTGATGTTTGAAAGCTCATTGAATTATTATAGTATCATGATTAGGAGAATGTAAAAAATGCAAATGATAACCTGGGTGATACTGCCGGTATTATGTGTGATAGCAGTTGCAGTTTATCTGTATCGAAAAGTGAAAGCAGCAGTAAAATGTTTCTTACCAGCATATTCCCTTAAAAGACAGCGGATTTTTGCAGGAATTATTTCTCTGCTGTTGATTATTCCCGCGGTCAGAATTTATGGCATGTGGTTTATAATCCTGCTTCATTTTACTGTATTTTTACTGTTGCTGGATGCAGTTGTTTTTCTTATAAAAAAATTGAAAAAGCAAAATCAGCTTACTGGTTTATGGAATAAAATATACAGAAGTGGTGTAATAGCAATATTACTGACAGCAGTTCTGATCGGGTATGGAAGGTACAATATCTTTCATGTAGTCAGAACAGAGTACAATATTCAAACTCAAAAGAATATTCGTGAAGAAGGATACAGGATTGTACTTTTGTCTGATCTTCATTACGGAGTTTCCATGAATGATAACAATCTGCAGGATGTAGTAAATAGGATTAGTGCAGAGCAGGCAGATATTGTTGTTCTTGATGGAGATATTGTAGATGAAAACACAACATCAGAGCAGATGCAGTCAGCCTTTCGCATTTTGGGACAGGCTGACAGTACATATGGTGTTTATTATGTTTATGGAAATCATGATAAGAATAATTATGCTGCAAAGCCGAATTATAGCGCAGAAAAAATGGAAGATACGATTACACAGGCGGGAATTCAGATTCTGGAAGATGAAACAACTGTCATTAATCAGGAAATCGCACTGATTGGAAGGGCAGATAGAGGAGGTAGAAATGCGAAAAGAAAGGATATTTCCAGTCTTGTAAAAGAACTGAATCCAGAACAGGAATGGATCGTACTGGATCATCAGCCTTCTGAGTATAAGAAAGCAGAGAATACAGGATGCGATATGATTTTATCCGGTCATACACATGCCGGACAGATCTGGCCTGTCGGATTGTTTGCATCGTTGTTCCATTTTGATGAATTAAATTACGGGGAACAGAAACAGGGAAATCTGGATGCGATTGTAACGTCAGGAATTGCTGGTTGGGGCTATCCGATCAGAACGGAAAAACATTCAGAATATGTTGTGGTCAATCTTATATCGTAATAAAAGGAGTAATTGAAGCAAGGAGTGGAATTCAAGAAAGTAGAAATAATAGAGCGCATCACAGATTCTAATGGAAATGTGACTGAGAATATGTTAACAGTTTGGAAAAATTTAAAGCTTAATAATAATTCTGCTAATTTGCGTATAGGTGAATTGGAAGTTTGTGAAAGTAAGTGGCAGGTAAAAAAGAATGAAGAGCATATTTATTTAACGTTTTATGAATTTGAGATTTTATTTCTTCTTGTCAAAAATCCAGGAAGGTTTTTTAGCAAAGAACAAATATATGATATAATCTGGAATGAACCCTATTCAGGCGATTACAATGTTGTTATGCGACATATCTGCAATATCAGAGAAAAAATAGAAGATGATCCTGGACAACCATTATATATACAAACAGTACGAGGTGTAGGATATCGGTTTAACGGGAATTTAGGCAGCAAGTGAAATCGCTGCCTATTATTATGGTTTTACAAAGAAGGGAGTTTGTTATGAGAAGATCTTTGTATTTCAGGAGCATCCTGTTTGAGATATTTGGACAGGTTTTGATGTATCAATTCCAACTCGAAAGTTGTAAAGTGGTGTAAAGATTAATGATCTTTGTATTGGCACCGAAAATATATTTATTTCTCCGCGGCTTTTCTTCCAGGATGGGAGAGTGCCGCGGAGAATTTTTTGCGAAGAAAGAATTGCTATAGCTTTTGTAATTCCGGGAAAACCTTTATCTAAGAAAAAAATACAATATTAACATGAATATCATGAATATAATATTGGAGGCTGTGAATATTCCCAAATACTCCCCTCTCAGATTCCTGTTTTCTTTTGCAATATATTTGAATAACTGCGCGTCGCATTCTCGTTACTTCCAGTGATGAGTTAGACGCGCAAATTTTTTTGCAAAACAACAGAACAAATGTTTACATAAACTGATACATATGGTATAATATTTATATGGAAAAAGATATATTTAATATAAATAAAAACAAACTTTCATATGGTAGGGGATATGTCTATTCTCTGCAGTATCATCTTGTCCGCATCTCCCATAGTCTACAACTGGAATTTAGTTTTTCATTTAAGTTTAAAAAACGGAATCGATACAGAATGCAAAGAAATGTTACAGAATCTTGCAGAAGAATATAAATTTCAGATCCTGGCAATGGAGGTGATGCCGGATCATATCCATCTGCTTGTGGACTGTAAACCTCAGTTTTATATTTCAGATATGATCAAGATCATGAAAGGAAATCTTGCACGCCAGATGTTTCTTGCGCATCCGGAGTTAAAAAAGGAACTGTGGGGTGGGCATCTGTGGAATCCGTCTTACTGTGCCATAACGGTCAGTGACAGGAGCAGAGACCAGGTGCTTGCCTACATCGAAGGACAAAAGGAAAAAGAAAAGAAAAAAGCCTGACAGAAGAAATGATTTGTTGGAGGAAAAGAGATGCAGACCGTATCCAGCTATGGCGTAGAATTACGAAAACAGAATATCCC
>OLNK01001784.1_pt1 | contig 14612 bp, 6 predicted proteins | sample 1672791 | NCBI WGS metagenome assembly OLNK01 (sample SAMEA3136724, study PRJEB25190) | human gut metagenome | biome: human gut; feature: human-associated habitat; material: faeces | place: Austria | collected 2013 | reverse complement strand
CAATCGGGCGCTTGCCGAAGCCACGGCAGGGCAGGTCTACGCCGAGGTCATGGAGACCCGATTCATGGGTCGGCGTGTCAAGTAAATATCGGCTTGCAAGGCTCACAAAATTCTGAAAAAATTTTTGTGAAAAAAAGAGGATTTTCAGATTTCGTTTCGTATAACTATTATGTGACGGATTCTCCGAGGCTGAGGAGGCGGTACATATGACCATTCGAGAGCAGAACGAACAGCGCGAGCACGCGGTGCTTGAGCCGTGGGCGACCTTTGCGGACAGCTCCGCAGGCAGGCTGCGCCCGATGGAACCGTGTCCGTACCGCACCTGCTTTCAGCGCGACCGGGACCGCATTATCCATTCAAAGGCGTTCCGGCGGCTGGGCAACAAGACGCAGGTATTTATCTCGCCGGAGGGCGACCACTACCGTGCTCGGCTGACGCATACGCTTGAGGTCGCGCAGATTGCGCGGACCATCGCGCGGGCGCTCGGGCTCAACGAGGATTTGACCGAGGCTATCGCGCTTGGACACGACCTCGGACACACGCCGTTCGGTCACGCCGGAGAGGCGGCGCTTGACGAGGTTTGTTCGTTCGGGTTTCGGCACAACGAGCAGAGTTTGCGCGTTGTGGATGTGCTCGAGGATTTGAACCTTACGCGCGAGGTGCGCAACGGCATTGTCTGCCATACCGGCAGGCGCAAGGCGAGTACGCCGGAAGGACGCATTATCCACTTTGCCGACCGCATTGCCTACATCAACCATGATATTGATGACGCGGTACGCGCGGGCATTATCCGCGAGAACGATATTCCGCAGCATTTGAGGAAACGCCTGGGTGAGACGCACGGCAGGCGCATTGACACGCTGGTGACGGCGATGATCGAGTACGGGCAGCGGTATCTGGAGATCGGCATGGACGAGCAGATGCACGCGGACATGATGGAGCTGCGGCAGTTCATGTTCGATCATGTGTACCACGGCACGGCTGCACAGCGCGAGGAAAAACGCGCAAAATCCATGCTGCGCAGTTTGTATGAATATTTTATCGAGCATCCCGACGAGCTGCCGGATGATTACTTCGTGCTGCAGGCCCGGGGGGAGGCGCTCGAGCGGATCGCGTGCGACTATGTTGCAGGCATGACCGACCGCTACTCGATAGCGGTCTATAAGAATTTATTTATTCCGAAAAGCTGGAATAAGATTGAGGATTAACGAAAATGGGTATCATATATTCGTTTTCGTTCGATAAATAGGGAAGGAGGGGCACGAAATGCCGTTTGACCGTATATTTCTGGACGAGCTGTCCGCGCGGAACGACATTGTAGAGATCGTTTCGCAATATGTGCAGCTGAAAAAGAGCGGCGCGAACTATTTCGGTCTGTGTCCCTTCCACAACGAGAAAACCGGTTCGTTTTCGGTTTCGCCGGACAAGCAGATCTTTCACTGCTTCGGCTGCGGCGCAGGCGGCGGTGTCATTACCTTTATTATGAAGGCGGAAGGTCTGACCTTCCCGGATGCGGTACGCTATCTCGCTGAGCGGGCGGGCATGCAGATACCCGAACAGGGCGAAGCCGAGCGCAAAGCGGCGCGCCACAGAGAGCGTCTGTACGCGCTCTGCAGGGATGCCGGACGCTATTATTATGACACACTCTGGCGGCCGGAAAACCGAACCGCACAGCAGTATTTTATCAACCGAGGTCTGTCCCGAAGGACGATGAACCGTTTCGGACTCGGCTATGCACCGGATTCCTTCCACGCGCTCATCGATGCGATGACGGCCAAAGGCTACACGCGCGAGGAACTTATGGACGCCGGTCTGGTCAGCCGCAGCGAAAAGGGACATATTTACGACCGGTTCCGCAACCGTGTCATGTTCCCGATCATCGACGTGCGCGGCCATGTGATCGCATTCGGCGGCCGTGTGCTGGATGATTCCAAGCCGAAGTACCTGAACTCGCCGGAAACGCCGATCTTCCACAAGAGCCGCAATCTGTTTGCGCTCAACCTGTCAAAAAGCACGAAGAACGATTATTTTATCTTAGCCGAGGGCTATATGGATGTCATCGCGCTGCATCAGGCGGGATTTGATTCCGCGGTTGCATCGCTTGGCACCTCGCTGACCGAGGAGCAGGCGCGCATTATCGCGCGGCATACCGACCGCATTGTCATCTCGTATGACGCGGACGGAGCCGGTCAGGCGGCGGCACAGCGCGCGATCGACATCCTGAAAAAATGTGATCTGCAGGTCAAGGTGCTGCGCATTCCGGGGGCCAAGGACCCGGATGAGTTCATCAAGGCACGCGGCGCGGATGCGTTCCGCAATCTCATTGAACGCAGCGAGGATCACAACGCGTTCCGCATTGAGCAGATCGCCGCAAAGTACGATCTTGAGGACGACGAAGCACGCGTGCTGTTCCTCAGAGATGCAGCGCGCATGCTCGCCGGCATCGAGAGCACCATCGAGCGCGAGGTTTACGCCGGACGTGCCGCCAAGATGGCAGGCGTGACCGCCGAAGCCATGAACGTTGAGGTTCGGCGCGAACTCGGCATTCAGCGCAAACGGCGAAAGGCCGCCGAACGGCGTGAGATACGCTCTCCGGTCGGACTGGCGCAGCCGAAGGACAGGTCGCTGGCGTATACCGACATGAAATCCGCCAAGGCCGAGGAGAACGTGCTTAGACTTCTGTTCTCGGACCAGAAATTGATTGCCGTTGCCGAAAAGGACTTGCAGCCGGCGTGGTTTTCCGCACCGGTGCTGCGTAAGATATACGAGCGTGTGCTGGAGCTGAACCGAAACGACCAGATGGTCGATGTGCTGTCCTTTGAGGGATGGCTGGAGCCTAACGAAATGAGCCTGCTGTCTGCGATACTCGAACCCGGCATTCCGGCCGGAGAGCATCGAGGGGAACTGCAGGAATACATAAACACCATACGAATGCAGCGCGTCAAGGATGGAACCATTACGCAGGCGGGAGAGGACCCGCTGCTTACATTCGGACGCATCAAAAAACAAAACGCGGGAGGACAAACGATATGACGAAAGCAAACGCAAATGCAGCCGCAAACGCACAGGAGCAGCAGGCAGCACAGCAGCAGATCCTGCGCGACCTGCTCGCGCTTGGCAAGAAGAACGGCCGACTGACCCTCAAGGAGAGCTCGGATGCACTGAGCCATCTGGAGCTGTCGAGTGAGGACATCGACAAGGTGTACGAGACGCTCGAGACCATGGGCATCGAGGTCGAGACGAACGGTGTGCTGGAGAAGGTCATCGGTGACGATGACGACTCCTTTGAGCCGGAGGAAGTGGAAGAGGTTCCGGAGGAAGAACTGGTCGATACCTCTGCCATGGCTGAGACGTTCGCCATTGACGATCCGGTCCGCATGTATCTGAAGGAGATCGGCAAGGTCGATCTGCTGTCCCCTGAGGAGGAGGTAACGCTCGCAGAGCGCATGCAGAAGGGCAACGAGGCCGCAGAGCGTATCGCAAACGAAGGCGATGCCATTCCGGCGGAGGAGCGCGCACAGCTTGAGAAGGATATCAAGCTCGGCGACCGTGCAAAGAAGCGTCTGGCTGAGGCGAACCTGCGACTGGTTGTCTCCATTGCAAAGCGCTATGTCGGCCGCGGCATGCTGTTCCTCGATCTGATCCAGGAGGGCAACCTCGGTCTGATCAAGGCAGTTGAGAAGTTCGACAGCACCAAGGGCTTTAAGTTCTCTACCTACGCAACGTGGTGGATCCGTCAGGCGATCACCCGTGCGATTGCGGATCAGGCGCGTACGATCCGTATTCCGGTACACATGGTTGAGACCATCAACAAGGTTATCCGCGTTTCCCGCCAGCTGCTGCAGGAGCTGGGCCACGATCCCAGCCCGGAGGAGATCGCCAAGGAGATGAACATGCCGGTTGACCGTGTGCGCGACATCCTGAAGATCGCGCAGGAGCCGGTATCGCTCGAGACGCCGATCGGCGAGGAGGAGGATTCTCACCTCGGCGACTTCATCCCGGACGACGACGCACCGGAACCGGCAGAGGCGGCCTCCTTTATGCTGCTCAAGGAGCAGCTCGTTGAGGTGCTCAAGACTCTGACGCCGCGTGAGGAAAAGGTTCTGCGCCTGCGCTTCGGCATCGAGGACGGCCATACCCGCACCCTCGAGGAGGTCGGCAAGGAATTCAACGTAACTCGCGAGCGTATCCGCCAGATTGAGGCAAAGGCGCTGCGTAAGCTGCGTCATCCGTCGCGCTCCAAGAAGCTGAAGGATTTCCTGAATTAAAGAAGCCCAAAGCCGCTTACCGACAGGTAAGCGGCTTTTTTATGGAAAACGGAGAATTGAGGATGGAGAATGAAACCGTTATGTTAATTCTCCATTCTCAGTTACTGCGATATTCGAGATACCGCAAAAATGCTTGACCGCCGGAGATGCGTCTATCGTGTTGTAAAACTGCGGCAGAATATTGCCTGAGATCGGCGGAACGGCCAGCTGTGCAAAATGCCGTCACAGGCTTCCCTTTGTCAGATTGTGCGAAGGGTGTTTTTTCTTTCTTTGTGAAGTAGCACTAAAATTATATCATTTTATTTGTAAGAAATAAACAAAAGCGAGTGATTTTGCTGAAAATCTTTCGGAAATGCAAAAAACAAAGGAAAATTCGGATTTTTTATCAGAATGTGTGCGAAACGTACACTAAGTGGCCGCCGCTGTTATTCGACGGCGTTGTGAAAAATGCTACATGAAAATTGCACAAAAAACTGCTTGCATACCTGGTTTGTATGGTGTATAATAACGAAGAAGGGGGACGATCCCGCAAAGAGAGGATTGCTCCCGCGAAACAAAGCGCCCAGGAGTATAACGTGCCGGCAGGGCACGATGACAGGTTAGGGCAGGGGAGTGTAATATAAACTATGGCGAATTATCCGGTTAACAAGATCCGTAATGTATGTCTGATGGGTCACGGCGGCGACGGCAAGACCTCGCTGGTCGAGAGCCTGCTCAATATCGCCGGTGTAACCGACCGCGTTGGCAAAATCGCGGACGGCAACACGGTTTGTGACTTTGATCCCGAAGAGATCAAGCGCAAGTTTTCCATTTCCACGGCTGTAGCGCCGGTAGAGTGGAACGGCTGCAAGATCAATCTGCTCGATACCCCGGGTTTCTTTGATTTTGAAAGTGAAGTGCAGTGCGCACTGCGCGTTGCGGAGTCCGCGCTGATCGTCGCAACCGGCAAGTCCGGTCCGGGCGTCGGCACCGAAAAGGCTTGGGCTCACTGTGAAGAGCACGCAATGCCGCGTATGTTCTACATCTCCAAGATCGACGAGGAAAACTCGGATTACTATAACTCTCTGCACAAGCTGCAGAAGCAGTTCGGCGTATCGGTAGCGCCGATCGTTGTCCCGATTTTTGAGGGCAACCGCGATACCGTCGGCATTGTGGACTGCGTTATCCGCAAGGCGTACCGCATGGAAGGCAACAAGCGTGTCGAGATCCCGATCCCGGACAACATGAAGGACCGTATCGACCAGCACCGTGCAGCACTGTGCGAGAACATCGCCGAGCTGTCTGAGGACCTGATGGAGCGTTACTTCGCAGGCGAGGAGTTCTCGGATGAAGAGCTGATCGCCGGTATCCGTCAGGGTGTGAAGGATCTGGTTCTCGCGCCGGTATTCTGCGGCACTGCTGCAACCGGTATCGGCTCCTACGCACTGCTCAAGGGCATTGCGGACTACATGCCGTCTCCCGATGAAAAGCCGGTCGAGATCTGCGAGGACGAAAAGGGCGAGCTGATTGAGATCAACTGCACCCCGAACGGCTCTACCTGTGCATTTGTATTTAAGACGGTCGCTGACCAGTACGGCCGCTTCTCCTACTTTAAGGTTATGTCCGGCGAGGTCAAGCAGGATATGACGCTGGTCAACAAGCGTGCCGATGCAAACGAGAAGATGGGCCACATCTTCACCGTATGCGGCAAAAAGACGACCGAGGTTCCGGTTGTCGGCTGCGGCGACATCGGCGCGGTTTCCAAGCTGGTTACCACCAAGACCGGCGATACGCTTTCGATGAGCGTTCGCAAGGTTGAGCTTGAGCCGATCGAGATTGCGCCGCCGTGCTACACGCAGGCAATCGCGCCTAAGGTAAAGGGCGTTGAGGAGAAGATCTCCACCGGTCTTGCTCGTCTGCATGATGAGGATCCGTCCTTCGATACCGAGTTTAACCCGGAAACCAAGCAGCACCTGATCTCCGGCGCCGGCGATATTCATCTGGACGTTCTGTGCTCCAAGCTGAAGGATAAGTTTGGCGTAGAGGTTACGCTGACCGACCCGATCGTTCCGTACCGCGAGAAGATCCGCAAGGCTGTTACGGTAGAAGGCAAGCATAAGAAGCAGTCCGGCGGCCATGGTCAGTACGGCCACGTTAAGATGGAATTTGCACCGTATGCCGAGGGCGATTATCTGTTCCAGGAGAAGATTTTCGGCGGTTCCGTGCCGAAGAACTTCCATCCGGCAGTTGACAAGGGCATCCGCGAGGCAATGGAGCACGGCGTTCTGGCCGGCTATCCGATGGTTGGCCTGCGTGCAACCCTGCTCGACGGCTCCTACCACGATGTAGACTCCAACGAGCTGTCCTTCAAGATGGCGGCCCGTCTGGCCTACAAGGCTGGTATCCCGCAGGCAAATCCGGTTCTGCTTGAGCCGGTATGCTCGCTCAAGGTCGTTATCCCGGATTCCTACATGGGCGATGTTATCGGCGATCTGAACAAGCGCCGCGGTCGCATCATGGGCATGAATCCGCTCGACGGCGGCAAGCAGGAGATCGTGGCCGAGTGCCCGATGGCAGAGCTTGGCGATTACGCGATCAAGCTGCGCTCCATGACGCAGGGCAGAGGCTCGTTTGTTTCCCAGTTCGAGCGCTACGATGAGGCACCGGTTCCGGTACAGGAAAAGGTTATCGCAGCGAATAAGGCTCGTCTGGAGGCGCTGAACAAGGAATAACATTCCCTGCATTTTGTGAAATTGAAACCGGCTGCGTGAGCGGCCGGTTTTTCTTTGGGAAAATTGAGATGTAACGATACGAAAATGGAAAATTGAAAATGGAGAATGGAAGATGAAATGTAATCGTAGGGCGGGGCACTCCAGAGTGGCTTCTCTTGCGGCTTTGCCGCAATTCACCTTCTGCCTCACCCCGCCGGATGTAAATTCATCGCAACATTAATCTCGTAGGGGAGGCCATTGGCCTCCCGCACTATGGTTTAATGGATGCGTGGGCGACCACTGGTCGCCCTTACGGTTACACGATTGCAAGTGATTTACAAACAGCGGGGTGATGGCACCCCGCCCTACAGTATAACGTAATCTTTACGTTCATTCTCAATTCTCCATTTTCCATTCTCCATTATGTCAATCGAAAAATTAACTTGTTGAATCATTGGGCTTTTTCTCCTATAATGAGATTTGAAGGGGGGTCTGCCCATGACGAACAAACGAATACGCTATCTCTCTATAACGGCGGCTATCCTGCTGGTTTTTGTGCTGCTGATGCTGCTGTTTTCCAACCGATCGGGAGATTTCAGCACAATGGAAGCGCAGGACGGCGTACTGGATGCAACATCAGCGGATTTTTCGTCGGCGGTATATGAGATAGACGGTGAATGGACGTTCTATCCTGAGGTGCTCGGCAGCGGCGCAGAGCTGGACGCTGCCCAACCGGGAGAACGCGACGAATCCATTCCGTACGGCTCATACCGGCTGAAAATACACGCGCAGCCGAAACAATACCTGACACTCGGCGGCTACTCATTCGATTACAGCACGCGCGTACTGGTAAACGGCAGTGAAGTGCTCGAAATCGGCAAGGTGGGGGCGTCTGCGGCGGAGTCTGAGCCGCGCATCGACTACATGCTCATACCGATTTACACCGGCGAGGATGGCGAGGTCGAGGTGGTCTGTCAGTATGCGAATTTCGTGCACCGCGAAGGCGGCGGTCTGACGCAGATGCACCTGTCCACTGCGGAGAACATCGACCGCATGCGCCGAAGCCGGAATCTGTATTCCCTGGTGCTTGGCGGTTCGCTGTGCCTGTTCGGCATGTATTTTCTGCTGTTTGCGGTCTTTCAGGGCGAGATCAAGTATGTTTTCCTCGCGGTTATCTGCGCGCTGCTCGGCCTGCGCGACCAGAATTTCTATGTGCTGCATCTGCTGCCTGCAAATTACAACTGGGCAGTTCCATATCGGTTTCTGGTGCTGATGATTACGCTGCAGTCGTGTTTTCTGCTGCTTTTGCTGCAGAGCCTGTACGAAAAGCTGGCGAAGCCGATTGTTGTGCGGTGCTATGCGGTGCTGTATGCCGTGCTGGCGGCGGCGCATTTTATCCTGCCGACGCAGGATATCGCACCGCTGAGCAGGATCGGGTACTATCTCTCGATGCCGTTTTTCCTGTATCTGGTCGTACAGCTGATTCGGCGGTTCTGGCGTATCCGGCGGCTTGAGTGGGACGACGTGCTCGTTCTGCTCGGCTATCTGCTGCTGCTCGGGTCGAATGTATACGAGGCGGTATTCGGCCGCATTGTGACGACCATTACGCGTCACGGAGCGGCACCGCCGTATCTGCTGGTGTTCGTATTCCTGATCGCGGGAGCCATCAGTTTGAAGATCAACCGCCGGGAACAGGAGCTGTCCGAGAGCCGTCGTCAGCGCGAGGTGCTGACCCAGCTCAACCGGCTGAAAAGCGAATTTCTGCACCAGATGGCGCACGAACTGAAAACACCGCTCACGGTTATGAGCGGCTATGCGCAACTGACCGACTGGCAGCTTAGCACCGGAGCGGTCAGCGCGGACGCGCGTGAACACTTGCAGACCATTTCGTCCGAGGCGCAGCGGCTTTCTGCGCTCGTATCGCGGCTGATCGACCTCGCCAACGGCGGCTCACCCGATATTGAGATGGGCGTCATTGACGCGGCGCAGCTGCTGTCCGGCGCGGCGGATGTGTGCCGTCCGATGCTGGAAAAGAAGCACAACCGGCTGGAAAGCGACAGTGGAGAGGGCATTACGCTCTGGGGCAATATGGAAATGCTGCTGCAGGTGCTCATCAACCTGACGGTCAATGCCAACCGTCACACGGAGAACGGCGTGATCGCCTACCGCATTGCGGACGAGGGCGAGCGGGTCTGCCTGCGCGTGAGCGACACCGGCAGCGGCATTGCACCCGATCTGCTGCCGCATATCTTTGAGAAGGGATGCAGCGGCGATGGAGGCAGCGGTATCGGCCTGACGATCTGCGCGGACGCGATGAAGATTCACCACGGCTTGCTCGAGGTGGAGCACACCGATACAGACGGCACGGTGTTCCGGCTCGAACTGCCGAAAAAGCCGCTCAAAACACAAGGAGAGAACGATTGTGGAAGATAAACTGATTTTGCTGGTGGAGGACAACCCGCACATCATGGCGATCAACGATGCGGCACTGCACATGCGCGGCTACCGCACGCTGCAGGCGGAAACTGCACACAAGTGCCGGGAGCTGCTGTGCTTTCACGCGGTGGACTTGATCGTGCTGGATATTCTTCTGCCGGACGGCGACGGCGTGGCGCTGTGCCGCGAGATCAAGCAGGAATACGATGTGCCGATCCTGTTTCTGACCGCTATGGGCGAAAATGAGGATATCGTCAAGGGCCTGACCGCAGGCGGAGACGATTATTTGACAAAGCCATATGATCTGGAGGTGTTCATGGCCCGCGTGGAAGCGCGTCTGCGTGCGGCGCACCCGAAGGAACGCGCAGTACGGCTTGGCCCGCTGCAGATGAATCTGCTGAGCGGACGCGCGTACATCGGAGAGACCGACCTGAACCTGACGCAGAAGGAATTTGCGGCGCTGCTGTATCTGGCGCGGCACCCGAACCGCAGCGTCAGCGCGCAGGAGCTGTACGAGGCGGTCTGGCAGCAGCCGATGGGAGCCGACCCGCATGCCGTGCGCATGACGATCTCACGGCTTAAGCAGAAGCTCGGCGGCGAGGATGCGAGGGTCACGGTCAATTCGTACCGCAGCAGCGGCTATCGGCTCGAGGAGCAATAATTGAATATTTACAGCGGACGGCGAAGGTAACAAATTTGGTACCTTCGCCGTCCGCAGCCTTTTTGCCCTTATACTGAAAGTACGGTGAAATACCTGTATCCTCGGACGGTGCTCCGCGGTAAAGCAAGGGGAAAGCCGTGGAAACCGTTTATTTCATAAGGCAAGGAGGAAGAAAGATGAAAAAACGAATTTGCAGTTTGCTGCTGATATGCAGTATGCTGGCGGGTCTGCTGCCGCAGATCGTGCTGCCGCAGGCGGCGGCAGCGGATACTGCAGCAGCAAGAGACGGCTTTGGTCTGCCCACGGAAGAAAAAACGGGCATAACAGACAAGGACACACTTCGGAATAACCCATACGGCACGCTGGGATGGGTTCCGCTGTTCCAGAACCACGAGCTGGTTGTAGCCGGTGTGGACTCGGATGAGTTCCAGACGACATACGAGGGCGCAGCCAACGGCAAGGGCAGTCAGATGTCCACGTTCCGGTGGAGCAACTCGACCGATGTCGGCAATGCCGAGCGTATTGCGACTGTGGCGTTTGATCCGAACGGCACCGGCAAGGATGAATACATTGCGAATCTGGTATTTGATAAAAGTTCGGAACGGCTTCGTCTGTATGTGACGAACAAGGACCGCAGAGTATCGGACGTTGTCCAGATTGGTGATGGAAACGACAGTGAATACATCAAGAAACTGAAATTCTACCAGACCCGCGCTATGCTGAGTCTGGCCGCAGGCGACTTTGACGGTGACGGCAAGGACACGCTGATGATCTATACGCCGGGCAATAACAAGGATACGGCTACTGTAGACAGCATTAAGGAGTATACGTTCAGCGGCAGCAAACTGACTGACAACGGTCGCGTAATCAACCTCGGTGACGTCATCGACGGCGGCCGAGAGGCGCTGAAGGCCATGCTGTACCATGATGGCAACGGCAATAACGAGCTGCGCGCGCATCTGAGCGTTGATATGGAAGTCGGCGACGTGGATATGGACGGTATCGACGAGCTGGCAATGACGGTCAATGTCAACGACCTGAAGGAAAGCGAATACAAGCTGGATGGTAAAACATATACCGACTTTGAAAAGTCTTATCTGACGGTATACGACTATAACAACAGCAACAAATGGTCGCAGATGACGAAGCAAACACTGCTGAGCAGCAGCGGCGGTGCAAGCGGTCGCGCCCGCTTTGCGGGTGTAACCATCGGTTATGTCAGCGATGCGCCGAGCGGCAGCATGCCGCCGGAAGTCGTTGCAGTTGGCTATTACGATAAGAAGGATAATTATAAGGACTGCGAGTTTGACAAGAGCAAGCTGCTGGCATACAGCTATCAGTACAGCACGAAGGATAATTCGTGGACAGAGAAATGCAAGGCGACCGAAGTTGTCACCAACGGCTTTACCAATACCGGCACCAAGGGTGACGATGTGCAGAATCCGATCGCGGTAGCGGCTGTTGCAGCGGACGGCGTGAACACCCAGGAATATCTGTTCATTTCCGGCAGTATGTATAAAGTTGACCCGGCGAACGGCAAGCAGCTGTCTATCCTGGACGGCTCGGATAAGGGCCATGACCGCTGGCTGGGCGGCCGACTCATCAACAACAGCGGTATTCTGGACTATGCTGTCGGCAATTTTGACGGCAATAAGCAGGGTATGGAACAGGTATACTACGTTGAGTACCGCAAGCAGGAGACCTTCGACAAGCAGTTTTTGAAGATCGGTCAGCTTTATAAAGGCTCGGCTGGCAGCACGTTCAGCCGCTGGGAGGATGACTGGACATACTATGACAAGAGCAACTGCAATCTGGCGCTTACAACGGCAGATGTAAACAACGATGCCATGCTCGCGAAGATCAAAAGCGTCAGCACCGGCTATACCGACCCGAAGGTAATGGCGATTCTGGAGGCGTCGCCGCATTTCGCTGAGGTGAATGACGGTGATATCGGAAACTCGCAGACCGGAATCGGATACAGTAAGGATAATACTGTAGCAGTAACGGCATCCGGTTCGTTTGGTTTTGATATCATGGCGGGCTTTGAATATGTTGCACCGCTGATTGAGACCGGCGGCGGTGTTGAATTTAATACCAGTCATACCTTTACTGTTGGTGCAACAAAATCTACAAGCAAGGAAATAACGGTCGAGTATTCTAATGATACGAACGACAATATGGTGCTCATGTATGCAACACCGATGACATATTACGAGTATCAGGTGAAGTATCCGGATGGCACAAAGAAGGGAAATTCGCCGAAGCTGACCAGTTCTATGACGCTGGCGGTTCCGGGTAATCCTTCGATGAACATGGTTTCGGTAGATACTTATAATAAGGCTGCTTCGGCGTACGAGGGTATGCAGCAGATTGGCAGCAACCTGCATCTGGGCACGTCCGGTCAGCCGAATACGTATCGTTCCAGTCTGCCGAGCGGTTCCCATTCGGAGCAATCCGGTAAAGTTGGTCATTACAAAGATTCGGGTACACAGCTGCAGAGTTTTACGACTGCAACCAGCAGCGGCGTAAACTTTGAGTACTCCTATGAGGGTTCGGTGCAGATGTATGGTGTAGTTGGCGGCTTCAAGGCTGGCGGCGGTTATCACTGGGGAGCAAGCGCCGGAACCGAAAAGGTAAACACCAATACGATTACCAAGCTGGGCTCTGTTACCGGCGGCGGTGATTCGCGCTATAACTTTGACTGGAGCTTCGGCACATGGACGGTACCGTTCAACGGCGATGAAGTACCGGTACTGGGCTATGTTGTCAGCAATGTGACGGCACCGCCGTCTCCGGCGCAGGATCTGTCGCTGAGCGAGCAGACCACCAACAGCATGGTGCTGTCGTGGGAATCCGGCGACCGTCCGGCAGAGTATTACAAGATTTACCGCTATCTTGAAGATAATAAGGAAGAACCGTTCGTATTGATTGATACTGTGGATGCGGCTGAATCTTCGAGTGGTCAGTATGAGTACACGCTGAAGGATCTTGCACCTAATACGAAGTATCGGTATGCGATTACCTCGGGATATTACACCAGTCAGGAAGAATCGGTTGAAAGCGAGATTATTGCCGGTACAACTCTGGCAAATGATAAGAGCCGTCCGGACATCAACGGACCGGATAACGTAACCGTTCAGATGAACGGCTCGGCGACCTTCAATGTACTGGCTTCTGTACCTGCTGAGTACAGCAGCACGAGATACCAGTGGCAGCAGCGTCTGCCGGGCAAAAAGTGGGGCAATATTGCAGGGGCAGCTAAGGACAGCTATACTGTAAAGTCGGTAACGAGTGACCTGAACGGTGCGATGTACCGTTGCGTGGTAACATGTTATGACGGTGCAAGAACGCCGATTTCGTTCTACAGCGATGCGGCAACGCTGACGGTCGGTACACCGCAGGCAACCGCCGGTTTGACGGTATCCGGTACTTCGGAGGGCAAGGGCACTCAGGATACCCCGTATATCGGTCAGAGCAATTTCAACACGGTTAAAACCACGACAGAATCCGTACCGACAACCGTTCCGTGCACCGTACAAGTCGACGGCTTGACGCTGAATGTTTACGCAGTAAGCAATCAAGCGGGTGCGGTACAGGGATATGTCGGCATCGGTGAAAAGAAGGTAAAGAATAGTCCGAATGGTTCGAATAGTTCGGATAGTTCGGAGTATTCGATATTGACCGTATACTACGCCGTAACAAAGACTGGCGAGACGTATACCGTAGGTTCGAAACTCACCATGAATACCACCTATCAGTGGAAGAACAGTGGTGCAGACGCAGCAGTGTCGAGCACAATTACGCCGGAAACCGTGGTGATAGACAAAAACGAACACGAAAACGCAAAAGCAAAAGCGTTTACGTTGAACAGTGCAACGAATGTACCGACAGACGCGGAATACGACGAAAGCAAGTACCGGAACGGCGAGCAGTACCTGATTCACGGTAAGGATACTGTGACGGAGAACGAAACCACGTTTGACCGCTATATTCTCAGTACAATGGCTAAGTCGACCAGTGGTAGCGCCGGTGCGGAAGAGGACACCTATACTGTCAAGTATTATCAGCTGGTGAAGAAGACAGAGAACAGCTATGAACGGACCGAGCTGACCTGCACACAGCAGACGAAGCTGGGCGATTATACGGATCCTTCGTTCACACTGGTAACAGAGGAAACTACGGTTGAAAATAAGGTTACTACCTCTACGCCGGGTTCTGGTACGGCGCTGACCCTGATGACGAAAACGGCGGAAAAGAACGGCGCTGCACTCGGCAATGTGGAGTACACGCTGACGATTACGAACACGTCGGACGGCACGGTCAGCACGATTGTCGGCAGAACAAACAGCAGCGGCACGGACAGCAAAACGTGGACCGCACCGACAGCCGGTCTGTATGCCATCACGACCACCGCGACCGGCGGCTTGACAAGTGATACGGTATATTATCTGGCAGGCGTGCAGAGTGTAGAGGACGGCGAGACCAGCACAACGGAGACCGTTTACACGCTTGAAAGCAAGGCCGACGGAGAAAACAAGATTACGAGCGTATACGGTA
>OLNK01001780.1_pt1 | contig 14657 bp, 9 predicted proteins | sample 1672791 | NCBI WGS metagenome assembly OLNK01 (sample SAMEA3136724, study PRJEB25190) | human gut metagenome | biome: human gut; feature: human-associated habitat; material: faeces | place: Austria | collected 2013 | reverse complement strand
AATTCCTTGGGGCTGCTCTGAGAAAAATGCCAAATAGAAAGATGGGCACGGGATGAGTGCCCTCTTCTGCCCGAAATGGGAACAAAAGCGGACGCATATTTTGCGTCCGCTTTTTATTCGCACGCTCGGGGGAAAGACGGACGTATCGGTATGCGTCCGTCTTTTTGTTTCTATTGCCCCAAGAGGTCTGCGGGGCAGCCGGATTGTGCCACAAGTCAGGAGGCTGTTTTGTGAGCGGCAAGTATTTCACCGGTGATCAGAAGCTCAGCAAAAAACTCATTGGGCGCACCAAGGAAGCGCTTCGTCAGCGAAATGTTCAGTTTGCCCAGACGCACGGTGACGCCAGCGACGAAGAGCTGCTGGACTATGTCCGGGGTGAGGCGGCACGGCTTGGAATGACGCCCAACGCCGGGGAGATCATCGGAGGCCACTTTATCGCGGTTCGCTTTGGCTGCTGGAAGAATGTGGTCACGGCGGCGGGGCTGGTCCCGCCGAAGAAGCAGAAGCCCCTCCCCAAGCGGCAGATCTTCAAGGAGGAGCTCCGCTGTCAGGCGAGAGAGCGGGCATACACAGAGCAACAGAACAGCAGCGAGTAATCCTGATGAAGAAGGGGATCCCCTTCTTCCGTCATAGGGGTAGCCCCCTATGACGAGCCTACTTTAGGAATCCAGCGGGCCTTCGCCCGTTTCAAATGGCCGAAGCGCGGCCGACAACTGAATAGCGGCATCGGAAGGGGATACCGGCCTGGGGAAGCGCGCGGGGAGAGGAGCGCGCCAAGGGCCGAACAACGCGGTCTGCGTCGGGGCGGACGGGAGCGCAGGAACGGGGTCCGGTGCTTGCGCAAGGGCGCGTTCACAGGCCGGACAGGCCGTGACGATAAGTGATATGGGAATTTTATGCGAACTGGAAAGGTCGGGTGGTTGGGAAATGTCTTTTGATTGCGGCCATGGGAGCATGCACGCCTATGGCTGCTGAGTCCGTGTGCATGCCGCACGGGGAATCCTGCTCATGCGGCGGTCGAGCAAAGGAAGTCTAATTTTGAAGGAGAAAAAGCCATGCAAAAGATGAAAAACGGCAAAAAGGTTCTGTCCGTGTGCCTGTCTCTGGCGATGGCCGCGGGCATGCTGTCCACCAGCGCGTTCGCGTCTTGGAACGTCTACGGCGGCAGCAACAATCACAACGCGGTGGTGACGGAGGCTCCTACCAGGCCGGATAAATCCGGCCTGGACAGCTACATCCAACTGCATTGTACCGGCTCCGGCTGGGACGGCGTGGACAACGTGCCCGTATTGCAGACGGTGAACGGGACTACCTATGCTTACGTTCTCTACGATGGCTATGGAGCCAGCGGCGCGCTGGTAGCCAAGATCAGGTGCGCGGAAAACGGCGGCAGCAGCATCGTCTGGACTACCGATCCCTACGGCACGGAGGGAACCTCTCTGAACGCCAAGAGCGGCTTCCAACTGTCTACCCCCTATCTGGACGACAAGGGTACCCCCGACGACGCGTCGGACGATACCCTCTATGTGGGTACCATCAGCCAGTATGACGACTACGAGGGCGGTGAGTGGCTTACCGGTACCGGCAGCAAGGTTATGGCTCTTACCGGCCTGGATCAGAACAAACCCACTGTGACGAATGTCCTGACCGGCATCAATGGCCAGATCAACACCCCCATCACCACCGACGGGACCTACCTGTACTTCGGCACCTGGCCCGGCGGCAGCAACGCGGGAACCTACTATCAGGTCAAGCTCTCCGACTACTCGGTGAAGACCTTCACCCCCGACAGCTACGGCTTCTACTGGGCCGGCGCGGTGAGCGACGGCACCAACGTCTACTTCGGCAGCGACAATGGCCTGCTGTACTGGCGGAGCATCGCGGATTTTGACACAACCGGCGGCGTGCTGGATCTGACCGATGTGGCCAGCGACGCGGGCAATGTGCGCTCCACCGTCATGATGGACGAAGACGGATTCCTGTACTTCACCACCCAGGGCGGATACCTGTGGTGCTGCTCCTACAAGGACGGGCTGACGGTCGAGTGGAAGGCCAAGCTGGGGCCTGATCCTGATACCAATGTTACATCTACATCTACCCCCACCAAGGTGGGCGACCGCATCTATGTGGGCTACTACTCTGGCTTTAGTGATGGCGGCGTCCAGTGCGTCACGGTTTCTATTGGTGAGGATGGTAGCAGCTATATCCCTTCTGTCGCTCCGGTGGCCTCCGGCTTCCCCGTTCAGAGCTCCATCGTGGTGATGGGCGACGGCACCGGCACCGACTACCTGTACTTCAACACCAACGCCCAGAAGGGTGCCGGCTACTGCTACAGCTATGACGGTGGCAAGACCGGCAGCAAGGTTTGGGGCACAACGGGCGACACCTACGCCCTGGGCGGCATGGCCATTGACAACGGCTACGCTGTCTTCGGCAATGACTATAACCACCTGTACGTGGTGCACGACTGACTGGAGTGGGCGGAGCTCCGCCCACTCCATGAGGAAGAGAAACGAAGCGCCTGGCCGCCGATGTGCTCGGCGGCCAGGGGTATTTTTCGGCAAAGCCTGGAAGGCTTTGCCTGGGAGGTTCCATAGTTTGTGATGAAGAAAAAAATTCTTTCCTTGCTGTTGGCCGTGTCGCTCCTGTTATCGCTTTGCAGTCCTGCCGCCATGGCGGTAAGTTCTGTTACAATCGTCATTGATCTGACAAATTATGCAGGAGAGGTAAGCGGAAAGCTGATAGGAAAACCTATAGAGGCTCAGAAACGAAATGAAATTGTCATTTCCGGAACAGGCTATGTTCTTGCAACGACGATCAGTTTGGGAGAGGACATAACCTGTAGCTGGAACGTAGAGGGGCTGGACAGCGGATATCTCACATATGATAAAAACAGCCATCTAAGTGCTATCAAGCTAAGTCCAAGCGGAACGAAAAATGTTATTACTGTTGTTGACAGCAAGCTGGAGGTAACACGAACAAGTAGGAGTACTCTGATGGGCTCCAGAGGATGGAACGGCGCGACCGTTGTACTTACGCCTGTTTTTGAAAAGGGGGAGTACTCCGCCACCGTAAATGTGAAAGACGCAGGCAAGGGAACTGCGGGAGCGTTCTCCATAGGCGGTGAAACATACAGGCTAGCCGCTATGGGGGCGGATGGCTACGCGTTCGACCACTGGCTGGCGGGGGAAAGCAGTGACCCCATCTATGAGAATCCGTATACCGTGACCCTGACGGCGGACACCACCTTTACCGCCTACTTCCGGAAGCGCCGCGTTCCCACAGTGAATGCAGAGACGAACGGAACGGCCGCATTTACTTATGAAAATTCTTCCGGCGGCGCGGATCAGTACACCCTGACGGCCACGCCGGATGAACTCTATGTATTTGACTACTGGAGCTGGGAGGGCGTTCCAACCGGCGCGGAAAACAGCGCGCCGGAGGAGCAGGCGCTTCCGGATGAGGATATGCCGGAGGATGGCGGTGAGGCGGAGCCCGCCCCCTCCGAGCCGGAGACAACTGCGCCGCCGGAGGAAGCTGCCGACGGGACGGAGACCCCGCCGGATGAGACCGGCGCACCCACGGAAGAGCCTGCGCCAGCCGAGCCTGCCCCGGACGGGGCGGAGGATGCCACCGGGGCGGAAGCGGCTGCACCCTCCCCGGTGGCTCTGCTGCGCCTGAACGCGGAGGAGACCCCCGATGTAGAGGAGACCCCCGATGTAGAGGAGACCCCCGGTGTAGAGGAGACCCCCGCTCCCGTGGAGAATAATGGCCTCCAGACGATAAACCTGGAGGAACTGACCCAGGAGTGGGACAAGACGGCCAATCCCATGACGGTGGCCCTGGCCGAGGGCATGGAGAACGTGACCTTTACCGCCCACTTGAAGCTGGCGGAGGTCACCCTGGGTGAGGGCGCGTATCTGGAGGGGAGCGGATCTTGGGAGAGCATAGTCAGTCCGTCCTTCGCAGAGGAGGAGGGAGACGCGCTTCCGGCGGGCAGCCGGGCCCGGCTCTACCTCCCTCTCAGCGTATCCGCCGCGATCCCGGACGGACAGCTCACCGTCACGATCTACGAGGGCGGTTCGGCAGAGGGAACGCTTCTCAGCAGCAACGTCAAGACACGGGATTGGGAGGCCGGCAAAACCTATCGCATCTGGCTCCCCATCGACCCGCTGCCCTACACAGACAAGCTGACGGTGACGGCGTTGATCCGAACCACTGTGGGCAACACGGAGACGGTGGAGAAGACCTACGATATCTCGACGGAGGCCAACGAGAAGAATAGCGCGTTCACCTATGTGACCAGCCCCAACGTGCCCGCCGGAACCGGAGGCTCCACCACAGAGGCAGGGCCCGACATCCGCGGGGTGTCCGGCTGGACCGATCCGGAGACCGGAGAGGCCGAACTGTACTTCTACGGTAAGGACGGCGTCTACACCTGGGCGGACAGCGGGGACCGGGATCTGATGAGCATCAGCGACGGCCTGCCCACCATTACAGGAGACGCGGCTGGCGTCCTCGCCGTGGGGCCGGACGGACAGGGCGGCCTGCTGGCCGCTGTCAGCGAGGTGGGGAAGGAGATCGATAAGGTCACCACGCCGGGCTATCCGTCAGACGCCGAAGGGGTGATCCTCCGCGGGGCGCACTTCCTCTACCGCTACGACGGCACGTCCTGGAGCCAGGTGGATGCCTCCTGCTTCTCGGATTACCAGAAGATTTACAATCAAGAAGCATACAACCTGAATCAGCCCCGCGACCCCGGCGACGCGGTGGTCATCCTCTCGGGCGGCACCGTATGGCAGAACAAGTACCACTGGAACGGGACGAAGTGGGAAAAGAATGAACATGAGTTCAACTCCCTCTACCGGGTGAGCGACACGGAGATCTACGCCGGGGCGGCCGACGGCCTGTACCAATACAATGGTACAACCTGGAACAAGGTAGAAACCGCAAACATCTCCGGCTCGCTCGAGGTGGCGAGCGGCAACGCCGACGGCAAACTGCTCCTCATGGCAGGGAAAAATAATTATGACCCGTACCTGTGGGATGGCAGCTCCGCAACGAAGCTGTCGCTGGAAGGGCTGCACCTTAATAATGCAAATAGTGCCCAGAGCAGATTCTTCGGGCTGGACCAGGACGGGATCCCCTATGCGCTTGTCAACGGTTCGGGCGAAGGACGGAACTATCTCGCGGGCAACGGTTATGACGGCAGCTACGTCTATAAGTGGAACGGTGAGAAGTGGGTCTATCAGGTTATGGCCGACTTCAACGACCCCAATGAGGATCCCAACGACCTGAGCAAGAAAATCCGCCCCGACGGTGTGACCGCCTTGAGCGGCGTCATAGACGGCGTCAGCGCCATGTATGGCGAAGACGGCGCGGGCGCGATCTACCTCTCGGTGGATGACGCAACCATTACCTTTGACGCCCAGGGCGGCACGTTTAAAGATGACTCGCTGAAAACCATGACCGCCCCCATCCTCAGCGAGGTGGATTCGTCCAAGGTGCCCAGTGTTGCCAAGAGCGGCAATGCCTTCGGCGGCTGGTACTATGATGCGGCCTGTACCGAGGGCAAGAAGTGGGATGCCAATACCGCCCGGATGCCGGGGAAAGACATCACGCTCTACGCCAAGTGGACGGAGCGCACCGGCCCCGTGGCCCCCGACGACCCGGAGATGCAGTATCACCGGGAATCTGCCCTGGACAACCTGGAAAAAGCATTTAACAAGTATAAGGAAAGCGACTACAGCGAAGAAAACTGGAAAAAGCTGGTGGCCGCATATGAGCAGGGAATTGCGGATATCAACGCCGCTCTGCCAGCCGAGGACTTCATCGAAAATAACATCATCGCGGCCCTGAACAAGGCGCTGGCCGCTATGCAGGCCATCCCTGCTGACCACGCCGGACGGATCGAGGTGGCGGTGTCTATGGACGCAAACACCTTGAGTCTGGGCTATCTGATTAAGCCGACCCTGGTCACTGTGGATGACCGTACCCCCGCCAGCGTGGTCATTACCGACCTGCTCAGAGAGAACGGCTACGACTGGGAGAACACCGGAAGCATTACCAACAGCTTCTACCTGGCCGGTGTGAAGCCTGTGAACCAGACCAAAGCCAAAATCCCACAGTACATCTTGGACCATGCCGGCTCCGTCAACATGGGTGACAGCAGCGATAAGACATTGAGCGAGTTTGATTACCACAACATGTCCGGCTGGATGTACAGCGTGGACAACGACTTCCCCGGCGTGGGCGCATCGAGCTGGCAGATGTCGGACGGCGAGGTCATGCGCTGGCAGTTCACCGTCTGGGGATATGGCGCAGACTTGAACGCAGACAATTCCGCCTGGGGCAGTTCCAGTATCGTGAACGTGGGCGACAAGGGCTCCCTTACCTGGGCCGTGGCCGAGTTGCGGAGCGAGTACGACGACGAGGTTCTGGAGGCCAACGAGGTCTATATGGACGCCATGGAGGTTCTGACGGACCCTGAGGCCAGCCAAAGTAAAATTAACAGCGCGAAAACCGCGCTGGCCAAGGAGGACTTTGACAAGCAGCCTGAAAAACCGGACGTTCCAACCGTGGATGTGAAGCCGGAGGCCAATGTGGATAAGGACGGCAACGCCAAGGTGGAGCTTACCGAAAAAGAGATCGAAACGATGATCGAGAATGCAGTGGAAGGCGAGGCGGAGATCATTGCCATCTCTCCCAAGATGGACAGTGAGGCCACCAGCCTGGAGGTCACATTCCCCAAGGGCGCCGTGGATGCTATTTTGGAAGAGACAAAGGCGAGTGTATCCATACAGAGCGATCTGGGCCGGGTGCTTCTGTCCCGGGATGTCCTGACCTCCATTTCCGAAACGACGGAGGGTGGCGCGGTCACCGTGACGGTGGCCGCCGGTAAAGCTGAGAACGCCGGTGGGCTGCTGAAGGGACAGAAGGATGTGACCGAGGAGGCCCTGAAGGACTGCTCTGTGACCGAGGTGACCATCCGCTCCGGCAAGGAGAAGGTAACCGCTTTCGGCGGCAAGTCCATCACCCTCTATCTGCCGGTGGAGAACAAGGCGTTTGAGGTGGGCAAGAGCTATGTCGTCTATCAGATCAGCGACGACGGTTCTGTGGAACAATTGGTGGGCAAGTGTGTCAAGACTGGTGGAAAGCGCTTCCTTGAGTTGACCACCACCCACTTGAGCACCTTCGTGGCGCTGCCTGTCGAGGTGGTGGATATGCCCTTTACGGATGTGAAGGAGGAGGACTGGTTCTACGGCGCGGTGGTGTATGCCTACCAGAACGGTATCCTGACCGGAACGGGTGAAACCACCTTCTCTCCCAACGGCCCCATGACCCGCTCGATGCTGGTTACGGCGCTGTGGCGGCTGGAGGGCGAGCCTGAGGCGTCTGGCGCATCCGGTTTCCCGGATGTGAAGCCGGATGCGTGGTACGCCGAGGCTGTGGATTGGGCCAGCCAGACTGGTCTCGTCAGCGGCACAGGTGCGGGCTTTGACCCGGAGGGCAGCGTGACCCGTGAGCAGATTGCCTCCATCCTGTACCGCTATGCAAAGCTTAAAGGCTGGGATGTGAGCAAAACGGCCAGTCTACAGGATTTTGCCGACGGTGCGGATACCTCCGCTTGGGCAACCCGGGCTATGGAGTGGGCCTATGCGGAGAAGCTGATTACCGGAAAGGATGGAAATCGTCTGGACCCGCAGGGCCAGGCCACCCGCGCTGAGGTTGCCGCCATTCTGATGCGGCTTCTGGAGAGCAAGGCGGAGAAGGCCTGAGACTCTGGAAGAACCATAAAGGCCCCGTTTGGCTCCGGTCTGCAAAACCAGGCCGGGCTGTATGGGGGCTCCCCCGGTAAGGATAGAGGGAGCACCTCCTTACTCGAGCAGGAGCCCGGCAGACCGAATTCGACCTGCCGGGCGGCCCTGCCCACAATCAAACAGAAAACACAGTTGGGTGAAACTCCGGGAAACCGGTACGGGCCTGCCCCCGCCGTCCAGTCGGCAAGACCTGATTGTGGAAAAATGGGTGGGATGTACCGATACAAGGCACGTTCACCCAATGTGAGAGCGTGCCTTTACTTGTTGAGGTGAGCGGTATAATGCTCAAAGAGCAAAAGCTGACGGAAAAAGAGCTGCGGGGATACCGCCAGTGGCTCTCAGAACTGGACGTGGAAAGCCGGGAAGAACAAGAAAGTTCAAGACAAACGGTGGATCCGGACATCTGGCGGGTATTTAATCCCGAAGGGAATATCGGCCGGCAGATTTATGAGAGCTATACGGATGAGGCGCTTTTGGAGGCCGTGGTTGGGACAATGGATCATCCAGGCCATAAGCCACGGCTGTATCAGCTCAGCCTAATACGTCAGGTTTATTTGAAACGGCGCTTTGGAAGTACCAATAAAGCGTGCTGGGCAGCCAAAGGATTTCGAAAAAGGCTGGAAGAGCAAAAGCGGTGGCCGCCAGACTGGCCGGAGCGGGTGTCCGCAGACAGATTCAGGGCGTATTGCGAACGGATTGGTTCTCCCTTGACGGAGCGGGAGTCAGAACTGGTAGAACGCATGTGCAAGTCTGTCAAAGAAAGCTGGCGGCCGCCGGGAGAAGAAGAAATCACACCAGAGCTTAAGAAGCTGTTTCAAAAAAAGCGATGTACCAATAAAAGGGCCATGGAGCTGATGGGCATACCTGTCCTTAGCAAGCTGGCCATGAAGCATTTGTGGAGCTATTGGCTCAGTGCCTGGAGGGAACCTGCAGGGCCTTCCGAAAGAAAAACAGGAGGAGACGCGGTCATATGAAGAAATGGAAACAGCGTGGATTCGCATTTGTGCTTGCCCTGTCCCTGACCACGGGTATGTTGACGGGAGCGCAGGCGGCCGTATCCAAAGAGACCTTGAACGAGGCGGTGCAGGATACCGCAGAATATATGTACCGCACCGTTCAGAACCCGCAGGTAGGGTCTATCGGCGGTGAATGGGCTGTGCTGGGGCTGGCCCGAAGTGGGTACGATGTACCGGACAGCTATTATCAGGACTACTATGCCACTGTGGAGGCCTATGTAACGGCCTGCGACGGCAAGCTGCACGATAAGAAATATACGGAGTATTCCCGTGTGATAGTTGCTCTCAGCTCAATCGGGAAAGATGCCAGAAATGTGGCTGGATATGACCTGACCAAACCGCTGGGCGACTACGAAAAAACGATTTGGCAGGGGCTTAACGGCCCAATTTGGGCGTTGATTGCACTGGATAGCGCAGGCTATCCCATGCCGGAGAACCCGGAGGCAAATGTACAGGCGACCCGTCAAATGTATATCGACCGCATTTTGGAGTGCCAGCTGCCCGATGGAGGGTGGAGCCTGTTCGGAGGAACAGAGGCAGCCAGTTCTGGCGATGGAATATCCGATCCAGACATCACCGGTATGGCTCTGCAGGCACTGGCCAAGTATCAAGATCAGCCGGAGGTAGCGCGGGCTACTAAGGAAGCACTGACGTGCATGTCGGAACAGCAGAGCGACGATGGCGGTTTTGCGTCCTGGGGGACGGCTAACTCCGAGAGTTGTGTGCAGATGATCGTGGCTCTGTGTGAGCTGGGCATCGAACTGGATGATCCTCGGTTTGTAAAGAACGGAAACACCATGCTGGACAATTTGATGACCTTCTACCGGCAGGGGGAGGGCTTCCTGCACACCCAGTCCGGCTCCGGGTCCAACCAGATGGCGACGGAGCAGGGCTTCTACGGCCTGGTGGCCGCCCAGCGGGCGGCGGAGGGGCGCAGCAGCCTCTACCGCATGTCCGACGCCCTCTCCATCCCCGACGCCGTGGAGACAGAGATGAGCGGGCAGGGACAGGGCTTGGAGGGCAAGGATCCCACCGTGACCGCCCAGCCTATCACGTCACCGGGTAAGACCTTCCCGGACATCGCCTTCAGTGACCAGATCACCGCCATCGAGGCCTTGGCCGCCCGAGGCATCATTGACGGCAAGTCCGACGGAAATTTTGACCCGGATGGAAGCATGACCCGGGCAGAGTTTGCAACCATCGTGGTACGGGCCCTGGGGCTGACACCAGCGGACACCGGCGCCTTCGTGGACGTGGCCTCCACTGCCTGGTATTCCCCCTATGTGGGCGCGGCCAGCACATACGGCCTTATCAACGGCGTGGGCGAGGGCCGGTTCAGCCCGGACGGGACTATCACCCGGCAGGAGGCGGCCGTCATGGTGTCCCGCGCGGCGGAGCTGTGCGGACTCGAGACGGAGATGGATACCGCAGCTGTGCGGAATATGCTGGCGCAGTTCCCGGACTATATGAGCTCCGCGGAGTGGGCCAGGGCCCAGCTGGCCTTCTGCTACCAGGAGGGGATCCTGAGCCAAACGGAGTTGAACGTCCGGCCCCAGGACGCTGTGACCCGAGCAGAGGTTGCTCAGATGCTTTTCAACCTTCTGAGTAGCGCTGAGCTGCTCTGACGATTACAGAAAGGGGACGAAACAGTATGATGAACGTAGCTTGGTTCAAGAATCCGGATCATGTGGCTTACTGTAAGGAGGAGGAGATACTTCCAAAGCTCTCCCGGGAGCTGGGCATCAACGACCTGGCCCAGCGGGTGGAGGCGTTCCGGAAGGAGCCCTCACCTGAAGGGGAAAATATCAAGGGCCGTAAGCGCACCACTCTCAAGCTGATGATCCCCAATCTGACATTCTCCGAGCCCGTCGACATGGGAGAGAACGTGTGGATCTATATGGGCGACCTGTGCCCGGCCTACTGCCTGTACACGCCGTGGGAAGACAGTGAGGCGGCCGAATGAAGCTGACAAAAGGGAAAATCATTGCCGCTGTGGCCGTGATCGCGGTCCTGGCAGGGGCGTTCTGGTATGGCGGCAACGCGCCAGGTCTTCAGGGCTGGACGGTGCAGGAGCAGGAGAGCAGCGCAGTGCTGGAGGCCGCGCCGCCCGCCTCCGGTCCGGAGGAATCCATAGCGCCTATCGTGACACCTGGCGGGGAGGCGGAAAGCCCCCCGCCGACGGTGAGCGGTAGTCCGGTGCCGTCCGAGACCCCCCAGGAGACTGATGCCCTTGCGCCATCCCCAACACCCGGTGGGCTGGATGCCCGCCCGGGCGGTGCGGAGGGCGGCATGACTGCCCGGGAGAAGGTGGAGGCCGCGGCCGAGCTGGCGGGCGGCTCCTCCGCCGGTGTGGAAAAGGGCGACAAGGCGTACTCAGAGGCCAACGGCATGGAGATCAATCCGGAGACTGGAAAGGACAAGTATCTTACGGATCCAGTGCCGGAAGGAAAGCCTCTGCCGGTGGAGCCGCAGGATGTGGAGTTCTCCGATGTGACCCATACCTGTACGCTCTCTGTCCGCTGTGACACCATTCTGGACAACATGGACTGGCTGGATCCAGAGAAGGTGGAGCTGGTACCGGAAGACGGAGTCATATTCCCTACGACGACTGTTACGTTCTACGAGGGGGAGAGTGTGTTCAATGTGCTCCAGCGCGAGATGCGGAAGGCTGGCATCCACATGGAGTTCGAGGACACCCCCATGTATAACTCCGCTTATATTGAGGGGATTAACAACCTCTATGAGTTTGACTGCGGCGAGCTGTCCGGCTGGATGTATAAAGTGAACGGGTGGTTCCCCAATTATGGCTGCTCACGCTATCAGCTCAAAGAGGGGGATGTAATAGAGTGGGTCTACACCTGCGACCTGGGTGTGGATGTGGGCGGTTTTTATTCGACTGGAGAGTGATCTGAAATTCTTTCAGAGGGATAATGCTCATGCCGTATACGGTAGAGGCAAATGCAGTTGCCGTTCCTGTAAGAACCTATCTGAACGAGTGCGTGGTTGCGGGACGATTCCTGCACTACTGCAGGGAGTGTAGCAACTGCAATACCGGGAAGGCAGGACGTTTTCTTTCTCCTCCAATAAGGCGTGGGAACGCTATCCCTGCCGCTCCATGCGGAAGGGATGGAACTCAGCCGCCTGTTCCGCTATCGTCCGATGTATATGCTGGGCAGAACGTGCGGAGATGCTTCACCATTTGGAGAACGGCGTTAAGGATTGCAGCAAATGCCTGATACCGCACCAAAGGGACAACTATGGCTATCTTGCTGGCCGCTTTCAAGAGATTGCCGGCGAGATAGCGAGGCATGAACAGGAGCCGCGGGCAGAGTAGGCCGAGTAGCGTGCATACCGGGAATGCCTCGCAACAGAAATGCACACCGGGTACGGCTGACTGCCGTACCCGGTGTTTAGAGGGGATGCCTTATCCGAAATAGAGATACCTTTTCCAGCTATCACCCAATAATAAATTTTCTGTATTTTGGAATGGTGATAGCCTTTACAATGTTTTTCATGCACCCGGTCAGCCTCGGCATTTCCCTTGGGTCGGCGCTGGCCTATGCGGTCTATCTGAGGGGGCGGAAGGCGATACGCTTCTCGCTTGTCTTTATGCTCCCCATGATGGCGATGGCCGCCCTGATCAACCCGGCCTTCAACCATGAGGGGGCGACCCTGCTTACATACCTGCCTTCGGGAAATCCGCTCACATTGGAGAGTATCCTGTATGGATTAGCGGCGGCAGCCATGCTGGCCGCAGTGGTGACATGGTTTTCCTGTTACACAGCGGTGATGACCTCGGACAAATTTGTCTACCTGTTTGGAAGGCTCATACCGGCTCTCTCGCTGGTGCTGAGCATGGCACTGCGGTTTGTCCCAAAGTTCCAGGCCCAATTCCACGTTGTGTCGGAGGCGCAGCGATGCATCGGACGGGATGTCTCCGATGGTGGGGTTATCCGGCGGATTCGAAACGCTGTCACGATTTTCTCCATCATGCTTACCTGGAGCCTGGAAAATGCAATTGAGACAGCTGACAGCATGAAGAGCCGGGGGTATGGGCTTCCGGGGCGGACGGCCTTCTCCATTTACCGCTTTGATGACCGGGACAAGATGGCGCTGGGATGGCTGCTCTATTGCGGGTTCTTCCTCTGCTGCGGAGCGGCGGTGGGCGGCTTTTCCTGGAGATACTACCCGACGGCCAAGGGAGCGCCTGCGGCGCCGCTGACAGTCTGCCTACAGGCGGTCTATTTGGCATTATGCCTGACGCCGGTGTTCCTGAATATCCACGCGGACCGTACCTGGAGCAGACTGGACGCCCGAAATGAGGTGAAGCCATGTATCAAATGATGAGCCTGCCTCTGTACTCCGGGACTCTTGGGGAGTACAACAGTTGGCGTGATCTAGGCCAGGAATTGGAACGGCTGGGCTGCGACGGCATCGAGGGCGTCTGGGGCGGAGAGGATCTGCCAAAGGATTTGCCTGCCGAGCTTATTCTTGGGTACCACCTGATTTTTTACCCGGACTGGCTGGACTTCTATCGAGATGACCGGGCGGCACTGAAACAAAAATTCGGCTCACTGGAGGTTACGGCCAGCTTCTATGGCGGGCTGGGGCCAGATACGCTGCTGGAGCAATACCGCGCGGATTTACGGCGGGCGGTGAACCTGGGCGCCCGTTATGTGGTCTTCCATGTGTCGGACGTATCGCTGGAGGAGGGATATACCTACCGCTGGCTGCACACCAACCAGGAGGTCATTGACGCGGCGGTAGAGGTGGTGAACCTCATTCTTGGCGAGGAGAGATGGCCGTTTGAATTCCTGGTGGAAAATCAGTGGTGGCCAGGCTTTACCTTTACGGAACCGGAGGAGACGGCCCGGCTGCTGGAGGGAATCCGCTTTGCGGGGAAAGGGATTCTGCTGGACACCGGACATCTGATGAATGCTTGTACTGAGTTGAAAACTGAGGCAGAGGGAGCAGACTACATCCGGCGTATGCTGAACCGGCATGGCAGCCTGGCAAAGTGGGTGCGGGGCGTCCATCTACACCAGTCCCTGAGTGGGGCCTATGTGAAGGCGCACACTGGTTCACTGCCAGCGGGGCTGCCGGAGGACTATATGGAGCGGTTTGGAGTGAGCTATCAGCACATCCTCCAGATTGATCAGCATCGCCCCTGGACAGACCCCGCCATCCTGTCAGTTCTGGAGCAGATTGAACCGCGCTACCTGACCCACGAGCTGTCCTCTCGCGGGCGCATGGCCCGGGCGGAGGCCGTGAGCGTACAGACAAGATTATTACAGCAGGGAGGACGGATGCGTGTCTGAGCAGAAGAAGCCAAGTATTGAAATTGAACACTTTTCCTTCTATTACCCGGAGCAGGCGGAGAAGACGCTGGACGATTTAACGCTGACCGTGGAGCGGGGGGAATTCCTGGTGTTGTGCGGCCCGTCAGGCTGTGGGAAATCCACGTTGCTGCGTCAGCTCAAGACCGTACTGGCCCCCCATGGCCGCCGGATGGGTCACATCCGCTTTGAGGGACGGCCGCTGGAGGAGCTGGATCAGCGCGAGCAGAGCGCAAGAATCGGCTTTGTGCAGCAGAGCCCGGAGAACCAGATTGTCACCGACAAGGTGTGGCATGAGCTGGCCTTCGGCTTGGAGAGCCTGGGATATGATACGCCCACCATCCGGCGCCGGGTGGCCGAGATGGCCTCCTTTTTCGGCATTCAGACATGGTTCTACAAGAATGTCACAGAGCTGTCCGGCGGGCAGAAACAGCTCCTGAATTTGGCGTCTATCATGGCGATGCAGCCCAGTGTGCTCATTCTGG
>OLNK01001779.1_pt1 | contig 14664 bp, 11 predicted proteins | sample 1672791 | NCBI WGS metagenome assembly OLNK01 (sample SAMEA3136724, study PRJEB25190) | human gut metagenome | biome: human gut; feature: human-associated habitat; material: faeces | place: Austria | collected 2013 | reverse complement strand
GACGAGTACCCGGCCGCCGGGCAGGTTGTACTTCACCGCGTTCTCCATCAGATTGAAGGCGATCTGGTAGAGGTCGTCCTCGGTGGCCAGCACCACGCAGCCCGGCTGGAGCTTCAGCTCCAGGCTCACCTCTACCGCCCGGGCCAGGGGGGAGAGCATGTGCTCTACCCGTTCCACCACCGCCCCCACATCCACGGGGACGTCCTCCGCCGCCGGGGCGGTGTCGAGCCGTGTGAGGGTAAGCAGCTTCTCGGTGATGCGGGTGAGCCGATCAGCCTCGTCCCCGATGTCGTTGAGGAACTCCCGTGCCGTCTCGCCGTCCATGTGGTCGGCCTGGAGCAGGGAATCGGTGAGCAGGCGGATGGAGGCCAGTGGGGTTTTGAGCTCATGGGACGCGTCGGAGACGAAGCGCCGGCGCACCTCCTCGGTGGTCTGGAGGCGGCCGGTGAGCTCGTTGAACTCGTCGGCCAGGCGGCTGAGCTCGTCGCCGCCCCGGACGCTCACCCGGTGGCTGTACTCACCCTCCCGTACCGTGTGGATGCCCCGCAGGAGCTGGGCGATACGCCGGGTGAGGGCCTTGGAGAACACCACCCCCATCACCAGCGACACCATACAGATGACGATGGAGATAAAGCGCAGGTTGGTCTGGATCCCCTGGAGCAGCGCGCCCTGCTCGGCGTCGTACTCGTAGAGGTAGACCGCCCCCTGGGTCATGGAGCGGTAGGTGATGGGCACCGCCGCCCAGCTTCGGAAGGCCCCGTCGCCGTACTCGGAGCGGAACACGTTGTTGCCCCGCAGGGCGGTGACCAGCTCCCAGAACAGGGCGTACCGCCCGGCGGTGTCGGTCCGCCCCACGCCGTCCTGGAAATCGCAGAGCACCAGGCCGTTTGGGTCGGTGACCACCACCCGGGTCACTCCCAGGCTGCCCCGCAGCAGCTCCACCGTCCGGGTGGCGCCCTCGGCCGTAAGGGCCTCCGGCCCGGTGGCCAGGGCGGAGGCCAGCACCGAGGCCTGGTTGAGCATGGAGGCCTGCTTGGACTGGTAGGCCAGCTTTTCCGACACCACCAGGGGGTAGGTGTTGAGCAGAATCAGCACCGCCGCCACAATCACGATATAGGTCAGGGCGAACTTGGTCTGGAGGGAGCGCCAGAAGGGCACGCGCCTGACCGCGCCGCTCCCCTTATCCATGCTTCAGATAGTAGCCCACGCCCCACTTGGTGAGGATATACTCCGGGTTGGCGGGGTCCAGCTCCAGCTTCTCCCGCAGGCGGCGGACATGGACGTCCACCGTGCGGTAGTCCCCAATGTACTCATAGCCCCACACCACATTGAGCAGGTTTTCCCGGCTGTACACCCGTCCGGGGTTGCGCATGAGCAGTTCCATCAGATCGAACTCCTTGGCGGTGAGGTCCACCGGGACCCCGTCCTTCCAGGCGGAGCGCCCGTTGGGGTCCAGGCGGATGTGGCCCACGGTGAGGGGGCTTTTGGACGCCTGCTTCTGCACCGCCGCGCCGGAGCGGCGCAGCAGGGCGCGGACGCGTGCGATGAGCTCTCGCACGCCGAAGGGCTTCGCCAAGTAGTCATCGCCGCCGATTTCCAGGCCCACCACCTTGTCCAGCTCGGTGTCGCGAGCCGACAGGAACAACACGGGGACGATCGTCTTCGAGCGCAGGCGGCGGCACAGCTCGTAGCCGTCCATGCCGGGCAGCATGATATCCAGGACGAACAGGTCGTAGTCGTTTTCCTGGGCCATTGCCAGCGCGTCCTCGCCGTTGTCCACGACGTCGGGCTGGAAGCCCTCTTTCTTCAAGGCGTATCCGACGAACTCCGTGATGGAGGGCTCGTCGTCCACGACCAGGATGCGCGAAGGCGTTTCGTTCATGATGTGCCTCATCTTTCCATTGCGAAGGCTGCTTGCGCGGCGTGCCGGGCAGCGCCGTTGCCGAGCGCCGGGCGCCGCAAGGTGGCAGCCGTTCCACGTTCTTACGACAACTATACCCGCATCGGCCCGGCAGGTGGCCTTCCCGTCAAAAACACGTTACCTCCCCGGGGCAAAACGCTCCGATCCGGACGCCTGGGGACGGAGGCTTATCTGTCCGGTCTCCGAGTCGGAGCTCGGGCCCGCGCCAGGGTTCGCCCCGTGCCGGCCCGCGGCGACCAGCGCGTCATGCCCCGCCGGACACTTAGGGGACGTAGCGTTATCTGTCGGGCTCCGCACCGGGGTTCGGCCCGAGCTGCGCCAGAGTCCTCCCCGCGCCGGCCCGAGCTGCGCCAGGTTCGTCCCGCGCCAGGGCCCGCGCACCCCGCGCCAGGGCCCGCACCGCCCCGCCCCGCGCCGGTGCGTCTGCGTTCGAACCCCGCCCGAATCGCCCGATGCGTGCACTCGGCGGGCGCTTCCCGTGTGCTTGCCGGCCGTCTTGCGGCCTGCTGCTATACTGATGCGCGGAAAAATCGGCCCCATCGCGGAACGCGGCGACGGGGGACATGAGAACGAGGGGAGCGGCGCCATGCTGCTGGCAATAGACGTGGGAAACACCCAGACCGTTTTGGGCGTGTACGAGAACAAGAAGCTGCGCTTTCGCTGGCGCGTGGCCACCAACAAGCTGCACACGTGCGACGAGCTGCGCGTGAAGCTCATCCCGCTGCTCAGCTCCGAGGGCGTCTCGTTCGACGATATCAGCGGCGTGGCGCTGGCGTCGGTGGTCCCGGCGCTCACCGAGGCGTGGTGTCAGGCAACCAAGCAGATGATCGGCGTGCGCGCGGTGGTGTGCACCGCCGAGAACGCCGCCGGGCTGTTCGATGCCGGCGACTATCCCAACCCGCGCGAGATCGGAGCCGACCGCATCGCCGACTGCGTGGCAGCGCGCATGCTGTACGGCTCGCCCGTGGTGGTGGTCGATTTCGGCACCGCCACTAATATGGAAGTGATCGACGGCGACGGCACGTTCGCCGGCGGCATCATCGCGCCCGGCGTGGACACTAGCGCCCGCGCGCTGTTCAGCCATGCCACCAAGTTGGGCGCCATCGAGCTGGTCAACCCGCACACCTCCATCGGCCGCAACACCGCCCAGGCTATGCAGGTGGGCATCGTCTACGGCGAGGCCGATCGTGTAGACGGCCTGGTCAACCGCATCTTCGAGCAGCTCGGCCACAAAGCCGCCGTCGTGGCCACCGGCGGCCTGGCGCGTCGCGTGGCGCCGCTGTCGCGCACCATCACGCACGTGAACCAGGACCTGACGCTCGAGGGCCTTCGCCTGGTGTACGACAACTTCATGGACAACGACGTCACCGGCCTGTACGGCCGCCCCGACGAGGAGCTGGAGTAGGGCGAGCCTCCGCCGGCGCCCCGTCCCGGCTTCGCCCTTTGGCGCCTCGGGAAGCCGCCCGCAAGGCGGTTCCGTCGCCCGCTTCTCCACAATTGCAACAAATTTGGCCGCATTTTCGCCGTTGCCTTGAAATCTAGGTTTCTTAACAGGCGCCTGTCCCATGGCCGACAGGGCTCGCCGCTACAATGACACCTACGTTCATGCGCCCCGCCAAAGGATGGGGCGCGTCCGCATCCAGACGAGAGAGAGGCCCCGACGTGTTGACCGACATCGAAATCGCCCAGGCAGCGACTCCGCAACCCATCAGCGCCATCGCGCAGAAGGCGGGTGTGCCCGAGCAGTACCTGGAGCAGTACGGAACCACGAAGGCTAAGGTGGACTACAACCTGCTGCGCGATGAGCAGCACACGCCGGGCAAGCTGGTGCTCGTGACGGCCATCAACCCCACGCCGGCCGGCGAGGGCAAGACCACCACCACGGTGGGCCTGGCCGACGCGCTGCAGAAGCGCGGCAAGAACCCCGTCGTTGCGCTGCGCGAGCCCAGCCTGGGCCCCGTGTTCGGCATCAAGGGCGGTGCTGCAGGCGGCGGATACGCCCAGGTCATCCCCATGGAGGACATCAACCTGCACTTCACCGGCGACTTCCACGCCATCGGCGCGGCCAACAACTTGCTCGCGGCGCTGCTCGACGCCCACATCCACAACGGCAACGAGCTGGGCATCGACGTCCGCAAGATCACGTGGAAGCGCGTGGTGGACATGAACGACCGCCAGCTGCGCAACATCGTGTGCGGCCTGGGCGGCAAGGTCAACGGTGTTCCCCGGGAGGACGGTTTCGACATCACCGTGGCCTCGGAGATCATGGCCGTCCTCTGCCTGGCCGACAGCCTCACCGACCTGAAGGCTCGGCTGGGCCGGATGGTGGTGGCCTACAGCCGCTCCGGCGCCCCCGTAACCGCCCACGATCTCAGGGCCGAGGGAGCTATGGCCGCCCTGCTCAAGGACGCCATCAAGCCCAACCTGGTGCAGACACTGGAGGGCACCCCCGCCTTCATCCACGGCGGCCCCTTTGCCAACATCGCCCACGGCTGCAACTCCGTCATGGCCACCCGGGTGGCCCTCAAGATGGGCGACTATGTGATCACTGAGGCCGGCTTCGGCGCCGATCTGGGCGCGGAAAAGTTCCTGGATATTAAGTGCCGTCTGGCCCGGCTCCACCCCGATGCGGTGGTGGTGGTGGCTACTGTCCGCGCCCTCAAGCACCACGGGGGCTGCCCCAAGGCCGGGCTGGGGAGTGAAAACCTGTCCGCCCTGGAGGCCGGCCTTCCCAACTTGCTCCAGCACGTGGCAAATATCACCGAGGTTTACGGCCTGCCCTGTGTGGTGGCCGTCAACCGTTTCCCCACCGACACCGAGGCGGAGCTGGAGCTGGTGGAGAACCGGTGCCGCGCACTGGGGGTGAACGTAGCCCTCTCCGAGGTGTGGGCCAAGGGCGGCGAGGGTGGCGTTGCCCTGGCCGAGGAGGTCATCCGCCTCTGCGATGCGCCCAACCGCTTCACCTTCTCCTACGAGCTGGACGCCTCCATTGAGGACAAGCTGGCCGCTATCGTAACGAAGGTCTATCACGGCGACGGCGTGGTGCTCACCCCCACCGCCCAAAAGCAGGCGGCGGAGCTCACTGAGCTGGGCTTTGGCTCCCTGCCCATCTGCATGGCCAAGACTCAGTACTCCTTCTCTGATAACGCCGCCCTTCTGGGCGCGCCCAGGGGCTTCACCATCACGGTACGCAATATTAAGGTGTCCGCCGGCGCCGGGTTCCTGGTCGCCCTCACCGGCGACATCATGACCATGCCCGGCCTGCCCAAAGTGCCCGCGGCCGAAAAGGTGGACGTAGACGAGAACGGCAGAATCTCCGGCCTGTTTTGAGCCCATTGAAACGGCAGATAGGCGGCCGTAGGCCGCCTATCCGAATCATGAAGGAGGGATTGCGAATGAATACCGCGGAACAGAGCTGCGGCGCGTTTCTGGACGCACTGGCCTCCAAGGCCCCCGTCCCCGGCGGCGGAGGGGCCTCCGCCTTGGCGGGCGCCCTGGGCGCGGCCCTGTGTACCATGGTTGGCAACTACACCGTGGGCAAGCAAAAATACGCCGCAGTGGAGGAGGATGTCAAGGCCCTGATGGCGCGGGCGGAGGATCTCCGCGCCCGTTTGCTGGGCCTAGTGGATACCGATGCCGCCGCCTTTGAGCCCCTCTCGCGGGCCTACGCCATCCCGAAGGAGGACCCGAGCCGGGGTGAGGTGATGGAGCGCTGTCTGCGGGACGCCGCCGCCGCACCCATGGAGATCCTCCGGCTTTGCTGTGAGGCAATTGACCTTCATAGCGAGATGCTGGACAAGGGAAGCGTGATGGTGCTCTCCGATGTGGGAACCGGGGCTGTTCTATGCTGGGGTGCCCTCTATGGGGCATGGCTCAACGTGAAGGTGAATACCAAGAGCATGGCCGACCGGCCGTATGCGGAGGCCATGAATGACGAAGCTGACGGCCTTGTGGAGCAGTACTGGAAGCGCGCCGAACAGATCTATGAGTCGGTGATGGGGAGGTACACCTGATGGCAGAGCTTTGGAAGGGGGCGCCAGTGGCCGCCGCGCTCACCGAACGCCTGTGCGGACAGGCGGAGAGGCTGCGGGCCCGCGGCATTTCTCCCACCCTGGCCATCGTCCGGGTGGGAGAGCGGTCGGAGGATCTCTCCTACGAGCGTGGGGCCTGCAAGCGCTGTGAAATGATCGGAATTTCTGTAAAGCATTTTATCCTGCCAGTCAATTGCACCCAGGAGGAACTGCTGACGGTCATCCGCCGGATCAACGAGGACGGGGCCATTCACGGCTGCCTCCTTTTCCGTCCTCTGCCCAGACACTTGGACGAGGCGGCGGTGTGTGCCGCCCTCTCCCCCGTCAAGGATGTGGATGGCATCACCAGCGGTTCCCTGGCCAGTGTATTCTCCGGTGACGGGCAGGGTTATCCCCCCTGCACCGCTCAGGCCTGCCTGGAACTGCTAGACTACTATGGTTTTGAGCCTACCGGCAGGCGCGCCGTGGTGGTGGGGCGCAGTCTGGTCATCGGAAGGCCGGCAGCTATGCTGCTGCTGAACCGGAACGCCACCGTCACCCTCTGCCACACCCGCACCGCCGATTTGGCGGCCGAATGCCGTCGGGCAGAGCTGCTGATCGCCGCCGCTGGAAGGGCCGGGATTATCGGTGCCAACTGCCTCTCCCCCGGCCAAGTGGTCATCGACGTGGGTATCAATGTGGACGCCGCCGGCCATTTGGTGGGTGACGTGGATTTCGCTGCGGCCGAAGCCGTGGTGGGTGCCGTTACCCCCGTCCCCGGAGGCGTGGGGGCCGTGACCACCTCCGTGCTGGCCCGCCACGTGCTCGATGCCGCCGCAAAGTCCGCGGACATTTCCCTGTAGTGCAGGCGGCCGCCGGCGGAGCGCCGGGCTGTACTCTATCAAACAGAAAGCCGTGATCGTACCGCATGGATGAAACCGACCAGAACCGTCTGACCGAAGGCAGTGTGCCCCGGAAGATGCTGGCCTTCGCCCTGCCTATTTTCCTCAGTAACCTGTTTCAGCAGCTCTACAACGCCGTAGACTCCCTGATTGTTGGCAATTTCATCGGCAGCACCGCTCTGGCGGCGGTGGGCTCCTCCGCCAGCATGATTATGCTGCTGGTAGGGTTTATTAACGGAGTCTCCCTGGGTGCCGGGGTGGTTATTGCCCGCTTTTACGGCGCCGATGACCGGGAAAATCTCTCCCGCGCCCTCCACACCACCGTAGCGCTGGGCATCGCGGCCGGGCTTGTGCTCACCGTGGTGGGCGTTCTGCTGACCCCCCAGATTCTGCGCTGGATGGGCACACCCGGCGATGTCATCGGAAATTCCATTGCGTATTTTCGAGTGTACTTTCTAGGCTCCAGCGCCGTAGTGCTCTACAATATGTGCGCCAGCATCCTCCAGTCTGTGGGGGACAGCCGCAGTCCCATGAAGTATCTGATTTTCGCCTCCCTCACCAACGTGGTATTGGATCTGTTGTTCGTGGCCGTCTTCCGCTGGGGCGTGGCCAGCGCGGCTCTGGCCACCATCCTCAGCCAGACCCTCAGCGCCCTCCTGGCTTTCCGCAAGCTCACCCACACCGGGCACAGCTACCGCCTGTCCTGGCGGCAGGTACGCTTTCACGGCGATATGCTTCGGCAGGTCGTCTATCTGGGTATTCCCTCCGGCGTTCAGAACTCGGTCATCTCCCTGGCCAACGTCATCGTCCAGGCCAACATCAACGCCTTCGGCTCGGCGGCCATGGCGGGCTGCGGTGCCTACAGCAAAATCGAGGGCTTTGCCTTTTTGCCGGTCTCCTGCTTTTCCATGGCCCTGGCCACCTTTGTAAGCCAGAACATCGGGGCGCGGCGCTATGACCGGGTCCGCTCCGGCATCCGGTTCGGGCTGCTGTGCAGTCCCCTGCTGGCCGAGGCCATCGGGCTGGGCATCTTCGTCCTCTCTCCCCTGCTGGTTGCCGCCTTCAACAGCAGCCCGGAGGTCATCGCCTACGGCGTGGCCGACGCCCGGACCGTCAGCCTGTTCTACTTCCTCCTGGCCTTCTCCCACTGCTGTGCAGGCATTCTCCGGGGGACCGGGCGGCCAATCATCCCCATGGCTATCATGCTGGCCACCTGGTGCGCCCTGCGCATCGCCTACATCACCGCCGTCACCCATTTCATTCCCGATATTCGGGTGATCTACTGGGCCTATCCGCTGACCTGGTTCCTGGGCGGCCTGCTGTTTGCCGTCTGCCTTCTCCGGCTCCGTTTCCCCTCAGATGCCGCACTGGAAACGTACAAATAAAATAGAGCTGGTATCCGGAATGGATACCAGCTCTTTTGTTTACTTGTTCAGTGCTTTCTGCTTTTTCATGCTGCGGTTCCAGATCATAATACCCACAATACCGATGAGCATAATGATACCGACGGCAAGGAAGTAATACTTATAGCCCGCTTCGGTAAATGTATCCAGGATGATACCGGCAGTCGCGGGGCAGACCACCTCGGGCAGATAGCCGATGGTGCAGATCACGCCCACAGCGGTGCCGGAAACCTCCATGGGAATACCGCCGTCATCCATCAGGGAGAACACGATGCCGTAGTTGCAGTACATACCCACATACACCAGGGCGCACAGGGCCACAAAGACGGGCACGCTCATCTTGGGGAACAGGGCGATGGCAAACGTACCAACCGCCATGATGGCAAAGGCGATGGTCATGATCCTGGGCCGGCCCAGACGGTCTGCCAGGACGCCGCCGCCCACAGAGGCAAAGGGACGGATGTAGTCCGCCATAATCGTTACAATGGTGCCGCCCACCATGGCCACGCCCAGAGTAGAGGTGGCGTAGGGGTTGAAGTAGGCATAGGACATGTTCATGACATAGGTGCAGCACAGGATCAGGCAGAGGATCCACACCTGGGGCAGCTTCATCACGGTCAGAACCTGCTTGAAGTTGAAGCGCTCGGACTTGTCAGAGGTCTCAGGATCCTTAAAGAAGAGGAGCACTAGGATGCCCAGCACAATCACAACGACAGAGTAGAAGATGATGCCTCCCTTGAGGCCGGCGGCGCTGCCACGCTTGCTGGTGATGGCGGTGATGATGGCCAGAGCGATAGCGAGATGGGCCGCGTTGGTCACGCCGCGTCCAGCCTCCATGAAGCCGTAGGCCTTTCCCTGCTCCTCAGAGGAGGCCAGACTACGAATACCCTTGACCAATGCGGGCCAGAACGCAAAGAGCGCTGTAAAACCCCACACCAGGTAAATCACCAGGAGCATGGAATAGTTGGTCGCGAACAGGTGGCAGAATCCAGCCACCCCGGTCAGGATCAGTGAGATGGAGATCAGCTTCTTGGGAGAGATAAAGTCGGCTACGACACCGCCGAACAGATAGGAAATCATGCCGAATACGCCAAAGATGGAGCCCAGCGAGCCCATCTGGGTGTTGGTCAGGTTATACGCCTGGAGATACGCGTCATAGTAATAGGTCCTGAAATAAGGCAGTCCGTAGATCAGGGAGCCGGCCACTGCCAGAATGATCAGCCGCCACATGTTCCCCCTCAACTTGGATACAACTTTCTCAGCCATCGTTCTCTTTACCTCCTAATGTTTTTACACTGTCCTCTTCTTTCTAAGTCAAGCATCCATCCCATGGAGCTCCTCCAGGGCATACACACACAGCTCCATGGCGGCCTGCAGACAGTCCTCGTCAAAGTCAAATTCGGGGTTGTGAACGGGGCCGGTGGTATCCGCACCAATGCCCACATAGGAGCCAATTCCTCCGTTCTGCTGTACCTTGGTCAACATTACGGCGGCGTCATCCGTACCGCCGACATTGCCCTCAAAATATACTGTCTGGAACCAGGGCACCTTTTGGGCCGCCCGCTGGACAACCTCCATCATGGCATAGTCGCTGGCGCCTGCGGGCACCTCTCCGTAATCCACATAGTGATACTTGAGGTCGTAGGCCTTTGCAGTGCCCTCCAGAATATCGAAGATCCGCTGGCCCGCGTATTCGGAGATCGCGGGCTTCTGCCCCCGGTACTCAATGCGCATCATGGCGTCCGGCGCAATGGTATTGGCACACACACCGGCGTGGATCTCGCCCACATTCACCCGGCACAGGCCCTCCTCGTGGGGGGCGATGCTGTGGATGTTTAATGCGGCGGAGCAGGCGGCCAGCAGGGCGTTCTTTCCCTCTTGGGAGGCCCCGCAGGGGTGGGCGGCCTTTCCCTCCAGATAGACATCCAACTGCCGGTCGCTGAGGAAATCCCGGCACCCGCAGGCTACGGTATGGGAGGGCAGAGGCTTGTTCTCCGCGCTCAGGGCGATATGTACCGCGATAAAGTTCATCACGTCGTCCAGGTGCCCCTTATCCACGATGGACTGGGCGCCATAGAACGTCTCCTCGGCAGGCTGGAAGAAGAGCTTGATCTTTCCCTTCAGCTCCCCCTTCCGTTTCATCAGCTCTGCGGCGATGCCCAAGCCGATAGCCGTGTGTCCGTCATGGCCGCAGGCGTGTACTGACTGGGGGTTGCAGGAGAGATAGCCCTCGTCACAGGGGCGGTATCCCGGCCTCTGAGGTTCGTCGTAGGGCAGGCAGTCCATCTCAAACCGCATCGCGGAGACAGGCCCCTCCCTTCCGGTGTCCAGCACCGCCATCACGCCGGGCCAGCCCTGGGTCCGCTTCACAAATGCCGGATCGGCTCCCTGCCGGACGGCTCGCTCCATCTCCTGACGGATCTGCTCCTCGCTCAGCCGCTCAGGCTCCCCCACGCTTCCGGGCTCGATCACGTCCGGTCCCATGGCCACATCATACCCCATCCCGGTCAGTATCTCGGCCACCCGGGCGCTGGTTCGAAATTCCCGCCAGCCGTTTTCTGGGTATTTATGGAACTCTCTCCGGTACTCTGTTAACTGGTTCATGCTATCCCTCCACAGGTTTATTCCACGCTGTGTTCCAGCGCTTCACTCAAAATTTGGACACCTCGTTCAATGTCGGCATCGCTGATATTGGAAAAGCACAGCCGAACATGACCGCCGCCCTCATAGCCCTTCGGGTAAAACAGGAAGCCGGGCATAATTAACAGCCCGCGGCTCTCCGCCTCGTGATACAGCCTGCGTTCATTGATGCGTTCTTCGAGATCACACCAGAGAAGCAGCCCACCCCGGGGCTTGGTATAGGTAATCCCCTTGTCCGCAATCCCGTCCAGACATTGGCAAAGGAGATCCCGCTTGTGCGCATAGTGCTTCACCAAGTGTCCGATATGGGTTTGATAATATCCGCGCTCGATATACTCATTAAGAATATATTGCCCTAGGCTGCTTACAAAGGTCTCGTCCACAACAATGAGCCGTTCCAGCGTTTCGATCAGGTCGGTAGGCCCCACAATATACCCCGTCTTAATCCCATAAGGAAAGGTCAGCGTGAAGGAGTCGATATAGATCACCGACCGGTACCGATCCTGAGCGTACAGGCTGGGAAGCCGGTTTCCTTCGTATCGAAAATCCCGCTGGGAGTCCTCTTCGATGATGGGAATACAATACCTTCCCGCCAGCTCCAGCAGCTTTTTCCGTTTCTCCAGGGACATCACAATGCCCGTAGGATTGTGATAGTTTGGCATGGTATAGATGAATTTCGGTGCGTATTTTCGGATCGCTGTCTCCAACTTGGCCAGATCCATCCCGTCCGGCTCCATCGGCACTGTTACGAGGTTGATCCCCTTGTTGCGGAAAATGCTGGCGTTGTCGGGTACCACCGGCTCCTCTGCTATCACGTAGTCCCCCTCTTCCAGATAGAGTGTCATGATATGGCTCAGTGCCTGATTGGTCTCGGCAACCAACTGAATATTCTTTGGGCTGACGTACATGTTCTCCTGAAAAAGTACAGAACAGATGTTTTTCTTCATCCGTTCGGCCTCGTTTCGCGGCTCCCGGGACATGTTCTGCAGAATCTTCTCTACGCCCTCTCTGGGATAAGCCGCATCATCCATGATGATCCCGCCCATCGAGATGCATTCCTCCCGCTCCGACCGGCTGAAGATGTCCAGAAACAGCTTCTCCTTGTCCGTAAAATGATAGCGAATCATTTTCTCCAGCGGGAAAAAGCGCTTGAATGGCACTCCGTCGTCGGCAATCTCCTTGACAAAGTAACCCTTCGGCCGCTTCGAGGAGACGATCAGATATCCCTCGTCAACCAGCTCTCCATATGCCTTGATGACGGCATTCCGATGTATATCCAGCTCTCCGGCCAGCTTTCGCTCTGCCGGCATCTTGTAGCCAGGGCTGAGCTCCCCCGATAAAATCAAATTCTGAATGGCGCATTTTATTTGGAGATAGATGGGGGTCTGGCTGCTGCGATTGATCCTGATGTTCATCCTTCTCCCACCTGCCGCCCAGCCCCTCTCTTTTGTGAAAAGTGTCTTGTGCACTCTCCAAGTATGTCTAACAATTTGTGAGAATTATATCAGTATCTTTCCTCAAGCAAAAGTACCATATTTATTTTTTGGTATAGTCCAAATCTTTTGCTGTATACCAAAATACCCCCAGAGATAAAATTGATTCAAAATTGTACATAATAATACCCTTTAAAGTTTCTGTCCCAGAACATGGTATCCGGGGTGTGTCATAATTACTGGTACCCACATCAGCGGATTGAACACAAAAAGAAAGACACGACGAAAGTCGTGTCTTTCTTTTTTGGTGGAGCGTCCGCAACCAACGACGAACACAAATTATGGTTGGCCAGGTCGTCATCCAAGCCCTCCTCGATCTCGTCCAGCAGGATGTCATCGATGACAATCGGCTTATCGCTGCCGTTTAGAATCAGGGTGAAGGTTTCGTCAAACAGATAGACGGCCCGAAGGAAGATATTGATAATTCCCCGTTTTGTATTCTCATCATTCTTATCGCCGTGTTTGAGCGCATAGAGGTACGCCCTGATGTCGGGCGCACTCAGCCTGACCTGCTTGTTCATCTCAATGGCCAGCTGTGCTTGTAGCTCTTCTTTTTCTTTCTGGCGCTTTTCAATCCGCTCGGTAATCATGTCAGCAGCCTGCCCTTTCTCCAGAGCTTTCCAGAGATTTTCGATGGCAGTATCAGTTTCCTGAATGGCAGCTTTGATTCTCTTGACGGAAATTGTGTCCCAGTCGGACTCACAAACTGCGGCTACTGAGGCCGCGATATGCTCGATATTGCTGTCTGTCAGCAACTTGCGGCATTCCAGCACCACACGGTTTTCTATCTTCTCTTTGTTGATAACCTTCTTTTTGCACTTGCGCCGTTTGAAATTATTGCAGGCATAGTAGTGATACGCCTTGCCGGATTTTCCTGTACCGCCGTAACCGGTCATCATCTCCCGGCAGTAGCCGCAGAACAGCTTGGTGGTCAGCAGATATTCCTCCCTGCCCCTGGAACGGGCAGGGGCTTTTTTGTTGCGATTCAAAATGTGCTGCACCCGCTCAAACAACTCGTCCTCCAAAATTCGGGGCATCCCATTTGGAGTTTCCACCCCTTTGTAGATGTAGTAGCCGATATACCGTCGGTTCCGCAGCAGACGATGCAGGCTATTCTTGTTGAACGCTTTTCCCTGGGAGGTCTTGATTTGTCTGGCGTTAAGGGACTGGATAATCTCCGTCACAGTCTTTCCGCTGGCATACTGTTCAAAAATTTCCCGGACGACCGCAGCACCCTCCGGATCAATATGAAACCGTCGTTCTTCATCCACACGATAGCCAAGTCCCGGATTGCTACCGTTGCTCAAGCACTTCTCAGCATTGATGTCCATACCCCGGCGAATCTTTTGGGAAAGCTCTGCGGAGTAGTATTCTGCCATACTTTCCAGAACACCTTCCACCAGGATGCCGCTGGCATCATCGCTGATGTTTTCCCGTGCGGAGATCACTCGCACACCGTTCTTTTTCAGTTTTGCCTTGTTGATGGCACTGTCATATCGGTTGTGGGCAAAACGGTCAAGTTGGTAAACCAGAACACCCTCAAAGGTATGCTTATCACTGTCGGCAATCATCCGCTGGAACTCGGCGCGGCTGTCGGTGGTTCCGCTCTGAGCGCGGTCAATATACTCTCCGACAACGAGATAGCCATTGTTTTTAGCATACTCATAGCAGGTATGGAGCTGTCCCTCAATGGATTGCTCAGTCTGGCTATGACTGGAGTAGCGAGCATAGATGACAACATTCATTGTTTCGCCTCCCCAAACATCCGCAGCAGTGCTTCCTTGAGTCGTGCATTCATAGGAGATGTGGGGTCAAAGCACATTTCCACAAACTTCTGCATCTGGGAGTCGTTCTGCTGAATTTTAGGCTTGTACTCATACAGCTTGCCCTGAGGATTGTCCGTGCGTCCAAAGATATAGTCCATAGATACATCAAAGTAATCCGCATATCGGGTAAGTGTTTCAAATGTCGGTGAAGCCTGATTCAGCTCATAACGGTTCAGGCTGGATTGCTTGACGCCGACGATCTCGGCCATTTTAACCTGGGACAGCCTAACACTTTCCCGCAGAGACCTCAATCTTTCTGCCACTTCTTTCAAAAGATACACCCCCTTGTCTGGTAACTTGATTTTATCAGATAACAGGATAATATTCAACCCTATATTAACATAATATCATAGGGTCGAACGAGAAAGAAACGTAGGTCTATGCGATACCGTCCCGGAAGTCAAACATATTGGAGCAAGCAATGCGTGTGGATAGCCACACACAAATCCGGCAAGCAATGCGAGTGTTA
>OLNK01001774.1_pt1 | contig 14682 bp, 11 predicted proteins | sample 1672791 | NCBI WGS metagenome assembly OLNK01 (sample SAMEA3136724, study PRJEB25190) | human gut metagenome | biome: human gut; feature: human-associated habitat; material: faeces | place: Austria | collected 2013 | reverse complement strand
CCCCAGCCTTCTGTCAACACTTTTTTGCATCTTTTTTGAGTTTTTTCTATATTTCTTGAATTTGTTTCATTTCCCCGGCCGGGTGTTTCTTTTTTATCCCATAAACAGCACAAAGCCCCGCGCGCAAACGCAGGGCTTTGAAATACAAATGATCACAGTTCTCCCCGGCCAGACAGCGCCCGGTACAGGGTCGTCTCATCGGTATACTCCAGGCTGGCACCCACGGGCAGGCCATAGGCCAGACGGGTGGTCTTGATGCCCAGGGGCTTGATGAGCTTTGCCAGATACATGGCCGTTGCCTCGCCCTCAACGGTGGGGTTCATGGCCATGATCACTTCCTTCACTTCACCATCTCCCAGACGGGCCAGCAGTTCCTTGACCGTCAGCTGTTCAGCACCGATGCCATCCATGGGACTGATAAGACCGTGGAGCACATGGTACATGCCATGGTACTCCCGGGTGCGCTCAAACGCCTGCACATCACGGGGCGTTTCCACCACACAGATGACAGAGCGGTCCCGCTTGGCACTGGCACAGATGGGGCAGAGCTCGGCTTCGGTATAATTCTGGCAGACACGGCAGCGGTGGAGCTTGGTGTGGGCGTTCTGGATCGCACCCGCCAGTGCGGCGGCATCCTGATCCGACATGCTCAGTACCTGATAGGCCATCCGGGTCGCACCCTTCCGCCCAATGCCCGGGAACTTGCTGAATTCTTCGATCAGCTTTTCCAGCGGGGCTGCATTATAACCCATGGTGCTCCTCCACTTTGATCAAAGTCCGGGAATGTTCAGGCCGCCGGTCAGTTTGCCCATTTCGGCCTCGGCAGTCTCATCCACCTGCTTGACGGTTGCATTGACGGCAGCAGCCACCAGGTCTTCCAGCATCTCGATATCATCGGGGTCCACGGCCTCAGGCTTAATGGTAATGCTCAGCACCTCGTGCTTGCCGTTCATCTTCACAGTGACCATCTCACCGGATGCACTGCCGGTGTACTCAGCAGCTTCCAGCTCTGCCTGCTTGGCCTTCATATCTTCCTGCATCTTCTGGGCCTGACGCATCAGGGAGTTCATATCGGGGCGGCCGAAGCCTGCGGGCATTCTTGCTTTCATGGTTGGTTCTCCTTTTATTTATCGTTTTTTGCGTTCACTATCCTCAATCGACACCTCCAGCCCCAGCTGTTCCAGCTTGCGGAGGGATTCCTCGGCGTTGGCCGAAGCGCGATTGACTGTCTTGGATTCGTAGGGGCCGATGGGCACCGCCACACCGGACACCTGCGCGATCAGCTTTTTGATGAGCTTCTGGCTTTCCTTGTTGGCGCGGATAAAATCCCGGAAGGTCTTTCCTCCATCGATGAGCACCCGGGTACCATCAAAGTAACCCTTGGACTTTTTCAGGTAGGTGTAGAGCATGGGATCCTGCTCCTGCAGGAGCTTGATGACCTCTGCCCATTGCGGGAAGGGATTGATCCCCTCTGCTGCCACCTTGCGGGGCTTGTTCAGCGCCGGGTCAGCCGTATATTCCGGCTTGGGCTCCGGCTGAGGCTGGGCCGCAGGCACTTCCTGCGCGGGAGCCGGAGGCGCTTCTCTCTGCGGCGGCGCAGCCGGGGCCGGCTCGTCCCAAGGGGGCGGGGCCTCCGAAGCCACCGGCGGTTCCTCCGGCAGGGGCGGCAGCTCTTCTTCCGCAGAAGCTGCTGCTTCTGCCTTGGGCGGTTCCACGGGCTGAGGTGCCGGTTCCGGCTCAGACTGCTGCATCGGTGCCGGTTCCACAGAAGGTTCCTGCACGGGAGCCGATGCCGCCGGTGCACATACAAAAGGTTTGACCGGTGCCGACGCAAACGGTCTGGGGGCCTCCTGTGCAGGGACCGCAGGCCGGACGGCGGGCACAGCCTGTACCGCCACCTGCTGGGGCGGCTCCGAAAGGCTGAACAGGGCCAGTTCCAGCTCTATCCGCTGGTCACTGCCACGGGTCATGTGCTCCAGAGCGTTGCCCAGAGCCCGGATGGCCCGGATCGCCTCCCGCTGCCCCATCCGGGGTCCTTTTTCCAGATAGAGCTTTTCCTCTTCCGGGGATACACCTGAGAGCAGCGCCTGCCCGCCGGGCAGGGCTGCCAGCATCAGCGCACGGTAATGGGCAATGAGCTCCTCAGTCAGCCGCTTCACATCCACCGACTGCTGGCGCAGCTGAGCCAGCTGTGCCAGTGCCGCGGCGGCATCCTGCGCTTCCAGTGCATCCGAAATATGGAACAGATAGCTCCGGTCGGTCACACCTGCCATCCGGCGGACAACGTCCGCATCGATCTTTGCCGTGACACCGGCACAGGTATCCAGAATGGACAGCGCGTCTCGCATGGCACCATCGGCAAGGCGGGAGATGAGCTCTGCCCCCTCGCCGGACAGCTCCAGTCCCTCCTGCCCGGCGATGTACTCCACACGCTGGGCGATATCCTCGGGGCCGATGCGGGTAAAATCGTACCGCTGGCACCGGGAAAGGATGGTGGCGGGAACCTTCTGGATCTCCGTGGTCGCCAGAATAAAGATGACGTGGGCGGGCGGCTCCTCCAGCGTTTTCAGCAGGGCATTGAACGCTGCCGTGGAGAGCATGTGCACCTCGTCGATGATATATACCTTATAATGACAGGCGCTGGGGGTGTAGGCCGTTTCATCACGCAGATCACGGATATCGTCCACGCCGTTGTTGGAGGCCGCGTCCATCTCCACCACGTCCAGAATGCTGCCGTTGTCGATGCCTCTGCAGATCTCGCACTCACCGCAGGGGTCACCGTTCTGGGGATGCAGGCAGTTGACTGCCTTGGCAAAGATCTTGGCACAGGTGGTCTTGCCGGTGCCGCGCACGCCGGTAAACAGATAAGCGTGGCCCACACGGCCTGTGGCGATCTGGTTGCGCAGTGCGGTCACGATGCCGCGCTGGGCCACCACATCCTCAAACCGCTGGGGCCGCCACTTGCGGTACAGGGCTCGATACATCTGCTTCTCCCCTTTCAACAAAAAAGCCGGGCAGCGCTGACGGGGTTTGACCCCCGCCTTGCGTAACTCGGCATACGGATGCAGGCTGACTGAAACGCACGGGACACACCGCTTAAGGCTGCTTGGTTCCCCACCTGACCTGGTTCACAGCGGCCCCATCGTACAGGGCCCGCATCCGTATGCCGAACCACGCAGCAGGCGCTGTCCGGCATGGCACATTTTGTGCTTATTTATTATAGCATGTTTCGGGGGAGAATGCAAGCCCCCGGCAGCGGGCTCACCCTCTCAGGCGCTTTGCGCCAGCTCCCCCAAAGGGGGAGCCTTTGGCAAAACCATCAAACAACATGCAAAACAAAAGCCCCTTCCGGCATTACACCAGAAGGGGCAGAGTGCTGAATAAAAGTTAGGACTGGCAGGCAGTGATCAGGCTCATCTTGTAGACCTCGTCAGCGTTGCAGCCACGGGACAGGTCGTTGATGGGTGCGTTCAGGCCCTGCAGAATGGGGCCGTAGGCAGCGTAGCCGCCCAGACGCTGAGCAATCTTATAGCCGATGTTGCCGGCCTCGATGCAGGGGAAGATGAAGGTGTTGGCCTGGCCAGCGACCTTGCTGCCCTTGCACTTGACCTGTGCAACTTCGGGAGCAACGGCAGCGTCAAACTGCAGCTCGCCGTCCACAGCCAGCTCGGGGTCCATCTCCTGAGCCTTGATGGTAGCGTCATGGCTCAGAGCAACGGTGCCGCCCTTGCCGGAACCCTTGGTGGAGAAGCTCAGAACTGCGACCTTCGGATCGATGCCGAACAGCTTTGCGGTCTTGGCAGTCTCAACGGCCACCTCAGCCAGCTTTGCGGATGCAGCGATCTTGACCTCGCCGGTAGCCTTATCAACGGTATCGGTGTAATCAATGTTGACAGCGCAGTCGCCCATGGCAATGCGCTTCAGGCCCTCTTCGCCAAAGTCACGGTCCAGAATGAAGCAGGAACTCACCAGGTGTGCGCCCTTCTTGGTCTTGACCAGCTGCAGAGCGGGGCGGATGGTATCGGCGGTGGAGTAAGTAGCGCCGCCCAGCAGGCAATCAGCCTTGCCCATCTTGACCAGCATGGTGCCGAAGTAGTTGGACTTCTTCAGCATTGCGGTACACTCTTCAGCGGTCTGCTTGCCCTTGCGCAGCTCGACCATGGTTTTCACCATCTCGTCGAAACCTGCGTAGTTCTCAGGGTCAATGATCTCAGCAGCGGAAATATCAAAATTGCCTGCGGCAGCAGCGGCCTTGCACTCAGCCTCGTTGCCCACCATGACAACCTTCAGAACGCCCTCGGCCAGCAGCTTGCTGGCTGCCTCCAGGATGCGGGGGTCATTGCCCTCGGTAAAAACGATCGTCTTGGGGTTTGCCTTCAGCTGTGCTACCAGCGGTGCGAACATATCAGCCATTGTTGATTACCTCCGAATTAACTATCCAATATTCACATCCGGGTGCCTGTTGGACACAAGGATGCCTTTCTCTTTTATTCTAGCACACCCGGCAAAAAGTTCAAGACAAAATTGGCTTTTTGTGCTATTATTTTAGGAGAAAACCATTTTTTATTTGTGAATAAATTATCATTCAGCTGCAAGGAGATCAAACTGCTATGGATTGGGATACATTAAAGGCCGAGTGCCTTGCCTGCCGCAGATGTGAGCTGTGCACTGACCGCACCCATGTGGTGTTCGGGCAGGGTGTCCAGACTGCCGAGGTGCTGTTCGTGGGCGAAGGCCCGGGCCAGAGCGAGGACGAGCAGGGCCTGCCCTTTGTGGGCCGCAGCGGCCAGCTGCTGGACAAATACCTGTTTGCCATCGATCTGGACCGGAGCAAAAACTGCTACATTGCCAACATCGTCAAGTGCCGCCCGCCCCAGAACCGTGACCCACTGCCCACCGAGAGCGAGGCCTGTATGCCCTGGCTCCGGGAACAGTTCAAGCTGCTGCAGCCAAAGATCGTGGTCTGCCTGGGCCGCATCGCCTCCCAGCGGATGATCCGCACCGATTTCTCCGTGACCAAGGAGCACGGCATCTTTGTGCAAAAGAACGGCGTATGGTTTATGGGCACCTTCCACCCCGCTGCCCTGCTCCGGCAGTCGCAGAACAAACCCGCCGCCTTTGCGGATTTTGTGGCTCTGCGGGATAAGATCCACGAGGTGTGCGGGCACACATATTAACAAGCTCACCCTCTCCGTCATTGCTGTCGCAATGCCACCTCTCCCGAAGGGAGAGGCCTTGGCAGAAAGATGAAGCTCACAAAAACTGCCAAGGGCTCCCACTTTGGGGGAGCTGGCGAGCGGAGCGAGACTGAGAGGGCAAGGCCGTTTCCAAGTATCATCTCCCTTCATTTTTGCATACCCTAAAGCAAAAGTGAGGTGTTCTGATATGAAAACGATCCAAAGCCGTTCCCCCGATTTCTTTCTGGGGGCCACCACACCGGCGGGCTTCAAGGGTTATTTTGAGCCGCTGCGCCGGGAGCCCGGGATGCAGATGCTTCTCATCAAAAGCGGGCCGGGATGCGGCAAATCCACCTTGATGAAGCATCTGGCCCAGGCCGCCGAGCAGCAGGGCCAGCGCATCGAAAAGATCCACTGCGCCAGCGACCCGGACAGTCTGGACGGGGTCATCTTCCTCGACCAGAAACGCGCCATCATCGATGCCACCGCGCCCCATGTGGTGGAGCCGGACGCGCCCGGGGCTGATGAGCTGGTGGTAAGCCTGTACCACACCATCGATGCCGGAAAGCTGGCTCCCCACCGGGACGAGGTCAAGGCCCTGTTTGCCCGGAATGCCGCCCTGCGGGGCCGGGCGGCCCGGTATATCGCATCGGCGGGCAGCCTGATGCTGGACAGCCGCCGGGCCGAGGCCTGCAGCGCCAACTTTGAAAAGGTGCGCCGCTACGTCAAGCGGCTCTGCACCCGGCTGCTTCCCCGCACCGAGGGTACCGCCAGCGAGGAGCTGCGGCTGCTCTCAGCCATCACCCCCAAGGGGATGGTATTCTACCGGGGCACGGTAGAAGCGCTGGCCGACCGGTATGTGGTATTCCGGGATGATTACGGGGCGGTCTCCCGCCTGCTGCTGGAACTCATCCGGGCCGAAGCACTGGCCCGGGGCTACCACATCATCACCTGCCCCTGCGCCATGCACCCTGAAGATCAGATCGACCACATCTTCATCCCGGCCCTGCGGCTGGCTTTTTTGACCGACAACCTCTGGCATCCCATCCAGCTGCCCGGCGTGCAGGCCGTGCGCTGCACCCGCTTTGTGGACCGGGAGAACCTGTCCGGCTTCCGCGCCCGCCTGCGCTTCAACGACCGTGCCGCCTCCGAGCTCATCGACCAGGCTGTCGCCCTGATGGCTCAGGCCAAGAACTGCCATGATGAGCTGGAGACTTATTACCGGGCCGCCGTGGATTTTGACCAGGTGAATGCTGTTGCAGCAAATTGTCAAAAGATCCTTGGTCTCGGGTAGGCCCTGCTGTTAAACCCCACCGTCAGCCCTTTGGGCTGCCACCGCCCCTAGTAGGGGCGGCCTTGGCAAAGCGATGTAGTTTGTGCGTAAAGGGGAACCCCAAAAAACTTTACGTAACGCCAGAGGCCCCACTATTAGGGGGGCTGGCGAGCTATAGCGAGACTGAGGGGTTTAGTTTCCCAACATACTGTGCACAACCTGAAAGGAAGTGAACCCCATGCCAACCATCCGTCTCTCTGTCCGGGAGCTGGTGGAGTTCCTGCTCCGCACCGGCAGTATCGACAGCCGCCTTACCGGCTTTGACCGGGCCAACGAGGGCGCACGCATCCACCGCAGGCTCCAGAAGGCGGCGGGTGAAGGCTACGCCGCCGAGGTGTTCCTCACGGCAGAGCGGACGATGGAGGGAATCGGGTTCACCATCGAGGGCCGTGCCGACGGCATTTTTACCGATGAGGACGGCACGGTGGTCATCGACGAGATCAAGACCACCGCCGCGCCCACCGATGCCATCACGGAGGACATGAACCCCTGCCACTGGGCGCAGGGCATGGTCTACGGGGCCATCTGCGCCGAGCAGCGGGAGCTGGAAACACTGGATGTCCGGCTGACCTATTACCAGATCGACACCGATGAGATCATCCGCTATACCCGGCACTTCTCCGCCGCTGAGCTGGATGCGTTTCTCAACGACTTACTGCGGCAGTATCTTCCCTGGGCACGGCGGCAACTGGACTGGGTGGAAGCCCGGAACCGGAGCCTTGGGGCCCTGCAATTTCCGTTTCCAGCCTACCGTCCCGGGCAGCGCGCCCTTGCCGGGGAGGTCTATCGCGCCTGTGCTGCGGGCAAGGCAGAGCAGAAGGGCGGTACCCGGCTGTTCTGCCAGGCACCCACCGGCATCGGCAAAACGATGAGCGCCCTCTTCCCTGCCCTGAAAGCCATGGGCGAGGGCAAGGGGGAAAAGATCTTCTACCTGACCGCCCGCAACACGACACAGGCCGCTGCTGAGGATGCACTGGCCCGTCTGCGGGCGGCAGACCCGGCGCTTTCCCTGCGCAGCGTGACCCTTTCGGCCAAGGAGAAGGCCTGCCTGTGCAAGGATGCTGAGGGCCGTCCCGCCTGCCTGCCGGAAGTCTGCCCCTACGCCAACGGCTACTACGAGCGGCTGAAGGATGCGCTGGCCGACCTGCTGGACAGCGCCGTCCCCTATGACCGGGCCGCCCTGACCGAGACCGCCCGGCGGCACAGGGTCTGCCCCTTTGAGCTGGGGCTGGACCTGAGCGAGTGGTGTGATGTGGTCATCGGAGACTACAACTATCTGTTCGACCCCACCGTGCACCTGCGGCGCTTTTTCGATGCGGCGGGCGACTACATTTTTCTCATCGACGAGGCTCATAACCTGCCGGACCGGGCCAGAGCCATGTACTCGGCGCGGTTCTGCAAGAGCAGCCTGACCGATGCCAGACGGGCCATCGGCAAAGGAAAAAGCGCACTGAAAACTGCGTTGACAAAGGCAGACAGGGGCTTTCTGGAAGCGCGCCGGGCGGTAACGAAGCTGGCCCCCCGCCGGGGTCCAGCGCCCACCGAATCGCCGGCAGAGGATCTCACCCAACAGACCAGCCTTCTGGACACCGAACCGGCAGAAGCCGCCTTCCCGCTGCCGGAGCCTTTGCTGGCGCAGGATGGCACGGTCTTTTTGCAAGAGCTGCCGAAGGAGCTGCTCCGACTGCTGTTCAGCCTGCAGCCTCCCCTGCAGGACTGGCTGGAGACCAACCCGGAGGCCGATGCCCACGCCCAGCTGCTCGAGCTCTACTTTGCGGTGCAGGATATCACCCGGGCAGCAGAGCGGTACGACGCGCATTTTGTCACCCAGCTGACAGCCCGGGGCAGCGAGCTGGAATGGGAGCTGCTCTGCCTTGACCCTGCCCCCTTTGTGGATGCCAGCCTTGCCGCCGGGCGGGCCGCGGCACTGTTCAGCGCAACACTCACCCCGCCGGGCTACTACCGCTCCGTGCTGGGCTGTCCCGATGCCCGGGCTGTGGCACTGGAAAGCCCGTTTCCGCCCGAACATCTGGGGCTCTACTGCCTGCCCGGCATCTCCACCCGCTACCGGGACCGGGAGGCCAGCGTTCAGGCTGTCTCGGATGCGCTGGCCGCACTGGCCCGGGCCAAGGTGGGCAACTATCTGGCCTTTTTCCCCAGCTACGCCTATCTGCGGCAGGTATATGAGGACTTCACCGCCCGTTACCCGGACATCGGGACGCTGGCCCAGGAGAGTGGTCTGGACGACGCGGCCCGGGCGGCCTTTCTGGAACAGTTCAGCCCAAGCCCCGCAAAAACGCTGCTGGGCTTCGGGGTCATGGGCGGCATCTTTGGCGAGGGCGTGGATCTGGTGGGCGACCGGCTCATCGGGTGTGCCATCGTGGGGGTAGGTCTGCCTCAGGTGAACCCCCGGCAGGAGATTCTGCGCCGCTACTATGACGAAGCGGGCGGCACCGGTTTCGACTACGCCTACCGCTTCCCAGGCATGAACAAGGTGCTGCAGGCGGCGGGCCGGGTCATCCGCACACAGGAAGACAGGGGCGTGGTGCTTCTGCTGGATGACCGCTTTGCCCGCGCCGAATACACCCGCCTGTTCCCCCGCCACTGGCACCAGCTCCAATACCTGCGCAGCACCACAGAGCTGGAGCAGCAGCTTGCCGCCTTCTGGGCGCTGAACCAATAGAAAAAAGCCTGTCAGCGCAAGGCTTAATAGTGATAAGGTACTATTTAGCATTGCGAGGGGCAGAGAACGGTGTGACCGCAATGGTCACGCCGTTTTTCTGCGTCCAGGGGTAGATTTCGCAACAACAAGCTCGGAAACCACAGGAATCTCTACGTCATCCACGAAGTTGAAATAGATTTTCACCTTCTGTACCCGCTTGCCGCTGGATTTGTCCGGCGCAAACACCTCAATCTTCTTGATATATTCATTGACTATCGTAGGTGTCAATTCCGGCACATCCACATACTTCTGGGTCAGGGCGACAAAGGCGTCTACATCAGCACTCATAGTTTCCTGCGTTTCCAGCCATTCTTCCGTCACTTCAATTTCGAGTTTTAACCGTTCCTGTTCTGCCTCGTAATCGGCGGTCATTTTCTTGTACCGCTCCTTGCTCAGATCACCCAGGACAAAATCCTCATAAAGTCGGGACAGAAGAACATCCAGGTCAGCCAGCCGTTTCTTGGCCTGCTCCACTCGCTTCCGATCTTCTCGGATGTTGCGTTCCTGATCGGAGCGGCGGCATTGCAGCCATTCCTCTTGAAAACCCTCCACGTCCTGCCGAATATAGGCATTGACCGCACGGATGCGCTCCATCACCAGTTCCCGCAGTACATCTTCCCGGATATAGTGGGCAGAACAGGTGCCTCGACCGCTTTTGTAGCTGGAGCATACATAGTGGTCTTGCTTGCCGTCAAAGCTTTTGCAGGTAGCAAAGTGCAGCTTATTCCCACAATCGGGACAGAACAGAAGCCCGGAGAATAATCCCTGCCGTTCCGCCTTTGTGGGACGGCGTTTGTTTTTTCGCAGCTCCTGCACCCTGTCCCACTGAGCCTGAGAAACGATTGCTTCCTGCGTATCAGGGAAGATACACATATCTTCGATGGCATTGGGAATCCGCTTCTTCAGCTTATAGGACTTGGAATAGGTCTTGAAATTGCAGGTACAGCCGGTGTACTCCATCCGTTCCAGAATACCCGCAACCGATTGACCAATCCAATGGTAAGGGCGCTCCGGCATTTTCTTACGCTTTTTCGGGTCAGGATGATTTTCCGACTGTTTGGCATACAGCGCCTTGGTAGTCAACACCTTATCCTTCTCCAGTATACGGGCAATCTGTTCCGGCCCCTTGCCGTCAATAGCCAGGTCAAAGATGCGCTTGACTACTGGGGCGGCATCCTCGTCAATGATCCAATGGTCTTTATCGGTAGGGTCAGTGCGATAACCATAGGGCGGTTTTCCCAGATGCTTTCCGCTGGTGCCTTTCTGCCGGAATACGACCCGGACTTTTTTGCTGGTGTCCCGTGGATACCATTCGTTGAACAAATTACGAATAGCAGCAAAGCCGTCGCTGTCGCCTCGTTCACTGTCCACACCATCATTGACAGCGACAAAGCGCACATCGTAGCTGGGGAAAATGATGTCCGTGTACTGTCCAACGGTCAGGTAATCTCGGCCAAACCTACTAAGATCCTTGACCAGCCAGCAACCGACAAGCCCCTGCTTAACCAGTGCAAAGCCTTCCTGCACGCCGGGACGGTCAAAATTGGTTCCCGTATATCCGTCATCCACCAGAATTTTCAGGTTGGTGTAGCCATGCTCGGCTGCGTACCGGGTTAAAAACTCTTTTTGATTCTGTATCGAATTTGATTCTCCATCCAGTGCATCCTCATTGCTGAGGCGGCAGTACAGGATGGTGATTTTCTGCTGATCCAACATAGCGTCCTCCTTTACGGTTGGGTCAGCTGACAGAATCGGTGTGCATGGTGATATTGTAGCATGAATTTGAGTCTGTGTCATGAACAAAGCGCCTCCTTATCCGAGAAAATGAGCCGTTTTACCTTGTGGGTAAGCGGCTCATTCCCGTCACATACAGTCTCCAGCAGATACCAGGTATTTCCGATTTTTCGTTCTACCGTACCTGTAAAAGGGTTCATTCGGTTTTCCCAGCGTTTCCGGCATTCTTCCAGAAAATCAATCGGCGGTTCAAAAATCAGGTCAAAGCAGGATTCAATATCGATTTCGGCACAAGCGTTAATCAGCTTTTCCGAAGGAGAATCATCGAGCACCAACTTATTGAGTTTTGTTGTCAGATTGGTCATAAGCAAAAATTCCTTTCTGTTAAAGTTCTATATCTTGCGACTTGCGGCGGGAAGGTTGATCGTGCTGCCTTGTTTGCCGGGTACGGGTCAAAATGGCATCAAGAAAAGCCCGCACCTTTTCGGGTGCGAGCTTGACAGCGTCCAGATATGGCTGGACTTCCTTTTTCAGTTCTTGGTACTTGTCATAAATCTTTTCATATCGCTGTTTCCAGACAGCGGCACTTTTTTGTGCGCTTTGCAGTTTTTCTTCCAAACGGCTGTTTTCCGCTTTGGCAAGAATCCCGTTGACCGCATAATCCTTGAGTGTGCTGCACTCGGATGGGGTCAGAGTGATATTGCCGGTGATCGTCTTTTTCCCCATGGAGCGGATTTCCTGTACCGTCAGGGCGGCAGTACGCTGTTCTTTGGTCTGCTTTTGCAGGGATTGCAGCTCCTTCTGCTTTTTCTCAACGGCAGCCTGTGCGGTGCCCAGCGCCTGTTCTGTCTGAGCGATTTGAGCGGTCATAGCCTCCAGACGCTGCTGCTCCTGTGCCATCTTGAACTGGGTCACAGTCAGATGTTCCTCGGTACTGCCACGCTCTCCACGCTCCACATCGGTATATCCGGCAGCTTTCATATAGTTGAAGAAATCGTCTTGCAGGACACTGTACGATGTTCGCAGGACTTTCTTGCCCTTGGCGGTCAGAAGCGGATTGCCCTGCTCATCCAGAACTACCTTGGATTCCCACTTTTTGCTCCGGCTGACCTGCATGATCGTTTCCTTGACTGTACCCACAAGGGACTTATCCTTGCACCGCTTCGACCAGAGAATCTGTTTCTCCACCACCGGGACATACACCACATGAAGGTGGTAGTGGTATACATCCTGCCCCAGAGCTTCCGACATAGCCCGGTTGCGCTCATCAGCGTGCATGACAGCAGAGAGGATGTACTGCTCACCGCCCACAATCTCCACGGCTGCTTTGTATGCGTCGGTGTAGAATTGCTTGGCATATTCGTAGCCGCCGTGATTGTGGAAGTAAGCGGAGTTCACATCAAAAATTAGTTCCCCGTATTTCACCGCATCGGCTTTCAGGCCACGGGTGGAGATAATCCCATCAGCAATCAACTGATCGAACATAGCGGCATAGCTGTCGGTGGGAGCTTTGAAGTGAATATTCCGGTAGGTCTGGGTGGTATCAATATCCTGGTTGGAGTAGCTGTCCTTTTCTCGTTCGTTATGCTCCTGAACTTTCGCCACATCATCAAGTGTAGGCAAGTCCTGGTTGCGGGCAAAGGTACGGTCGATTCCGTCGTTTCTGGCCATAAAAATTAGCTCCTTTCTGTTGTGCGGTAGACGGCTCAGGGACGGGGATGCACTTCCTGCGGGAAGTGTAATAACCCACTATGACACTTTCATCCCAGAGGGCTGCAAAGTGCCGTGGGCTCTCCGAGGGGGAATGCGGCATCTGCGGATGCCTTGCCGCCTTTAGAGGCTTGTGTGTGGCACCCAAATCCTCAAAAGGCGGTGTGACCGACAGTCTCTCCGCACTCTTGATTGCTTCAATTCTGCCGCTCACAGGCAGAGCAGATTTTGCAAATCCACTCTGCCATCCATCTCCAAATCTGCGGATTTTTCGATGGTGGCGGGAGATACGACGGGTAAGAACGGCGGGCATCATGTGTCCCTCCGTTTCTGCCATACGAGATCATAGCCAAGGGCATCGGCAAGCTGTACTGCCTCCACATACCGCAGAGACTCTCGCTGGAGCTTGTTGGACAGATTGGAAACGCTGTCGCTCCAGCTGTAATCCTCAGAAAGCCGGTCAACGACTTCCTGCATCGTGTAGCCGGAACGCACGATGTACGACTTGATTTCATTTCTCAAATTGGATTTCATAGAAAGTACCTCATTCTTTAGTAAAATTTGTTTGTCGTGGAGCATACACGCTGCACGACTCGGCAAACATGGATAACATTCAAAAAATCGCTCAGAATGGTGTCTATGAAGAACTGTCCGCAACAGTACCCCACCGACTTTGCCATTAGGTGGGCTTGCAAGCGAAACCGTGAAAATAGCCACCTTCCCGCATACCACCATCATCGTTCTGTAAATCACCGAATAATGATTTGTGTTCTAATTATGGTAGTGTTTTTCACCGTTTGCACAACCATTGATTGGGCATAGCCAATTTTAATGCCCAGCCGAGCTATCAAATATAAAAATGAACTTCGATTTTTTGCGTTCGTGCGTTCCTTCGTTCCAAAGGCTGCACCCGATTAGGAACACATGAACGCACGAACAGAAAGTTTTGATGTTCCGTTACAACTCCATAGGCGAGAGCAGAACATAAATGCCCATATATCCCCGGCACCGTTTTCCACCGCCGATGTGTAGATTGTTGACCGGCTCCAAATGGTAGCGTTCAGCATTCTGGCTGAGCTGGTTTGCGAAGCTCTTTGGTGACAGTGGGTTTTCGGCGTTGTCCTCACACCACCGCTTATAGGCTGCATACAGATTTTTGGTGCTGGCTTCATAATCGGCCTTGAATGCCACATAACCCTCAGAATCGAGAAAGTCCAGAATGTTGTTGGCATCCCGAACTGCGGAAGTGATATTGTCCTTGGCTCTCTGGCTGATGGTAAAGTGATAGTGATTGGCGATCAGCCGCCGCAATCCCTCCAGCATCCAGAGGAAGATTCCCTCTTTTTCGGCAATCAATTTCTCAGCAAGAAACGGGTCATCAAACCGATCCACAGGCTTATCTTTGGTGGTCAGAATGATCTGACGGCGAAAGAAACCGTCGCTGCGGTCGTGAAGTGCAGTCAATACCCCGTTACCGAAACAGAGGAAGCGTACATAAAGCAGTCCCTGATAGCTTTGTTCTTTCTTCCGCTCCAAATCCATCCGCAATTCTGCTGTTACAATGGATTTTACATAGTTGGTTTTGGTCAAGGCGTTCATGTCCAGATCATCGTCCACCATCAGCAGCTTGCCCTCCAGGTCGGCTCTGGCAAACCGATTAGTTTCTACTTTTTGGATGGAAGTGGTATTCATGTTGAGCCCGAAAATGGTGTTCATCACCACACCGATGCGGCTTTTGCCCTCACCGCCCTTGCCGATCAGCATGAGCATTTTCTGTCCTTTGGTGGATGGAATCAGGCAGTAGCCCAGATACTCCTGCAAGGCGGGAATATCCTCCGGCTCCAGCAGTTCCGAAAGGAAGCGCAGCCAGTGTTCCGGTGCCGGAGCATCAGCCCGATAGGATACCGACAGACGGTTGCTGCAATACTCTTTTTCCTCTGTAAACGTGCCATCCAGAAAATAAGTGCCATTCGCCACATGGATGCGGTCACATTGCAGGGGCAACG
>OLNK01001772.1_pt1 | contig 14719 bp, 13 predicted proteins | sample 1672791 | NCBI WGS metagenome assembly OLNK01 (sample SAMEA3136724, study PRJEB25190) | human gut metagenome | biome: human gut; feature: human-associated habitat; material: faeces | place: Austria | collected 2013 | reverse complement strand
CCCGCCGATTCAGCGAAAGCGAAATGCCAGGCTTTGGGATCAGTTTTCTCACGGCAATGCTGCCGGTGATCCTGATGGCGGTTGTCACCATCATCCAGATGACTCATGCCAAAAGTGCCGCGGATTCAGGCTTATTTTACAACGTGATACTGTTCTTAGGTAATTCAACGATCGCCATGCTGATTTCACTGCTATTCGCGATCTATACCATGGGCCTGGGGCGCGGGAAAACAATCCCTGACCTGATGGATTCTTGCGGAAAAGCTATCGCGGGTATTGCCGGTCTGCTGCTGATTATCGGTGGTGGTGGTGCATTCAAGCAAGTTCTCATCGACTCTGGCGTTGGTCAGTATATTTCCACCCTGGTTTCGGGTATGGATATTAACCCGATCCTGATGGCCTGGGGCGTGGCCGCATTCCTGCGTATTTGTCTGGGTTCAGCCACCGTCGCGGCGATCTCTACCGCCGGTCTGGTCATCCCATTGTTGGCAGTACATCCCAATACCAACCTGGCCTTGATTACGCTGGCTACCGGTGCCGGATCCTGTATTTGTTCTCACGTTAACGATGCCAGTTTCTGGATGATTAAAGACTTTTTTGGCCTGACCACCAAAGAAACGCTGTTATCCTGGACGCTGATGTCCACACTCTTATCCATCAGTGGGCTGATTTTTATTCTGCTCGCCAGCTTAGTTTTATAATCGGGTTCTTGCCAGTGAGCCAACCTGTTGTTCACTGTCCCCCATAATTTAGTGAGTGACGGCAACCGTCTGCACGGTGACGAATCGCTGGCGATCAAAAAGGGGCGATATTGAACCTTCGATTATGCTTGATGGGTGTATTCTCAGTAATACTGTAAAGCCGGAGCATGTCTCCGGCTTTACAGTATGGGGGAACAGCGGGCGATCGCTCAAATGGTATGCTGGTTTATTTCATGTAAAAGAATAAAATATCTGTATAAAATCATGCCACTGGCAATCTGCATCAACTCTCCGGGTAAACAGGGTTAAGATGAGCATTTCCCCGGTTTAATACAGGTATACAAAAGTGGATAGAGATCAAACAAACAGCAGCCTGTTCAATGATGATCCCGTACTTCATGCAACATGGCTGTACTATCAGGAAGGCAAAAGCCAGACTGAAGTTGCAGCTATCATGGGGGTGTCCCGCGTCACGGTTGTCAAATACCTGCAAACAGCCCGGGAAAATGGACTGGTTCATATCAACCTGGATGTGAATGTCTTTGGCTCTATCGACGCTGCTTTGCAAATTCGCGATAAATTCAATCTCCAGAGAGTGATCATCGTGCCGGATGGCGAACATGCCGGAAAACGTGATGATACAAAGCTGATGCGGACTCGCCTTTCACGTGCCGGTGGCATGTATCTGAATCAGGTGATTGAGAATGGTGATGTGCTGGGGGTTGCCTGGGGAAGAACAATCCATCAGATGAGCAAAACCATGACGCCGAAGTCATGTAAAAATGTCACCGTTATACAGATGCTCGGTTCCATGCCATCTCAGCCAGACCTGACGATCATTGAATCCTCATCGCAAATCGCCTACAAGCTTTCAGGCCGTGTCGCCTCGCTGCACGTGCCCGCCGTGGTATCAAGCGCCAGACTGGCCATGGAGTTACAGGCAGAGCCTATTATTCGATCGAATTTTGACGTTCTGACTCGCTGTACGAAAGCCTTTTTTGTCGTGGGTAACGCGCTTGATGAAAATCCCCTGATTCGGGTGGGCGTGCTGAATAAGAAGGAAATGCAGACGTATCGGGATTTAGGCGCAGTAGGTGTCATTTGTGGTCGCTTCTATGACAAGGAAGGGATGCCCGTCGTGGCTGATGTTGACCAGCGTATTCTGGGAATCAGTCTGGCTCAGCTAAGGCAGATTGAACGGAAGATCTTCCTTGCTGGTGGGGAAAGAGGCTATGACGCAACGTTGGGTGCCCTGCTGGGAGGATATGTCACGGACCTGATTGTTGATGAAGGAACGGCAGAGTTTTTGCTGGCGTGTGAATTACCACACTAAAAGAATGAACAACTGCCCCATGTAGATATGGGGCAGGATTTTATTGATTAGCGGCGATAATAAGAACAATACCCACAATGTATGAAATAAACATGGTCAGCAGCAGTTTATTGGTTCCGGCTGGCGCACTGGCAAATTCTCTCCAGATGAAGACTCCCCAGATCACGGCAATCATTGTGGCCCCCTGTCCCAGACCGTAGGAAATGGCATACCCCGCCTGACCAGACGCAATCAGACTGAATGCCAGACCGACACACCAAATCATACCGCCCAGCCAGCCGCAAACATGATCCCGTAAACTCCCGGAAAAATACATTTTCCCGTTGACCGGTTCTCCTGAAATAGGTTTTTTCATGACCAGCCTGTTAAGGACAAAGTTCGACAAAAACAGCCCCACGGCAAACAGAACAAGTGCTGAGTAAGGCGTCATCAGACCGCTGGCAGGCTGGCTGAAATTGTCAGACATGGAGTCCGCCAGGAAGCGGAAAAACCATCCCATGATGATACCCGCCAGAATGGCAGTAATGAGACCTTTATTACGGCGAGATTTATCCGCCTCCTGCGTGACACGACCATAGGCTATCGCGGTAAAAATAATGGCGATCACAACGCAGACGACACCGAGGAACAGAATGAGCGGATCGCCCTGCGGATTGCCGATATAGGTGGTGATCACACCCAGAGCCAGTGCCAGCCCCACACCCACAGGAAAAGCTACCGCCATACCGGCAAGATTAATAGAAGCGACCAGAAGAATATTGGAAATATTGAAGATAATCCCTGCCAGTATTGCCGACATCAGACTACTGCTGCTCGCCTGCTGAATATCAGGTATAAAACTGCGACCGGCTTCGCCCATAGAACCCAGCGTGAAGGCAAATAACAAAGAACACAGCAATAATCCAATTGAATAATCCCAATAGAATAGAGGGAACTCCCATTTTTTATTGCTGACAAGTTTAGTTGTATTCGCCCATGAACCCCAGCAAATCATGGTAATAAAACACATTATTATGGCGACAGCATACGATTCCACGATAAACATAAATAACTCCTTGTGGTAGTTATAATCAATCGTTGTGGACAGAGGGAATAGCAGCCATTCTGCGAATGGCTGTCATATGTTATTAATTAAAATAAAGCTGTAATTACGCTTTCAAACCATACGTTTTGAATTTTTCAAGGACGATGGTCATTTCGGCTTCAGACAGCACGGGAACATCGTGATGTAATCCGCCACATTTGATGTATAAATCAGCCAGCGTCTCGGTTTCACCCGCCAGCCACAACGTCTTTTCCAGCGTGACGTCCATGGCCAGCATACCGTGGTGCTGCATCAGCAAGGACTTACTTTCTCTGATTCCTTTAGATACACCGTCGGCCAGTTCAGGACTGCCAAAGGTATAATAGGGAATACAGGGAATATGATCCGTCCCCGATACCGCCACCATATAATGAATGGCCGGAATTGAATGATTATGTATTGCCACCGCCGTGGAATTCACCGCATGCGTATGTATGACAGCATTCAATTCTGGTCTGGCTTTATAACACGCCAGATGAATTAACCATTCACTTGATGGTATTTTACCCGCTTCAGGTTTTCCCTTATCGTCTACAAAGACAATCATGTCCGGCGTCATCTTTGAATAAGCGATCCCACTCGGCGTAATCAACATGCCACCGGTATACCTGGCACTCACATTACCTGATGTTCCTTGATTAAGACCTGACGCATTCATTTCCCGACAAGTGGAAATGATTTTTTCTGCTAACTTAATCCGTTCCATTCCTGATCCTTAATAGCAATGGCCGCTGTTTTAATGCTGTTCCCCCTGGAGTGCTTTACTCTTCAGGTCAGCAAACATATCCGCCAGCGCTGACTTACTGGCAGCACAGACTCCCCGCTCAGTAATGAAGCCGGTAATGTATCGGGCAGGCGTGACGTCGAAAGCGTAGTTCCCACAACGGGTTCCTTCAGGGGCGGTATTGACCCAGCTCAATTCTCCCTGAGGGTTTATCCCATAGACATGGGACTGCTCTTTTCCGTCACGTTGCTCAATCGGAATGCTTTTTCCGTCCTCGATAGTCCAGTCAATAGTGGGAGAAGGTAACGCGACGTAGAAGGGAACATGGTTATCATGGGCCGCCAGCGCCTTAAGATAGGTACCAATTTTATTACAGACATCCCCTCTGGCCGTGGTTCGATCGGTCCCAACAATGCAGAGATCAACGTCACCGTGTTGCATCAGGTGGCCACCCGCGTTGTCGGCGATCAGGGTGTGAGGAATACCGTGTGAGCCCAGTTCAAATGCCGTGAGTCCGCCCTGATTACGTGGCCGCGTTTCATCCACCCAGACGTGAACAGGGATTCCGTTTTCATGCGCTTTGTAGATGGGAGAAAGCGCGGTTCCCCAGTCTACAGTCGCCAGCCAGCCTGCGTTACAATGTGTCAGGATATTGACCACACTCCCGGCCGGTTTTTTCTGGGCTATTTCGCGGATGACTTCTGCACCATGTAATCCAATTTGTTCACACAACGCGACATCTTCCTCGGCAATTTCTGCCGCCAGCGCCCAGGCCACATCCTTGCGCTCTGATACACAGAGATCCTTCAGTGTGTCTATCATCCTGTCGAGGGCCCATTTGAGATTAATTGCCGTTGGTCGGGTTTTGATAAGAAGGTCATAGTAACGCTGCAGACCCATGTCACTGGCATCGTGATTCATTCCCAGCGCGATGCCATAGGCTGCAACGACACCAATAAGCGGAGCGCCACGAACCCACATATCCTGAATAGCCGTAGCGGCCATTTCCGCAGAGGTAAGCGCCACCACCTCGAACTTAAAAGGCAACTTAGTCTGATCGATGATTTCTACCGCTTTTCCATCCCCGGAAACCCAGACCGTACGATAGTGTTTACCTTTAATATTCATAATGACCTCTTACTTAACCTTCGCAGACTGGATGACGGAATCCATATTTTTAAACTGGCGGGCATTGACGATAAGATCGCGCGCCATGGTCAATGCACGTCGTTCACATCCTGCGCGAAGCTCTGTATTTTCAATCTGTTTCAGCTCGGCAACGCCAGCAAAACCAATGATCCGGCGATTCATTTCCATGCCGGCATTCACCAGGGAATCTTCAAGCAGCGTGGCAAAAAACTGATCCTGTGCGTCCTCAAGAGCGGCCCTGTTCTGTTGATACATTTCTGTCGACCACGCGTCGCCCTGTGTTTTGTTGTCCCAGAGCTGGCGGAACTCCCGGGTGAAAACGGACCAGGTTTGGACAATCTGCTGAAGCAGCCATTCCTGATAGTCAGCGCGACGTTGCTCATTCGCATCCCACCCAGGGCGTGAGAAGTACGCCAGCAGGAGGTTGCCAATATAGTTGCCGATATCAAACGCCATTGGCCCCATGAAACCAAACTCCGGATCAATCACTTTGGTATCCGTGTCGGTCACCATGATTGAGCCTGAATGAAGGTCGCCATGTAACAATGCCTGCGCTTCTGTCATAAATTTGTACTTATAACGCATGGCAACCTGGATCATCTCTACATCAGCCCAGGCCTTATGGACGGCATCGTCCAGCTCAGGAGAAGTCCAGTTATTCCGTTCAGCGTTGTAATAGGGCTCTGTGAAGATCAGATCTTCCGTAATTTTGCACAGCTCATGATTCAACGCGAACTCGGCAGTAAGCGCTTTTTTCTGTTCTGCTGACATGCCAATGTCAGACGTATTGAAGAGAGTCTGTGCTAAAAATCTGCCGATATCTTCAGCTAGTTTAGGGAATTTTTTACCGTTAATCAGTTCCTTACGCAGAATCACGTGAGGAGTCAGATACTCCATGGCAAACAGCGCCATTTCCGGGTCGTAAAAATAGACCTGCGGAATCAGTGTGTGACCCGCGTACTTGGCTTCCTGACATAAGACGTTGTACTCAAAGCCCGCACGGCTCAGAGATAAAGGCCATCCTTCGCCCCCGGCACGAAGCCAGGGCAGAGCTTGTTTTACAATGATGGTTTTATGTGTCCCCTCAACGATAAACACCATGTTCAGGTTTCCGTCCCCCACTTCTGAAACTTTCCACTCTTCAGGTAACCCTCCCGGTTCGCATGAAGGGGTCAGTCTGGACGAGAGATAACCCGGCAGCGTGTCACATGTCAGCGGCTTGTAACCTGATGGAATTGAATCCGTCATAACAGTTCTCCTTGTCTACACAGAATGATAATCAACTTGTCATGTGACAACTATACATTATCAAATGTAAAATTATTTGTGACACATGTAGATTTTTTGAACTGTATAAAATTAAAAATGATGTCGTATGGAGTCATGATCCTTACAGGAATCAGCAGAGGAAAACATCTATTATTACCATGTAATTCATGTTGTTATGTCGCAACAATAGTACTGCACGGGGAATTATTACGGGCAAACTTAGGCGAAAGGAAGTACTGAAGTGACAGAATAAATCACACTTTTTGTACATATGTACTTTTCTATTGTCTTTTGTTGTGGAAACAAATGGTGTTTGTCATGCCGATGCTAATAGACAGATAGATTCGAGGGCCAACAGCCCCATCATCATGATGGAGCAACAGAGGTGAGTCTAACGTTTCCGCACTTCTTATCGATCGGCACTAACGATCAATATCGATAAACTGATCTATCAAAACGATTATCTTTCTTGCAACCTGCCTAGTTATCCTTCTCTTACATTGCTCGCAGAAAAGCCCTTTTATTACGGTTAGTTATCTAGCTGAGGCTTGCTACGCCCATTTTCCATGTACCCCAAATCACGAGGTCACAAAGGCGCGGAAAGATGAAGGGATGTGCACGTTGCAACAAAAAAAAGAAGCGTCCTTGAACAGAGGCTCTCACTCGATAAAGAATTCTGCGACGAGTGCTTATTCGATATCGATGAGGAAATCAGGGAATGCTGGTCCAGTAACCGGGTGAGCAGTGTCTGCCAGATGGTGACTGGAGACGGGCAGCACGATACCTCCCGTACATGCGTGTCGGGTAATGTTTTCATACTGAAGATTTTCCTGATATGCAGAGATAAAAAATGGGACAGTGGCGTGGTGAAAACACCAGGCCGGAGCAGAAGGTTATTCTGGTGGTTTACTTTTTCGTTTCAGGTGTCGGATAAACAGCCAGATAAACGTAACCACAGGAGCCGAGGGTGTCGGCTTCACAGGTCAGCCCCTTCGCATACAGTGTCACGGTATGCTGATGGCGGGGATTCAGTTCACCACTGGTGAGCATTAATTTCAGTTGTTTCATCAGCAGCGGAAAGGCCTGGTCCAGAGGGTACGCATCCGCATCTCTGAACCGGCCTCTGATACCGGCACGGTCGGCAAGGTAATGCAACCGGTTACCCTCCTGCACCAGACGGGCGCCGAAACAGGGCGTCACTGTGCAGGGTAGTCCCCACCAGGGATGGTCGTCATTGTCATCGGGATGCGTTGTCCCGGAAAGTGTGTCTGACACGATAAAATCCTCACAGAAAATCGGTGAATGATAGTTTAACGATGACGGGTCAGCCGGCGCGCAGACCGGCTTCGGTAAAGGTGTATTCGTTGATGAGCAGGACCTCATCCACAGCGGCGTCTGAGCTCTGCCAGTCGTACTCGTTTTCCGGGTGACGGAACATCAGTTCAGGGTGACGCTCATCAGCCGGACATACGGACCAAAACTGTCCTTACGGCGTTCTGCAAACACGGCCAGCACACCGGGAATATCCTGCACTTCACGACCGGTATACGCTTCAGCACTGCCGTGCCAGCGGTATTTGCCGGTACAGAACGGAAAAAGACGGGATGCAGGATGCTGTTGGTGAATACGCATGGCTTCACCACGGGTGATGATTTTCATAATGGGATACCTCTGAAGACAGAAGATAAAAGTGAAAACAGGTGTGATGTGATTGTGGCGGTGACGGGTTAAAGCAGGCCGTGTTCCGCAAAGGAGAAAACCTGGCTGCCACCGACTATCAGATGGTCCGGCACCCGGATATCCACCAGGCCCAGTGCCTGTACCAGACGTTCCGTGATAAGGCGGTCTGCCTTACTGGGGGTGACTTCACCGGACGGGTGATTGTGTGCCAGCACCACGGCTGCGGCATTGTGATACAGGGCGCATTTAATCACTTCCCGGGGATGGACTTCCGTGCGGTTGATGGTGCCGGTGAAGAGGGTTTCACCGGCAATCAGCTGATTCTGGTTATTCAGATACAGCACCCGGAACTCTTCACGCTCCAGTCCCGCCATGTTCAGAATCAGCCATTCTCGTGCCGCACGGGTGGAGGTGAAGGCCACGCCGGGTTCATGAAGATGGCGGTCCAGGGTTTTCAGGGCCCGCAGAATGAGACTGCGCTCGCCGGGCGTCATCTCTCCGGGCAGAAAGGAAAGCTGTTGCATTGTTCCTGCCCCCTTTCAGTCAATAATGCGCATAATGGCGCTGCATTCCGGATGCTGCAGGGCGTAATCCCGCAGACGGTAATAATGAACCGTCATGGCATAACACTCCGTACGGCAGGCGTGATGACTGTACGTCATCAGACAGGCAGCAATGCCGGCGGCTTCCGGGCTCATTTCAGCGCGGTTACCGTTCATGGCATTGAACAGTACCCATGTTTCGTCATCATCGTCATCCGGTTCGGGTGCCATAAATGCCCCGCCGTTGTTCAGGGTGTACAGATTCCAGATACCACCGCAGTAGTTTTCGCACAGACGGTCCATCCAGCCGAAGACACGGGGCTCCAGGGTCACCCACTGTGGAATGAGGCCAAAATGCTGCGGCCAGAAGCTGATGCGCTGTTCATCAGGGACTATGGTGGCAACCAGTTGTTGCAGGCCAGTCTCCGGTGCACAGGCCGAAGAGGTGGTGTTCTGAGACAATGTTTTCATGTATGAAATCCTTGTAATGTGAATAAATGAGAGGGAGTAAAGGTCGGGAGCTGGCAACATCACGTTCATCACTGACCGTGATGACCCGGTAATATCAGGGATGAATGATATTCGGCTGAAATTCCGGACAGCCGTACGCGTAACCGTTCCGGTCACAGACGGATGGCCAGATGCCATTGCCTGTATACTCAGTCTGCACAGACTGATTTCTCCGGGACGGTAAAGCAGACGGGTACACCAGGCGCACAGGTCATCATCAGAAATGGAACGACACCCCGGCAGCGCCTCCGGGGCGTCGGGTGATTCTGGTGCCTGAATCACGCCTTCAGGGACATGCTGCATCAGCGCAGGCTCTCCAGCAGCGTTTCTGCCATTACCCACAATGCGCGGTTGAGCTTAATATCGGTGTCGATGTTGTGAATGGCACGGGTGTGGATACGTTTTCCTTTTGCACTGCGGCCGGAAATTCCGCCTTTCAGCATATTCTCCTGGATGGTCTGATAAGCACTCCACAGGTCCTTACCGTAATCCTCCCGGCGTCGTGGCGTCAGAATGTCGGCGGTGGTGACGGGCTGATGTTCGTCACCATAACGGTAAGTCAGTGCCGCCTGTGCCAGCGCCTGGCGTGCCGGTGGCGGCAGGACCAGCGACTGCATGGCATCACGCTTCTCCTCTATCCGGTCAAACACGCCCACCACCTCGTAAGCCCCTTCAATAACTTTCTCCACTACGTCTCCCCGGTGTGGAACACGCACTTCCCCCAGAGACTGACCGCAGACGCAGCCATTCTGGCAGACGAATCTGAAGTAACCCGGCAGCATCTGGTAGCTGGAGGTACCGTCATGAGAGTTGAGCAGAATAATTTCAGGGACATGTTCTCCGTTTATCTCTCCGTTACGGCGCAGGCGCAGCATGTGTTTTGTGTATCCCCGGCGGCCCGGGTCGCGCACACAGGTCTGGCAGGCGAAGAATGGCTGAAAACCTTCCTGCTGCAGGCTTTCCAGTACGGTGATGGTGGGAATGTACGCATATCGTTTACTGCGGGAAGTATGCCGGTCTTCACCGAAAATACTGGGAACATAGTGCATCAGTTCTTCGTGTGTCAGCGGACGGTCACGGCGTATCTGGTTCGCATAACCAAAACGACTGGCTAGTCGCATAATTTGCTCCTTATCGGTGGTTAAGATTTACTGGTGTAATAAATGAAAAAGCCACGTCTCCCGGAGAAGACGCGGCCTGACAAATGAAATGAATGACGTTTATTGTCTGAGAAGCCCTTAACTGGCGAGCTGAGTATTAAGCTGTGTTCCAGCATCACCAGCGCAACTGACCTTCAGCATTACGGATAACCAGCCGGGAATATGTTCCCTGGTCATCTTCAGTAAACACATTGCGGTAAGCTGTTTTGACGGCAACAGCCTGTTCGCGTGAGAAAGGGCCTTCGGGCAATAAACGTGATGTACAACCCGGCATATCTGTTGCTCCCTGAAAGTAAAAAGCCCCGGTCATGATGACCGGGGCCTGAAGGAGAGTGACCTGATTATCAGAAAGTCACATTCAGCGTGGCCTGACCGTTATAACCTTCAGCGCTGCTGCCGCTGACACTGTGGGCATAACCGGCCTGAACGCCCAGGGTGATATTTTCCCGGACACGGGCTTCCAGTCCGGCCTGCAGGTCCAGTGACGTGCCATTCCGGGACGGTGAGAACGTCATGTTACTGCCGGCTGCGGCTGTACCCATGCTCATGTCTCCCCGGGAGCTGAAGGTGCGGATAACAGAAGGCTGTACCCACCAGTTCACCGGCAGTTCACGCACACTGTGTTTTGCACTGTCGTGCAGGGTGTCACGGGATGAGGTGCCTTCACCAAAGCTCATATCGTTGTGGCTGCCCAGACGGAAACCGGCACGCACATGTTGTGCACTGCCATGCCCGAACTTCACATAACCGGCGTTATCCTGGCCGTCATCCAGGGAAAGTCCCTGCCAGGTATACTGCAGTTGTGGCTCCAGCATCAGGTTGTCAGTGATACTGAAGGGCAGACCGGTTTCCAGTGAGCCCAGCCAGCCCCAGCCCCGGGCGCGGAAGTCGTTATTGTCCGATGACGCTTTCATGCTGTGGCGGGTTCCCTGTGCCACAATGTCAGCCCACAGGCCGGAGGACGTGTGTGTCAGATTCAGGTATCCGCCCAGGCTGCCGGCATCATCCCGGACCGTGCCGGCGCGGGAACCGTCATCATCCTTAACATCAACGGAAGAATGGCCTGCGGCACCATACACCCCTGTCGTCAGAGACATACCGGCAACCTCTGTTCTGAGCAGGTCACCCTCCAGACGGACGAAGCCATAGCTGCCGCTGCTTTCCGGCGTGGCTCCACGGGCAATACCGCCGTTGTTATCGTGACCGAGATGACCGCCCTGAATGCTGAGACGGACGCTGTTATTTTCACCGTTTACACCGGTCTGATGGCTGCGGGAGCCTGCCAGAATCCGGTCATAGTCCATTGCCTGTGTCAGCATGGATGTATACAGGGGGACTTCAGCACGATAAGCATTTTCACTGCGCAGATACCAGCTCTCATCACTGTCCCGGTTGAGGGAGTAGTTAAAGGCACCGGCCTGCAGCTTATTCCCCTGGATAAAGGCCCCTTCCTCCGTGGTGGCACCGTTAATGGCTTCCACCACCTGAATACCCTTACCGCTGGTCGCCAGCCCCGACGCACTGTTGCCGGCGTTCACCAGGTTCAGGATGGTTTTTCCGGTTGCCCTGCCACCGTCAATGACCAGTCTGTCAGCATTGTTCTGTGCCATATCCGGGCGTACACGCAGGCTGATGGTGCCATTCTGTCCGTTCAGGTTTTTCACTTTCAGGGTTGCCGGTACGAACTTCCCTGTGCGGGTGGAGGTGAAATGAATCTGTCCGGCATGGCTGAGGTCATCCACCACCGACTGCACCGTGGCGTTATCGGGAATATTCCAGGTGGCACCAGAGGCGAGAGTGACATTCGTGGGGTCAATGGCACCGTTCAGCACAGTGCTGCCGGTCAGCTTCAGGGCTGTACCGCGCTGAGCAATGACATCCGTGGTGACGGTACTGTCGTTCAGCGTCAGCGTGCCTTCATTCAGGTTGACGGCTTTCTGGGTGAGTGTGGCGTTGCTGACAGTGAGTGTGCCACTTCCTGATTTTTCCACGCTGCCGTTACCGGTGAGAGAGCCTCCCTGCAGGAGTGCATCGCCTTCACGGATGGTCAGGGTATCGTTGTTCACCGTCTTCCCGGAAAGGGTAAGTATGGCGCCGTTATTCAGCGTGGTGGTGCCCGCCAGTGTGCCGCCCCTGGCGGTGAACAGTCCGCCATTTACCGTGGTATCCGTGGCCGTATCACCGGCGTTCAGCGTGAATGAACTGCCTTTTTCCAGCATCAGGGCATCCGCCTGACCGCCTCCGATACTGAATGCCTTTCCGTCGCTCCGGGTACCACTGACAGCGGCACCGGAATCGGCCAGCAGTACACCGCCATTTCCCATGGATACGGTGGTGGCGGTGCCACCGTTGCGGACATCCAGCGTTCCGCCATCATCCACGCGGGTATTAGTGGCTGTGTGTCCGGTCAGCACATCCAGGCGTCCGCCATTTTCCAGTACGACATTATCAGCTTTACCCTCCACAACAGAGAATGCTCCCAGGCGGTTTATGCCGGTAACGGTTGCAGCCGTACTGGTAACCAGTGCGCCGCCCTGCTTCAGGGTGACATTCGTGGCTGTACCACCGGCGTCCACCTGCAGTCTGCCCTTCTGATTAACGGTGGTATTCCCGGCCACACCCCCGTTTTTGACAATCTGCCAGCCGTCACTGTTTACAACAGTGCCAGACGCCGTACCGCCGTTGTGCACATACTGGTACCCCCCATTCAGCGTGGTATCCAGTGCGTGACCATGTACAGTCTGGTCGCCGCCGGCATAAACCACAGTGGTATTTGCCGTTCCTTCAGCAGCCACAATCTGACGACCATTTTTATTGATGGTGGTGCGTACGGCATCTCCGTAGACGGTCTGCCCGGTATCACCATTTTCCGCATCCGGTCCCCCTTCCGCGCCGGTATTCACAACCGTGTCGGTTGCCACTGCGCCGGATTTGATGGCCTGCCAGCCCTTCTCATTAATGACGGTACCCGTTGCAATCCCGCCTTCATGTACCCACTGCTCACCGCCGTTCAGAGTGGTGTTCACTGCCTGCCCCTGAAGGCTCTGTCCGCCTCCGGCACTGATAACCGTGTCTGAAACGCTTCCTCCGGCATTCACTCTCTGAAGACCACCACCGGTGACAGTAGTGTTGTTGGCGATACCGCCATTTTGTATCCATTGTCCGCCGGTATTGGCCTCGTTATCCGGCCCATACTCCAGCCCGGTACTGATGGTCATTCCGTTGGCCGTACCGAGGACAATCTGGTTGTCATGATTTGTCAGTGTTCCGTCGTTCACGGTTTCTCCCGCCTGTACAACCTTGTCAGCAGCCAGTGCCGGGACTGATGTGACAGCAGCAAGAGACAGCGCAACCGCCACACCAGCGCGTTTTCCCCGTGAGCGGGCCAGTTCGGAGGCCACCACCAGGGTGCCCGTAATGTGATTCCATACCAGCCTGTAGCTGGTGTTCAGATGTCGTTTCATCAGCTTTTCCTTACAGAGGGTGAATAAAAAAGCCGGTACCCACAAATGTGGATACCGGCAGGTACAAAACAGCATGGTCAGATAAAGTGGTTTTTCCCGGACATAAATGCTTCCCCTCTCTCATCCGCCAGAGAAGTATCAGTCCGTTGTGTGCAATTCCGTTCTGCATGATGAAGAGATTCAGCTGCCTTTTCGCAGACCATTAACCACTATAAACGATCGATAGCAACGATCGATACCTGTTTTATCGATCGTTTTATTCTATTAACGACAAGGCGGTCACGCAAGAGAAACAGGAGGAGTATGAGGGGTTTGTGTCATGTTTTCAGTTGGTTAACGTAATGTTATCAGGCATTTCCCTGGCAGACTGTTCAGAAGAAAATCCAGTTCCATACAGCGCGGGCAACAGAGACCACCGTGTCACGGACGGCACGCAGAACCGTGCATGCAACAGAGGCAATACAGACGCTCTCCGCCGTGTCAAATATCCGGTCCACCGCACCGGTAAACTGTTCACGGGCCTGAGCGCGGACAGATTCCGTGCGCAGCTCGTCCTGCAGGCGGGTCATCAGGGGACTGGCGGCATGGTCGGGAAGCGCTGTCATGAGCGCACTGACCAGCGTATCCAGTTCCCAGCCGGTGCGGACCGATACGGCAACAACCGGATGTACGGGCCGGAACAGACGGAATACCGCCTCCGTTTTTTCGCGAATGTTCTGTGCCTGTGCAGGAGAAGGCTGAATACCGGCCATATCCCATTCATGGCAGGGCTCCGTTTTGTCGGCCTGCGTCACCACAAACAGCACCTGCTGATGTCCCCGGTGCAGGATGTGTCGCCAGAAATACTCATCCACAGACAGGGCGCGGTCATCGGCTTTAATCAGCCACAGCACCAGGTCCAGTTCGGGCAGAATGTCACGGTACAGGGCTTCATACTCTGCATCCCTGTCCCGGCTCTCGCCCACCCCGGGCAGGTCAGTGATAACCATGCTGTGACCGTGGCCACTCAGACGGAAGCGCCGCACTTCCCGGGTGCCGGCGTGAACATCACTGACCGGGGTGACCTCCCCCTGAAACAGTGCATTACAGAGTGAGGATTTACC
>OLNK01001770.1_pt1 | contig 14741 bp, 17 predicted proteins | sample 1672791 | NCBI WGS metagenome assembly OLNK01 (sample SAMEA3136724, study PRJEB25190) | human gut metagenome | biome: human gut; feature: human-associated habitat; material: faeces | place: Austria | collected 2013 | reverse complement strand
GGTCTCGTAGCCCTCGATGGTGGTGAAGGGGATGTCCTTGCCGATGAGCTTCTCGATCTCCTTGAGCGTCTTCATGGTCTCGCGCGTGACGAAGGAGATGGCGAAGCCCTCCTCGCCGGCACGGCCCGTGCGGCCGATGCGGTGCACGTAGTCCTCGGCCATGTCGGGCAGGTCGAAGTTGATGACGTAGTTCACCTCGGGCACGTCGATGCCGCGTGCCAGCACGTCGGTGGCCACCAGGATGTCGGTCTTGCCGCGGCGGAAGTTCTCCAGGGCGCGACGGCGGCGGCCCTGGGTCTTGTCGGAGTGGATGGACTCGGCGTGGAAACCGGCGGCCTCAAGCGCTTCGGCGCACTCCTCGGTGCGGTTCTTGGTGCGGGCGAACACGATGACGCGCTCGTGGCCCTTGTCGTTGAGCACCGCTTCCAGAAGCTCCTGCTTCTTGCGGTTGGCGATGGGCATGATGTACTGGGCCACGGTGGCAGCGGTCTCGCCGTTGCGGGCGATTTCGATGATGGCCGGGTCCTTCAGCAGGTTGCCCAGGTTCTTCTGGATGGAGCTGTCGATGGTCGCGGAAAACAGCAGCGTCTGGCGTTCGGCCGGCGTGTGCTCCACGATCTTGGTGACGTCGGGCAGGAAGCCCATGTCAAGCATGCGGTCGGCCTCGTCGAGCACGAGCACCTTGGTCTCGGACAGGTCGACCACGCCGCGGTCCATCAGGTCGTTCAGGCGGCCGGGAGTGGCGATGAGCACGTCGGTGCCGCCGCGCAGCTCGCGGATCTGCGGCCCGTAGGGCGTGCCGCCGTACACGGTGGTCACGAAGTGGCCGGTTTTGCGGGAGATCTGCATGCACGTGCGGCTGATCTGCTGAGCCAGCTCGCGCGTGGGGCTGACGACGCACACGCGCGGGGCGCGGCCGCGGCCCTTCATGCGCTCGAGCGTGGACAGTGTGGGCAGCAGGAACGCTGCGGTCTTGCCAGTGCCGGTGGAGGCGGCGGCGATGACGTCGCGGCCTTCCAGGATGTAGGGGATGGACTGCTCCTGAACGGGCGTGGGGGAGTCGTAGCCCATGCGCTCGACGGCGGCGAGGGCTGCCTCGGACAGGCCCAGTTCTGCAAATGCGGTCATGTAAGATCCGTTTCTCTTCGCGGAAGCAGCGCGCAGCAAACCAAGGCGTCCGGAAACGGGCGGCATCGGTTTCAGTCAAGCGCTTGCAACCTATGTACCAATTCATCGCACCCGCCCCAGGCGGCGTGCTTGCGCTTGACGCGAGCCGCTTTCTATATGCCTTGCGCGGTGCGTGGAAGAGCGCGCGAAAAGAAGATTAGAAAGAATTTCGTGAGAAGCAACCCGCTTATTATGATGGTGTTTTCACAAAAGGGAAGCGCTTGAGCCCGAAAAGACCGCGATTGTGCACGAATCTCCACGGCTTTCGGTCTTTTCTGCTGAAGTGGAGCAACTTTGTACCCGCCCCTCCATTGCAGGGTATAATGGTAAGGCTATTGCCCCGAGACTTGAGAGGTTTATTCATGACATTGCTCGAGCTGCTTCAGCTTATGCGCAAGCATCTGAAGCTCATGATCGTCCTGCCTATCGTGTGCGCGCTTGCGACCGCCGTGGTCTGCTTCGTCGCGCTGCCCAACACGTATACCGCTTCCACCAGCATGTACGTGCTTGCGAAGCAGTCTTCGGCGAACTCCGACAATGCTGCGAACTACTCCAACCTCAACGCCAGCCAGATGATGGCCAACGACGTGTCCACGCTGCTCAAGAGCGACCGCATCGAGGCCGACACCGCAAAGGACCTGCACCTCGAGTCGCTGAAGGGGTACTCCACCAAGGTCACCAGCGAGACCACCTCGCGCGTCATCACGCTTTCCGTCACCGGCACCGACCCGGATATCGCCGCCACCATCGCCAACGATATGGCCAGCAACGTCTCCAAGGTCGCGCAGCAGGTCATGGACGTTCAGTCGGTCAACGTCATCGACCAGGCCACGGCCCCCACGGCGCCCTCCGGCCCCAATCGTCCCATGTACATCGCCGTCGCGCTGCTCGCCGGCTTGTTCGTCGCCATCGCCATCGTCGTGGTGTCCGATATGCTCAACACGAAGGTGCGCAACGCCGACGAGATCGAAGACCTGCTGGGCCTGCCCGTCATCGGCCGCATGCCTGCTCTCAAGGGAGGTAAATAAGCTATGGCTCGCAAACCTAAAGGCGGCGACGATATGGAGATGCAGAACGCCGCGAAGACCCTGATGGCCAACATCCGCTTCATGAGCGTCGATAACCCCATCCGTTCCCTGGTGTTCACTAGCTCCATCCCCAACGAAGGCAAGTCCACGGTCACGTGCAACGTCGCCCGCGCCATCGCGTCCTCGGGCATGCGCGTGTGCCTGGTCGAGTGCGACATGCGCAATCGCACGCTGGCCGGCATGCTCGGCGTGCGCTCCACGGGCGGTCTGTACTCGGTGCTCTCCGATACCATGCCCATCCAGCAGGCCATCGTCTCCACCAACACCGAGAACATGTTCCTGCTCGATGCCGAGCCGCACATCCCTAATCCCGCCGACATCCTCGCCTCCAAGCGCTTCGCCGCGCTGGCCCATAAGCTTGAGCAGATGTTCGATTACGTCATCTTCGATACGCCGCCCGTCGGCATGTTCGTCGATGCCGCCGTGGTCTCCACCATCGTCGACGCCGCCGTGCTGGTGGTGCGCGAGAACTTCACGAAGCGCCAGGCCGTGCTGCAGGCCTACGACCAGTTGAAGAAGGCCGGCGGCAACGTGGTGGGCGTCGTCATGAACTACTGCAACGTCGAGAAGTCCGAGTACTACTACGCTTACTACAACCAGCAGGGCAAGCGCGAGAAGGGCTCCTCTTCCGCGGTGAAGGTCGATTCCCGCAACCTCGGTCCCAACGTCCCGCGCGGCGGCGGTAAGCATGGCGGTGCCGCGAACCCCGCTAACTACGGACGTCAGAACAACGGTGCTCGTAGAGGGTAGTCGACGTGCTTGACCTGCATTGCCATATCCTTCCCGGCGTTGACGACGGGGCAAGCTGCCTCGGCGAGAGCGTGCGCATGATCCATGCCGCGTACAAGGCCGGCATCACCGAGATCGTGTGCACGCCGCATTGCCGCGACCCGTACTTCGATTTCGATGCCATGTGGGATGCGTTCAACCAGCTGGCCCCGCGTTCGCCCATCCCCATGCGCATGGGCTTCGAGGTGAACATCCGCAAGCTGCGCGAGCTGGGAATGGACTGGGCGCCCTACCTGTGTTTCCAGGATTCCAAGACGCTGCTGCTCGAGCTTTCCACACACGCCACCAAACGCGATTTCGAGGAATACGAACGTGAGATCTACGAGCTGCAGGGCATGGGGCTCGATGTGATCATCGCCCATCCCGAGCGATACAAGGCCATCCAGGAGGATACCTCCATTGCGGAGCGCCTGATCAGCTGTGGGTGCGTGTTGCAGGCATCGTCCGACTTCATCCGCGGCGGGCGTATGGGCAAAGAGCGCAAACCTGCCCAGCGTTTGTTCGAAGCCGGTTTGTACACCTACATCGCTAGCGATGCCCACTGCGTCGAACACTACGAGGCGTTTTCCGAAGCGGTGTATAAATTCGGGCATATGTTGCGAACGGAATAGCCGACGAAGGAATAGAATAGTCCACAGGTATTTCGGCCTGCCCTCCCAACGGAGGGCGGGCCTTTTTCGACAGGGGGATGAGCATGCGCACCATTACGTTGGGGTCTACCGGTATCGTCACGCCGCAGAATGCGTTCGGGGCGCTGCCGATTCAACGCATCTCCGAACAGGACGCCGTGGCGCTGCTTCGCCGCGCGTTCGAGGGCGGCATGACGTTCTTCGACACGGCGCGCGCGTATTCCAACAGCGAGGAGCGCGTCGGCCTTGCATTCGAGGGCATGCGCGGTAAGGTCGCCATCGCCACTAAAACCCAGGCCCGCACGCCCGAGGCGTTTTGGGAAGATCTGGAAACGTCGCTGCGCCTTTTGCGCACCGACCATGTCGACCTATACCAGTTCCACTGCGTCGACCAGTGCTACAAGCCAGGCGACGGCACCGGCATGTACGAGTGCATGCTCAAGGCCAAGGAGCAGGGCAAGATTGCCCACATCGGCGTGACGGCGCACAAGCTCGAGGTTGCCTTCGAGTGCGTGGAAAGCGGCCTGTACGAAACGCTGCAGTACCCGCTCAGCTACCTTGCCTCCGACCGCGAGCTTGAGCTGGTTGCCCTGTGCGAGCAGCGCAACATCGGCTTTATCGCCATGAAAGGCCTGGCCGGCGGCCTGCTCGCTAACGCCCGCGCCTGCATGGCGTTCATGACCCAGTTCCCGGGCGTGCTGCCCATCTGGGGCGTGCAGCGCGAGGAAGAGCTCGATGAGTGGCTTGCGTTCATGACCGAAACGCCGCAGCTTGACGAAGGGATGCGCGCGTTCATCGCCTCCGAGCGCGCCGAGCTTGCCGGCGATTTCTGCCGCGGTTGCGGCTACTGCATGCCGTGCCCGCAGGAGATCGTCATCAACCAGTGCGCTCGTATGTCGCTCATGATCCGCCGCGCGCCGTCGAAGGGGTGGCTTGGCGAAGAGTGGCAGCAGCGCATGAACGCCATCGAGGACTGCACCGAGTGCTACGCCTGCACTGTTCGCTGCCCTTACGAGCTGGATATTCCCCAGCTTCTGAAGAAGAACCTGGCCGACTACCGTGCCGTTCTGGCTGGCAACGTGGATGTGAAGGGCACAGGGGAGGAATAGCCTCAGGACAAGCTCGCCGCAACATGTCATCCCTGGTAATTTGGCTTCTTATGTGGTTACATAATCGCTAGCAAGCGAAGCGGGCGCGCCCCTTTGGCGCGCCCGCTTTCACGTTCGGCGGGCTGAATAGGGGTTCACATGGAAGCTTGGCTGCAGGGGATCTTCGCCGACACGCCGGTGCTCACGGTGCCGTGGAGCATCGACTATTTCAGCGTCATCGCCGGCGTGCTCACCGGCGCGCTGTTCGCGTGCGACCGCAAGCTCGACATCATTGGCACGGTGGTGTGCGGGTTGATCACGGGTTACGGCGGCGGCGTGCTGCGCGACACGCTCATGCAGGGCACGGGCGTGTATTTCACCTCGCATCCCGACCTTATCGTCACCTGCATCCTCATCTGCGCGTTCGTGTTCTACTTCCGCGGCATATTCAAGCATCTCGAGGCAACGGTATTCCTGGCCGATGCGCTGTCGGTGGGCCTGTTCGCGCTGGCCGGCGCTTCGAAGGCGGTTGCTTTCGAGCAGGGTATGGTGCTGTCGGTCATCATGGGCGGCATCACGGCGGTCGGCGGCGGCGCCATCCGCGACATCTGCGTCGGCGAGGTGCCCGGCGTGTTCCAGCGCAGCAACTACTATGCCGTCGCGGGGCTTGGCGGCGCGGCGGTGTACGTGGTGCTGGCGCGCTTCGGATGTCCCTTGGCGCTCGCGGGCATCGCATGCGTGCTCGCCGTGGTGGCGCTGCGTTATTGGAGCGTGTACTTCGATTGGCGCACAACCTCCGAAGCCGACCTGACGCCGCGCATCGCCCGCGGCATGCATCGCGTGGGCGAAGTGCTGTCGGGGCTTTTCCTGCATGGCGGCGACTCCGAGCGGCATCAGCGGCACGCCGGCGCGCGCATCGCCCGCGGCGCCAGCCGTGATGACGAAGCGCGCAAGGGCTCATCGGGCGGCAGCGATGCCGCGAACAGCGATTGGCCCGCCAACATGCGTTAAGCGGTGCATGGGGGTCTTGCGGCGATTGGCGCTGTGGGAAGCCTGGGCGCGCGGCGGCTGGTACAATAGCGCAATCGATCTACGTTATCTTGCAGAACCGAAAGGCCCCATCACATGGCTGATTACATTGAAGGCAAGCGCCCCGTCATCGAGGCGTTCCGTACCGGCGTGCCCATGCGCCGTATTCTTATGGGCGATTACATGAAACGCGATCCCATGATCGAGGACATCATGCGCAAGGCCAAGCGCAACGGCGTGAAGGTCATCCAGGTGCCTCGCGACGAGCTTGACCAGAAGTCTGCTCGCGGTAGCCATCAGGGCGTCATGGCCGAGGCCGCGCCGTTCAACTACGTGGGCATCGGCCAGGTGGTCGACGCTGCCAACAGCTACGCCGAGGAGCACGACGGCCGCGCGCTCGTGGTCCTGTGCGACCACCTCACCGACGCGGGCAACCTGGGCGCCATCAGCCGCTCTTGCGAGGCTGTGGGCGCATCGGGCCTGATCATCCCCAACAAGCGCAGCGCACGCGTCGAGGCTTCCACGTACAAAAGCTCCGCGGGCGCCATCACGCACGTGCCCGTGGCGCAGGTGTCCAACATCGTGCAGAGCATCCACCGCTTGCAAGAGGAGGGCTTCTGGGTGTGCGCCGCAACCGAGCACACCGACGACCTGGTGTGGAATGCGAACCTGAAGGGCAAGATCGCCATCGTCTTGGGCAACGAGCACGACGGCGTGTCCCGCCTGGTGCTCGAGCACTGCGACATGTACGCCAAGCTGCCGCTGGAAGGCGAAGTGGCCAGCCTGAACGTGGCGCAGGCCGCCACCGCCGTCATGTACGAGTGGCTGCGCCAGAACATCCACACCGCCTAGCAGCAACCGCACCCGTCCGTGAACAGGGGGACGGAGGCGTTCAATCGCCCTCGCTGGTTTCAGCGGGCCTGCGGCGATTATTTTTGTATCGTATGAAAGGAGGGATGCGTGATGGCAAAGCAGCGTAAGAAACTCCTGCTGGTCGACGGCTGCAATTATCGCCCCCTCCTATTTACAAACCCCCTGTTCAGGGGGCTTTTTCATTTCTAGGGTGTGGAAACCTCCCGGCACCATGGCTCAAGATTCGACCCAAAGCCGACTATTCCCATGGGCGATTGCCGAAAATGCCCCCAATCGAGTTGTGTTTTTCTCTCCATATGGACCGTTTATGGAGAAAAGCGCCTTCGTTTGCCGTAAATCGCGCAACCCGCGCGTTGAAATTCCCCCTCAGTGGGCATAAAGACCCCCAGGCCGCCGCTGCCGGCGGCTTACTCTCCGAAACGGATGGTTTGGGAAGGAAGGAGTCGGGGTTTGGAAACGGTCAACAGGATCGTGGTGTCGGGGGTCGTGTTCGGGCCCGTGGAGTTCACGGAGCCGGACAGGGGGCCCGCGCACGCGCGCTTCTGCCTGTCCCAGGAGAAATCGGCCGGCTCGCGCCGCGTCGAGCACAGGTTCCGCTGCGTGGCGTTCGGCCCGGCGGCCATGGCCGTTGCGGCATCCCTCGCGCCCGGCGTGGCCGTGGTGCTCGAGGGCGAGCTTTCCGAGGCCCGCGCCGCGTCGTTTCTCGACGGCCGGCCCAGGAAGGCCGAGGCCGGCGGGCAGAGCGAGATCAAGGTGGCGACCTTCCTCAAGGTCGACGTCCGCTGATATCGGCACGGGTCCCTATCGGGCCTGTGCCTTTTTCGTCTTGCACACCAACATACGTACGCATATATGCGCATGCGCATATGCGTGGCTGCACATTTACGTTTTTGCGTGTTTGTGCGTTTATGCATCTGCGCATTTGGGTAGATACAGCTCAGGATGCGGGCGCGAGCCCGCGATGGATGACCATGGAGGGATGGCATATGGGAAGGAAAGAGTCAGCCGGGAGGCAGGCCGGCGCGGCGAGGATGACGGTCGGCGATAGGTTCTGGGCGAGGCGCATCCGCCCGATCTTCGACGATACCGACCTCACGCTCGAGCAGAAGTCGGTTTTCTGCTGCATCGTTGCGCGCGACCCGATGTCGGTGGCGATCGAGTGCCCGGCGCGCGACATCGCGGCGGCCGAGGCCGGACTGCCGCGGCGCGAGTACGACGAGGCGCTGGACGCCCTCGAGCGCGGCGGCTATATCGTCGATATCGTGACGCCCTACGGCGAGGGCAGGGACCGGGAGCTCTGCATGGTCCCGATCCCCGCCGAGATCGTGAAGGAGGGGGTGCAGTGCCGTGGGTAGCGCCAAGAGACACGACGCATCGGTACAGCCCGCGCGCCGCACCCGAGACGAGCTCGACGAGACGTTCGAGATCCTGGACCGCGACGGCGCGGTCGTCGTCTTCGGCGGCGACCTCATGGAGCGCGGCTTCGGCATCGTCTCGGCCAAGGCGACCGAGGACACCCGCCTGTCGTCGTCGGCCAAGGGCGTCTACGCCTACTTCTGCGCCCACGCCGGCGCGGGCACCCACGCGCTGTTCCCGTCCGTGGACACGATCTGCGCCCACCTCGCGATGTCGCGAAATACCTACTACCGCCACCGCCGCACCCTGGTCGAGTGCGGCTACATCAGCGTGCATCAGGGCCGCGCGCAGGGCCATGGCCGCTACCTCTCGAACCGTTACGTGGTCAATGCCGAGATCCCCGAGGAGCGCCGTTTCGTGCCTGTCGATAACTCGAAATCGACTGGCGCTGCGGCTGTTGAAAACTTCCCCGAGGAAGACGCCGAAAACGAAGTTATCAACAACCCGCAGGATTCGCCGTGTACCAAAAATTGGTACACGGGCAGCCAAACTAACGTTAGTTTGCAACTAGATTCACCGTGTACCAAAAATTGGTATACGGGCCCAACTGGGGAAACGATTTCACCGTGTACCAATAATTGCGACACTAACAAAGATGTTGTTATTGATGTTAGTGAGAGAGGGCGCGCGGGCGCGCTGCCGTCTGTCGAAGACCCGGTCATGTCGAAGGCTGCGGGCGACTCGGTCACGGTCGTGAGGGTCGCATCGGAGGGCGGCCTTGGGCTCGAGACGGAGGTCCCGGTCCCAAACGTCGAGGTGCTTGCCCTCATGCGCATGTCCATCGGCAAGGCGGAGGTCTTCGACGACGTTGCCGAGGCGTACGCCCGCGCCCTGGCGGACGGCTGGACGCTCCAGCGAATCGGCCGCGCCTACGACACCTACCGCCGCGAGTACGCGGCGTCGCATACCGACGGGCGCTACATCATGTCGCTGCCGAAGTTCCTGGCCGCCGGAAACGGCCTGAGGTTCTACGACCTGAGGGCTGATCTCGTCGATTCCGGCGCCGTGGCCGCCGCCGAGGAGAGGGCCGCCCCGTCGAAGGCGCCGACCCGCGAGCAGGTCCGTAGGTACGTGCACGAGAAGGGCTACGACGCCCCCGACCCGGACAACCCCGCCTACCGCGTGCTCGACCCCGATGAGTTCTTCGACTACTACGAGGCCACCGGCTGGGTCCGCGCCGGAGGAGTGCCGATCGTCCGATGGAAGAACGTTGTGAACACCTGGCGCCGCAAGCCCGCGCCCGCGTCGCGCTCCGCCCGTAAGTCCGGCCCGTCCGGCGGGAAGAGGGCCATGAGCGTCGCCGAGCGCGTGGCCGCCGACAGCGATTTCAGCGAATTCAACGACGACTAGCTCAGACGGAGGGAGAACCGAGATGAACGACACGCAAGCGCAGGCGAGGCCGGCGAGGCCCACGCTCGAGGAAGTCGAGGCCTACGTCCACGGGAAGGGCTACGACGTGCCCGGCGCCGCCAACGCCTTCTACGGCAACTTCTTCTACGCCTACCACGACGCCCGCGTCTGGCGGCGCGCGGACGGCACGCCTGTGGCCGACTGGAGGGCGGAGGCGGACACGTGGCATGAGAGGGGGCCGTACTACCTCGAACCGGAGCCACGTGCCGCTGCCCAGGCACCCGCGGCGTCCGCTCCGGTCTCGGCGCCGGCACCCGAGGCCCCGGTCGCCTCTCCCGGGGCGCTTCCCGTCGGCGGTGCCCTGCCGCCGCTCGAGGTCGCCGACGTCGCGACCTTGGCCGCGACCGACCGCGCGTTCCATGAGGCGGTGGTCCGCAAGACCGGCATCCCGCCGCGCTTCGCACGCCGCATCGCCGAGGGCGAGGCCGCCCCGGAGCATGCCTATGACGCGCGACTCGCGCGCGGCGGCGGGCTGTACATCTACGGCCCGCGCGGCGTGGGCAAGACCGAGCTGGCGTGCCGTATCGCCTACGACTACGCCGGCTCGCGCCTCGATCCCCGCTTCGGCAACTGGGCGTACCGTCCCGTCCCGAAGGGCAGGCCCAAGCACGGCGTCAGGTTCGTCGTCTCGGCCGACCTCATGACCGAGCTCCGCTCGACCTTCGACAAGGGAGGGGACAGCGAGGCCGACGTCATCCGCAGGTACGTGAACGTCCCGGTCCTGATCATCGACGACCTGGGCAAGGACTCCTCGACCCAGTGGGTGCTCGCGAAGCTGTTCCAGATCGTCAACGGCCGCTACGAGGCCGAGCGCGCCACGATCGTGACCAGCCAGTACACCCAGGCCGGCCTCGCCGCGGTGCTGTCGGAGTACGGCCGCAAGGAGGACGCCCTGGCGATCGTCTCGCGCCTGGCCGAGATGACCGAGCGCGTCAAGGTCGACGGCCCGGACCGCCGCATGGCGCCCTGCGACGCCGAGGGGGCCGGGCGATGAGCCGCCGGGCCCCGCAGGAGGGGCGCAGCTATGAGCAGGCCCTCTACTCCGTCGTCCTGCTGGTTCCGCGCCTCCCGAGGCCCGAGCGCACCCGGACGGTGAGGGTCCTGCTCGACTTCATCGCCGGCCTCTGGGAGCTGGACCGCTCGCGCGTCGATGCGGATTTCGCATCGCTCGTGCGCGGGCTTCCCCGCTGATGTCCGCATAGGTATGTGCATGAGCGTCCGCATATCTGCGCGTTTGCGCATGCACATACCCGCACAGAAGCACAGATGCGAGGGCGCGTATCCGCGCGCCCTTCTTGATGGATTGAGGTTTCCCATGGAGAGGATCGAGGAGATGTCCGCCGAGCGGGCGGAGGGCATATCGCCGGGTTCTACGGCGACGAGCTGTACGGCCTCGAGCTCGACGGCGAGGTTTCGGGCGAGGGGGCCATGCGGTGCCGGTACGCACCGGTCCATGATGAGGTGAGGGGCATCTGCGATGCGCTGGGGCTGGACTACGACCGCATCGCGACCGATCGTGCCGGGATGCTCTGGGCGGGCGAGGGGATGCCTCACCGCTTCGACGCATGCTGCGAGATCAGCGACATCGCGAGGCGCCTGCGCGCCCAGTGCCGCGATGTCGCTTCCCGTTCGGAAAGCCCCGGGCCGCGGCGCCGGCCCCATCGCTAGCAGGCGCTAGCATCTTGCGGAAGGACACGCATGGGCCGAATGTGCCCGGACAACGGAATGGAGCTTCAAGATGGACAGACGAGAGCTCGAGATCATGTTGAACGATGCCTTCGACCGCGGCATCGTCACGGCAAGGGCGGTAGAGGGAATCTATCCCCCCGCCGTCACGGTGGGAATCCTCGACGACCTCGGGCGCGAGATCGACTTCGGGCATGAAGGTAGCGGGTTGACGGTGTTTCTCCCTGGCATCGAGGACGATGCCCGTTTTGCCGGCTCGTGCAAGGCCCTCGGCGGCAAGGTGCCGCAGAACACCTATCGCATGGAACTTGTCTCGGCGATCGCCGGCGAGCTCATGGGCGCCGAGTCCGCCACCGCGCTCAGCGCCCTGGAATCCGCCCTGGACCGCGCGAGGCGAAGGGGCTACTGCGTGTTCGACCGCGGCATCCATGACGACGTCCCGGATCCCGGGCTGGTCTACCTGTGCTCGACCTACCCGGCGGCCGTCCGCCTGAAGGACTCCCTGGACTTCGTCCGGGCTCAGGGCAACGAGCCGGACCGTCACGCGCTCGGCACATACCGCATGGTGGACGGGTACTGCATCATGGGAGGGTTGGACGAGGTGCCGCTGGCGGACGCATACGCCGTGGATGCGGCCCTTATCGAGGACTGGGGTGTCGGCGATGCCGTCTTCCGCATCACCGACCTCAAGGCGAAGACGTTTTCGTATGCCGTCGACGCCGACGGCGGGCAGAAGGCGTCGACGCTCGTCTACTACACCGATGAGGGCTCCGACCCGGTCCTCTTCCAGCAGACCGGCGGCGGCTGGCGCCTGGCGAGCGACAACTTCCTCGCCGAGAACTCGATCGTCGAAGACTTGGAGCGCGTCTATACCGGCGAAGTCTCGCCGGTATACCTCGATTCGCGAATCGTCGACATGGAGGAGATGGCCGAGGCCTACGGCTGGGTGAGGCCGGGGAGGACCCCGGCCTCCATCGCCGCCGGCGCCCGGAAGGCCGCCGCGTCCTCGGCGGCCGAGGAATCCTCCCCCGGCAAGGTCGCCGCCGCGGCCCGCGAGGCCTCGAAGGACTCGGCTCCCCGACACTGATACCATGGTGGGTGCGGATGCGCCCGCAGGCGCTTTGGCATACACACACAAACGCTCAACCGCGCAGGCGCACATATCCACACATCCGCATCCGCATATATGCGTAAAAGGGGACGTGCCATGATTGGAAACGTCTTGAAGCCCGACGGCACGGTGCATATCGAGCAGCAGGTCGGCAACATTCGTCAGAATCTCGGTAGGCCGGGTTTCGATACGCTCCTGTAGGTTCCGCAATCGCACATACGCATACACGTACACATACGCAGTTGCGCATACGTACACTCGCACAATGGAACACATGCACGTCGGCATATCTACGCACATGCACATAGCCGCACACGCGCCCATCGGGCTCTAGCCCCGGTGGACGCCTTGTTTCCGGCCGTTTTCCGTATCCGGTGTTTAAGCCGCCGGATACAGGGGATAACCACCTGAGGAGAAACGGACAGCGCCGAGGGAGGGCGCGCACCGGAATATTTCGGAAGGAATGTAGAACTGAAATGAGAATACCCGCAAGGGCGCTGAAGCCGCTCGTCGCCATGGCCATAGCCGCAGCATCGTTCGGCTGCATCGCGCCCGCGGCTTACGCCGAGAACGCGACCGCCGCCGTGATTTCCGACGACGGTGATCATGTCGTCGTCGACGTCGACCTGAACGGAAGTGCGCCTGTCGGCGACGCGACCGAACAAGCCGATATGAAAAACAGTCAGGGCGAATCGGTTTCCGACGCGGAACCAGACGAGGCCTTGAAAGAATTCGAGGCCCTGATGACGGCCAACGACATCATTATAAGATCAGCGTTTTACTACATCTTACTGCCGTCTCTCTTCGCGATGGCCTTGCCTCTCCTCTTATACGAATTGCTGGAGCTACATGATCGCCGCCGCCTTTGAGTTCCGACGGTTGGACTGAACCGGTGTCGTGCCGATAGTGAGCCCGGCCCGCGCTCGACGAAGTTGTCTATAATCGGGCGGCTCTGCCCGAGCCACCCTTGAAGGGAAGGAAACCCTATGATGCTTTTCGAATCTTTGATCTTCAACCTGCTCCCCGCAGCCGTCGGTATCATGGTTCTCGTACTGGTGTTCGAGAGCTGCTGGCGCAAATGCCCGCCGGATAAGCTCATGATCGTCTCCGGCGCCGGCAAGATGCGCTCCGTCTCCGGCAAGGGCACCTTCGTGATCCCGCTCCTCCAGCGCGTCGACACCCTCTCGCTGGGTGCCGTACAGGTGCAGCTGACCACCGAGAATGACATCCCCACGCAGGACGCAATCCTCATCCACGCCTGCGCCGTGGCGAACTTCCAGATCGGCCAGACCCCCGAGCTGATCGAGACCGCCTCCAAGAACTACTTGAATATGGACAAGGAGGAGATGACCCGACAGGTCACCGAGGTCATGCTGGGCAAGATGCGCGAGGTTATCGGCCAGATGGACCTCAAGGAGCTCATGCGCGACCGCGAGAGCTTCAATGCCAAGGTCTTCGACGGCTCCAAGGACGACCTCGCCAACCTCGGCCTCGAGCTGCGCACCTTCAACGTCCAGGACTTCTCCGACTCCCAGGGCATCATCCGCTCCATGGGCGCCGACCAGGCCGCGGAGATCAAGAAGGAGGCCGAGCTGGCGCAGATCAAGGCGGCCGAGGAGGTCGCCATCCGCCAGAACCAGCTCGACTTAAAGCAGGCCGACCTCAAGAAGCAGACCGACAAGGCGAAGGCCGAGGCCGATATGGTGAAGGCCACCGTGACGGCCGAGAAGCAGCGCGAGCTCTACATCGCCCAGCAGGAGGCCGAGATCGCCGCAGAGACCAAGAAGGTCGAGCTCGCCGAACGCCAGGCGGACGTGAGGGAGCGCGAGCTGAACGCGACCGTGAAGAAGCAGGCCGAGGCCGACCGCTACGCCGCAGAGCAGGCGGCGGAAGCCGACCTCTACAAGCGCACGAAGCAGGCCGAGGCCGCCCGCATCGAGCGCCAGAACCAATCCGACGCCGAGCTGTATTCCGCCCAGAAGGACGCCGAGGGCATCCAGGCCCGAGCGAAGGCCGAGGCCGAAGCTACGCGCCTGAAGGGCGAGTCCGAGGGTGCGGCCGAGAAGGCCCACGGCGAGGGCGTCGCGGCGGGCATCAAGGCCCAGGCCGAGGCGTACAACGGCATGGATAACCCCTACCTGCTCGCCAACCGCTACATCGACATCATGCCCAAGGTAGCCGAGCAGGTTGCGAAGCCCCTCACTGCCGTCGATTCCATCAAGATGTACGGATCGGGCAACGCGCAAAAACTCGTAAAGGAGACCACATCGATTGTCGACCAGGTCGCATCCGGCCTGAAGGACAGCACGGGAATCGACCTGCCGTCCCTGCTGAATGGCCTGATCTCGAACCCCGATATCGATGTCGACTCCGCCGAGAACTCGGTTGAGTGATGGTCGTCCCGCTGATCGCCTCGGCCTTGCTGCTCGATTTCTTAGGCTGCATGATGCCCCTG
>OLNK01001760.1_pt1 | contig 14845 bp, 19 predicted proteins | sample 1672791 | NCBI WGS metagenome assembly OLNK01 (sample SAMEA3136724, study PRJEB25190) | human gut metagenome | biome: human gut; feature: human-associated habitat; material: faeces | place: Austria | collected 2013 | reverse complement strand
GGAGCACCTCAAAAACACCATCATACACTAAATCAGTAAGTTGGCAGCATCACCGTCAAAACGAAGAGACATTATTGAGCAAGCACCAACATATGAAATTAGCGAACCTGTTTTTGCTTATGATAAGGCTATGCCGGTTTCTATCTTACTTGCATTAATATCCGTAGCGACTTGCTGGCTGTTATGGAAGTATAGGGCCATTCTAACTAATTTAGTCAGGTTGAAAATTAAGTAGACATATGAGAGCGTTATGAATCTTGCCCTAAGAAAGATTATATATGATCCAATTAGTTATATTCATCCTCAACGAGTAAGCTTGAATAATACACCTATTAACAATCCGGTGCTTAGATCTATTACCAATGAAATGATTGTTCTGCAGTACAATCTTTCAGTTGAACATTTTAATCTGAATAGTTCACTTATTTACTACATAAACAATTGGAATTTATTTCCATTGTTCTGTTTATTCAGTGGTTATCACTTTTATCGAGAAAGGTTTGCAGAACGCGGATTTTTTTATAAGGTTCCTGCTGTGCTAAGGGATTATTTATCAGCTATACCGGTGAAAATAAATGAAAAGGCACGATACAAACCCGGCATCGCTAGCTATCACAATATCATCACATGTGGTTTTTCAACGTTGTCACCCTATATAAGGCAACAACCATTGGCAATGCAGCAACGATTTAATTTATTATTTCCTGATTTTGTTGATCACATACAATTGCCGTTACCACTTGCATCAACTCTTTTAGAGAGAATTACATTTTATGCGAAAAAAAATAGAGATGAGCTTGATAAAATCTCCTGCAAATGGTGTTGTGATTAAAAGAAAAATTTCTGATGGATTGAAATAAATAGTTTCTCTTAAAGAAAGTATCCTTCTTGAAACCAGCGCTAAAATTCAGAGCATTGAGGTAAAGATAGAAGAAAAATTTATTCAAGGTTATTATGATGGCTATACAAAAGGCATTATTGATGTGATGGATAATTTTATACCCTTGATAAGCTTGTTGAGCTCAGAACTAGAAAAAAAAGAATAAACATGATAAACGATCTGAAGAGTATATTGTTAAAATCCTCAGAGGAAGTTGATGTTTTTATCAAAATTTTTGAAAGTTGGAGAAAAAAATTACCGGCAATATCAGGTCCTGTAAATCTCTATATACCTACCAGATTCAAAGATAAGTATCTTGAAGTAGAGTCATATTTTGTCGACAAATCAATATGGAATGTCCATATTACATTTCATGATGATAAGCGTTTTGTGTTTTTTACCGATCAATTTATTGCTGAATTTAGTCCGCAGGAATTTGTGGATAATTGTGAGCAATATTTAATTAATAATCATTGTTTCTCCCCTGACAAGGTTAACGAAATCTGCGAACAAGCCAGACATTATTTAGTTGAAAAAATGTTTGAAACACATTCTTTGGATATGAATAATTCTGTTTTGGCAAGCCCTGAGGACTTATAGCTCCCTGGCTCAAGTTTAATGATTTGAATATAATCTAATTGTAATATTTTAATCATCTCATGATTTTTTAATGCCTGTGGTATTTTTTACGCAAAAATTTTATTTTTAATTATATTTCATTATTATTTCATCAATGTATTCTTTGGATTTTGCTTATAATAATAATGGAAGGGATGATTATAAATGAATGCGTTAAAGCATTTACACTCAGGATGAATATATGGGGAAAAATTAAAATTGTAGTTTCAGATCAGCAGCCGTTTATGATTGATGGGATAATTGGATTTCTCGGACATTATCCTGATTTATATGAGGTTGTTGGGGGCTATAAAGATCTGAAGAAATCTATAGCGGAGTGTAACAAATCTACAGCCTAAATATTTATTTTAGGAGAATTTGCAGGTGGAATGATGGGGTCCGAACTCGTAAAATGGGTTAAATCGCATAAGATAGATGCTCATATTATTACATTTGTAGCAAAGATGCCGTATATTGATTCAATAAAATTGCTTGAAGCAGGTGCGAAAGGATGCGTATGGAAAACCAGTCACCCGGCGAAACTAAATCGTGCTATTGATTCGATTAGTAATGGTTACACTTATTTTGATAGTGTACATATGGATTGTGAAAAAATATCTTCCAGGTATTCCTCTGATAATCAACTTACAAATCGTGAGTCAGAAATATTACAACTCATAGCTGATGGTAAAACAAACAAAGAAATCGCTAATTTCTTGCAGTTAAGCAGAAAAACAGTCGAAACTCATAGACTCAATATCATGAAGAAATTAGATGTTCACAGTGGTATCGAGTTGATCAAAACAGCTTTACGTATGGGTGTTTGCACTATATAAAAAAAAAGAGGCTTTAGGCTCATTTTGCTGAAGCCTTACGATTGTCTAGTTCATTAAGCCTGGTATATACAATATATATTTTGGGGCATATTGCTGTCTCTTTTTTTGGTTATCCATTGCAAAACCCGCATTATAAGTCCCCAGGCATTGCCACGTTACTCCACAACGTGAAAAATGGTTATATAAAATCTCGGTTCCTATTTTAATGTTCAGACAAGGGTTATCTAACAAATCTCGTTCATCTTTTATTATTCCACGTTTTTTTAACAGGGGAATATGCATCTGGTTTATCTGCATTAACCAATAATCTAAACTCTTTATGTTGTTATTCTTATCTCTGTTCTTGCCTATGCTATCCTTTTTTAGATTGCTTTCAACAAGAGCGATAGCTTTAATTAAATTTGGTTCGATTCTGAACATTGTTCCTGCTTCATTAGAGCAAGAGTTGCTGGCGAAAGACATTTTTGTAATAAATATACAAAACGTGAAGATGGTTAAGAATTTAACTTTTGGTGAGCGCATATTTTTTCATGTGTGAGGATTGAATGAAAGGAACGAGATACTATTATAAAAGTATCTCGTTATGATTTATTTGGTCAATCGTCTACCATTCAATTTTATAGTAAGGTGAGATAGGATTATCTTCTGAATACATATCATTTTGAAAAGGCGCCATCCATGTTGAAACTATAAATGCTTGTATTTGATCTGTATCAGTAGCACTGGTGTTGATGTGTTTATCTAATGATACGACTTCATCACCCGTTGCATTCGCTATATTTGAACTTTGAGATAAATTATTGATACCGATTGGATTAGTCATAAAGCTCCCTTTTTTAATTGTCCAGGCCAATGGTCTTTACATCATACTTTTAACTCTAGAGCATTTTAAATATCTTGCAATAAGGTGAATATCTTAGATATTTTTATCTCTGTTGTTTAAATAACAAGTTGCATACATCTAAATAATAAAATTGCGTCAATAAAAATTTATCGCATACAAATTCTCGTCAGCTGCTTTAATTTCAAAATGTTGTCAATTATAACTCGATGGCTTTCACTCTCAGTTTCTTTATAGTAGAGTTTAATGTTGTTTTTGAGCGGGTTAGGCACATACATATCTACACATTCTTTTATCACAACTGCTTTTCGTCTTCTGGGTTCGAGTTGTAGTGATTTGTCTATACAAATCCTTGCCTCTTCAATTTTTTCATTATGAAAGTGGACTAGTGCCCTATAGTAGTAGAGAGAGGCTATATCAGTTGAGTGTATCTTAGCCTGTTCAAATAAGATATGAGATACTTTTGCTTGTCCAGACAGACCAGTTATCAGTCCCATAATAGCTAAAATTTTTCCATCGACAGTGGTTATGTCTGATACATAATCTAAAAGCTCTAATGCTTTTGGAGCAGCAAGTTCAAGTTCACTTTTTCCATGAAGTGCCAAAGACATATGGCATTCCGCTAGAAGGCAATAACATTCTGTTTTTAGCGTCTGTATATCACTTTTATTTTGTAATCTATCAAATATAGTCATGGCCCTGTAAATGCTTTCAGGGGTGAAGTCGTAAAGTTCTTTCTTTCCGGCTAACATTTCATCTGATAAATAATGATTCTTATATCCTTGGTCCTGCTTAGCTAATCTTACAGATCGTTCTGGTTTATGTACCGTTTGAAGGATATTATCTATAATAAATTGTGATGTATTATGTAGTTCATCAACAGGGAGATGATTACTGGCGATGAGGAAAAGGTTTTTAGCGTCGATCAACTCAATGTATAAAGTGTTCACTGCATTATTCTGGTTTATTCTTCCTGTAACGAAATAATCTGGCTTGAATCTGCTCAAGAATGAATTTTGAGATATGTGATCATTACAAAAATTTGTCGCAGCCATCGGATAGGTATAGAGACCATCGATTTTTTTATTTGAAATGATTTGCACTAATTCCTGATTAAGTATTAATGGATCCAGTGTATTCAATGAAGTAGTGAAAGGGAATATAGCTATGGAATAGTCTGAAGTATTATCTTCATTAATTTTAGTTTTGAAAACCTGCCCGCTGAAACGATAACCTTTCCGGTAGATTGTTTCTATGCAACGATCATAGCCAATTTTTTCAAAAATGCAGCGCAAAGAATAGATACATCTTGTCAGGGACTCGTCACTAACAATAATATTTTTCCATACTGATTCGATGATCATATCTTTCAGTACAACATGACCAGCGGATTCAAGTAATACTATTAATACACCTAACTCTTTCTGTGGAATATAAACTTGCTCATTTCCTTGAGTAAGAATTCCATCTTCCGTGAGCGTTAATCCCTCAAGAAAATGATATGAGAATTTATTTTCTAAGTCCATTAGTTAACCTCTATGAAAAAATTGGTTTCTTGCATCCTGCTTAAGCAATAGAAATTATGGCTATTCATATTTATGTGTCATTAATGCTACAGGAAATTACATTCGACATATCTATGGTTGTGTTCACTAATTTATCTTAGGAATTCAGTGATGTAATCTGAAATAGCCTTATTCAATTTTTATAAAGTAGATTGTTCTCTAACGCATTGAAAAGTAATGATTTATAGTATGCTCTTAACTGTTTTAAGATGCTGATTTAAGAAAACATAAGAGGTGCTGGTTATAGTGGTTAACTGCACTATAACCAGCAAATTTAACCAAATAATTGTAATGCTTAGCCATTATCTTCTGAATTATCGTTTAAGAGTTCAATATATGCCTGCGCTTTACTCTTAACACTATCATCCTCACAATTGTTAATAATGTGATAGAAATATTGCATTGCGTTATCGATATTTTTAGCCCCAATCTGACATTGACCCATACGATAAATAACTGAATAGTCATCATACGGGGAGTAATTGTAACTTAGTTTGTAAAGGTCATATGCTTGTTGATATTTCTTTTTGGGCTGACATACTGATGCAAAATCTTTTAGATACTCATGATTTTCGAACGCATAAATGCACAAAAATTTATAATAAATTTCTGCGTCCGTTATATTACCCTTTTCATGGTAGTCGAATGCATATGCATATATTCTATCAAGGATATCAGGAGTTAAACCATGTAGTAATGCCAGATTTTCTCCTTTCGATAATGCGTGTTTTAGTTGATTTGCCCATTCATCACTATTATTGAATATTTCAATTGTTTCTGTGCTCATAATATTCCTCTGTGATGTGTCTCGTGATGCCAAATTATTATTGATTGACTCATTGATATTTTTATATTTATCTTTTTTAAATTATGAGTTTTAAGCTTGCATTGCTTATGGTATATTTTTCATTATTGGTAAAAGTACTGTTCACTACAAACTAATAACATCATTAGTTGTTTTACTAATATTCACCTTATTAGTTATCTTAATTACGACATTACATAAATGCCTTAATGTGTATGACCTGGATTCATAGTATCAATTGCCATTTTTTCAATGAAAATTAAAAAGGGGATTTTTGAGAAGGGTAGAATGTCGTTTGTTTTTTTTCTTTATTATGTCTGGTGACGCGGGGGGATAGAACGTCTGTGCATATAGTAGTGAATTTATTCAGGTCTACATTATTCTCTATTTTGGTCAGTTTTATGAGTTCATTTACAGCCATACTCATTAAATCATCTGTTATCGAAAATTTATATATGCTCATAGCAGATAATATTGCTTGCTGAATTATCTCTTCAGAAATATCCGCTATCTTTATTGACAAATCATGTGTTAGATATTTTCCTCCAAGAGATTCTTGTTCAATATAATTTAAACCAGACCCCATTGTGATTTTAACTGGATTAACGGATTTCTCTTCATTTTTCTTATTTTTGTTCTCCTGATCAGGAACTAATGGTTGCAGTGGTAGGCTATTATTAATATTTCGTGGCTTCATTTTACATTTCTCTCATTTGATTAGAGCAAAATCCGAATTCGCAACTTCTGATAATGTCAAATATCACCTTATGGAGACGTTACGTAGAATGACTATATTTGTTATCGGCACATTAGGGGTATTAATTTTAGTATTGATGGAAGGTGATTATTGAACAGTAACATCGAGTCACGGTAAAAATGTGAGGTATACAATGGACATTGAATTTTCGCAGATTCATGAAATGGTCTATATGCATGATATTGTAAATTCGGACTCGAAAAAGAAACCAAGGATTCCGTTAAAAAAATTCCTTAATGCTGAGAATGTTCTCACGCAAACAACATCATGGACATTAAATTCAAGATATGTGAATGTTAATTCTGTCAATAAAGTCAACGTAAAGAGTAAAGTTAAAAACAGTTATATCTCACGATCTGTCAATGATGAGTTTAGTTTAACAGATGATGAAATCAATTCTTTTAAAGAAACGTTAGTCCTTTCCTCTATTGATTCACTGAGTAAACTGGTTCTTAATAATCCTCTTTCTGTATTGTTTACATCGACTGTACGAAGGAATAATAATCGAGCTAAGATGAATGTCGAGTTCGACTCATGGATTTGCACCAGATGTTGTTGATACATGATATTTTACATTGCAAGGAGATGTCTAAAATGAAAGATGTTGATCAAAACTTTGATGCTTTAGACTGCCATATACTGCGAGAATATTTAATTTTATTGTTTTATGATTAACGAGGTTCCATCTTTTTGTTATCTATTTTAGTTTACCTTGCACAATGCATTATTGCTCTGTTACCAATGCTCAAAATAAAAGCATGCTTACCTTGCTTTAGTATATTATAGCTTACACTTTTTTCTGGAAAGACATAAAAATCAGGAATAAGTTGTGCAAGTCTATCATCATCAACTTGATCCATAATCTCAAACTTATTAACTTTCTTTGATGTTAAATGGGCTGTGTCATAGTTTTCAATCCATGTGTATTCAATATTTCGCCGTATTGATTTACTTTCTCTGTTACCTTGTTGCCAGGTTCCACTCAACGCAACAGTTCCTGTTTTATTTTTTTTGTTATACATAAAGTCGATGGTAAGATTTGCTCGTCCCTGGTCATTAAAAATTACCCAATTTGCAGTGCATGTTTCGTTATATATCATTTTTTCTGCAGTGTAAGAATAGACAGTGAAGAGAATAAACCCACTGATAAAAACTAAAATAAATAATAAGTTTTTTTTATAATCAATCACGATTAACCTCACGGTAAGACAGGGTTAAACAGTCTGCCACTTCATGTTGGTTATAGTTTTTATTGCATGCCATAACAATCATCCCCGGTGAGGATTTTGCAAGAGGGAAGTATAACCACGGATGTTTTTTACAGTTAATCCCCGAATCCAGTATCCGTGTTTTATATTTATCGAACTCTTTCAACCCATCAATTGTATCTTCTGTTACATTAAAATGGCAGCCATTAATTTCCGCAACAGTCTTGTAATCCTTGAAAAATGGCTTCGGTTGATTATTATTCCATAGCCAATATGCAGAATATGCGCCTATGACAAATGCGCTCAACATAATTAGATGACTTTTTATATGTTTGAGGATTTTGTTATTGAAATTCTTTGCGCCACCAATGCTCTCTTTGTATCCCGCATTAACTTTTATGGCAGGTGGGGCATTGTGTGTATGTGCGTCTGTTGACGAGTTTATTACATGATTTTGTATGTTAATGTCATTATGGATCTTGAATCCTCTTCTCGGCACGGTTGCAATTAGCGAGTGGGTAGTATCACCAACAGAGCGAAATCCGCGTCTGATAATGGATATGTTCTGATATAACGTGTTAGTAGGCACACGCATACCTTCTTCTTCCCAGACTCTGGTGAAAAAATCTTGTTGTGCAACCACATCAGGAAAAGCTTCAAGTAGAAGTGATAAACATCGACTGGCTGGCGTTGTCAGAACGACGTTAAGATCGGCGTTATGTACCGATATTAATTTTCGGTGCTCAGGCCAGAACTCGATATTATCGTTAATAATCCAGTACATACGTCAATAAACACTAAATCAATCGAAATGGAGATCACATAGTTTGCTAAGTATATTGGTATTTACGGCATAAATATATATTAATTTTATATTTATCATGATGATTGAAATGAGGCTTTAATGTTGCAACGTAAAACTTTACGTAAATTAACATGGTTAACATTTATGCCACTATTGTTTGTAAATTCATATTTCGTAATGCTTCTGAATTTTTCGTGTGATGGTTTTAAATACTATGGTGTTTACTCTTGAGGGGACGGCCTATTTATAAAATACGGACATTTCAATAAATGCCCGTATAAACAGAGTATGATTCTGGCTGGTCGTTGAGTATCAATGTTGGACCGAATGTGAACGAATAAATAATTCGTTTATTTTACCACCCATTCTCTTTTCGATTCGTTGCTTGTACGCGTAGATGCTACGGATATCCATATCCAGAACTTCAGCAATCTGATATGGATTATAACCAGAAACCATATACCCCATTATGGTGAATTCCATCTGAGTTAATGTGTTACCTCTGGTAAATGATAAATAACGACCAATAAATAGTTGTCTGATCTTTTCATTGGCAACATCAAGACCATCATCATTATATATGACAGCAGATATTGCTGAGTTGTGTTTTCGCCAGTAATTAGCTAACGATTGCATATTGCGGTCGCTGACTAAAACAATCCCCATGTCAGTACTTGCAAGATAGTCAATCCAGTCTTTTTCAAGGAATAGACGTAAAAAACTTACTGAAAAATCGACAAAAATATATCCGCTTAATCTCGCATTGTGGTTTTTTGTTAAGATACCTTCTACCACACCACGATTAAAATATGAACTTTCTTCGGGCCACATACAAAAACACGAGTTTGCGCAGTACTGCAAACGCGGTGACTCTTCTGGCATTATTTGGCAATGCATTGAGCAACTATTGCATGTAAGACTTTTATAACGACTACAAAGCCCCATGTTAAGAACCTCCCTATCCGTATATAATTGCATAATTTCATTGGTGATTGATGATGTCAATACACCATGATTTTGTAATTTTGCTGGGAAAAATTGCGATTAATCTGTATTTGCTATAATTCTGATTAAGACATTTTAAAATGCATTTCTCGTTATTAAATATGATTATGTTTCACTGATTTAATCTTACCTGGTTGAGGGTGGTTCAGATAACTATCTCATGGTATGAGAATATCTATATCGCAAATTGTTTTTGAATGACCGGAAGATATCTTGCGAATCTAAGTTATGCATCTTAAATAGTCTTATTTAAGATGTTCAGATCTCTTTGTGTGTTTAACTAACTGATAATACTAGGATATGATGAGGGAAGTGATAGTGCGGAATAATAACGAATGAACATTATGAAAACTGGAATGGTTCAAAATTGTAGCAATTTTGAACCATTCACAATGGATATCAGCTAAAGAACATTACCGATACGCACAGGATACCCACGATCAGCGTAATCAGATTTCCGATGGAACGCCAGGGTTTAAGCGCCGGGATCAGATACGTTGACAACGTAGGCATGATGAAAAGTATCATGGCAATGAGCGGGCCGCTGATCGCGTAAATCATCGAAATCGCGTTCGGGTTAATGCAACAAACAATGAAGGTGATCAGCGATACCAACATAATTGATAGTGCGCGGTTAAATGCACGACTTTTCTTTACACCAACCTGCTGTAGTGTTGTTTTGACGACCTCCGTGGCACCTTCAATAACGCCAAAGTACGTACCCAGGAATGATTTCGACATCGCAACTACTGCGACAATAATCCCGGAAATTGACAGCCATGCTGGGGCGTTCGGCAGCATAGAAAGCGCCGATAAAATGGTGACCCCTTCTTCTTTAGCCGCTTCAATATACGAAGGTGGAATAGAAAGCAGGCAGCTAAAGACAAAGAACAGTACACTTATGCAGATGATGAGATAAGCGACTTTCATAATTTTTTTGCATTTATCCATAGCGTGTTCGCCATATTTTTCACGTCTGTCTATGGCAAACGTAGAAATAATGGGCGTATGGCTAAAGGCGAAAACCATCACGGGAATCGATATCCATATCTGGTGAAGGGTATTCTGATTGAACTCTACCTGGGTCGTTAATAGATCAGGTTGCCAACTACCGACAAGGTAAATGGAAAGAAATAAGAAATAGGCAATCAATGGGAATACCAAAAAACCCATTACCCGAATGGTTGCATGGCGTCCCATCAGAAAAATGAGATTCAGGATTAATACAACACCCAGACTCACCAACATACGGATGCGAAGATCAATAACCATATGCTTTGCCAGCTGTTCCGTAAGTGAGTTGGTAATTGCCACTGCATATATCAACACGACGACAAAAAAGGCGATGAAGTACAGCGTGGTAATCAGATTACCAATCTTCTTGCCATAGTAGTGTGTTACTGCGCCCGTTATCCCTTCACCTGCTGATGTTTTCGATGAGAGGATGAACTGGCATAAGGCTTTATGTGGCCAATATGTTAAAGGCCAGGCGACCAGAGCAGTAATAAACAGGACCACAGCCCCTGCCGAACCTAACTGAATAGGAAGGAAGAGCGTGCCTGCACCAACGGCTGTGCCGTAGAGCGCGAAACTCCACAGAGTTTCTTCTTTAGACCAAATATTAGACATTATCTGAACGTATCATCTACAAATTAAACAAAATGGAGGGCAATTTACCATAAACCAGGTTAAGTATGGGAGATTAACGCCCTATCTACCCCTCTATTGGTGGGTTAGTGGTTGCAAACCTTACGTGCCAGTTATGACTCTGACTACTGCTCAGGCATATTTCCTTTGTGATAAAAATCACTTTTTTTAAACAATTAAGATAACTGTAATTAACAATCATTTACTATTGCACTGTTAATTGGTGCGAGGTTGTGATGAAAGACGTTGTGATTGTCGGGGCGTTACGGACACCTATCGGCTGCTTTCGCGGTGCGTTAGCGGGTCATTCCGCCGTGGAACTTGGTAGTCTGGTCGTGAAAGCGTTAATAGAACGTACCGGCGTTCCTGCATATGCGGTGGATGAAGTAATTCTTGGTCAGGTGTTGACTGCAGGGGCAGGGCAGAATCCGGCAAGGCAATCGGCTATTAAAGGTGGTCTGCCTAATAGCGTTTCTGCAATCACGATTAATGACGTCTGCGGTTCCGGACTTAAAGCACTGCATCTGGCTACTCAGGCGATACAGTGTGGCGAGGCTGATATTGTCATCGCCGGTGGCCAGGAAAACATGAGCCGCGCACCACATGTTCTGACTGATAGCCGCACCGGTGCACAGCTTGGCAATAGCCAGCTGGTTGACAGTCTTGTGCATGATGGGTTATGGGATGCCTTCAATGATTATCATATTGGTGTCACCGCCGAAAATCTGGCTCGCGAATATGGCATCAGCCGTCAATTGCAGGATGCTTACGCACTTAGCTCGCAACAAAAAGCGCGAGCGGCGATTGACGCCGGACGATTTAAAGATGAGATCGTCCCGGTAATGACCCAAAGTAACGGTCAGACGTTGGTTGTTGATACCGATGAACAGCCACGCACTGACGCCAGTGCAGAAGGTTTAGCCCGTTTAAATCCTTCATTTGATAGTCTCGGTTCTGTGACAGCGGGTAATGCATCATCCATAAACGATGGCGCAGCTGCGGTAATGATGATGAGCGAAGCCAAAGCACGAGCGTTGAATTTACCCGTGCTGGCCCGCATTCGCGCATTTGCCAGCGTTGGTGTAGATCCGGCATTGATGGGAATTGCGCCGGTGTATGCGACCCGCCGTTGCCTAGAGCGTGTAGGCTGGCAGTTGGCTGATGTCGATCTTATCGAGGCTAATGAAGCGTTTGCTGCACAGGCGCTTTCGGTTGGCAAGATGCTTGAGTGGGATGAGCGTCGGGTCAATGTCAATGGTGGTGCGATCGCACTTGGTCACCCGATAGGCGCTTCCGGTTGCCGAATCCTGGTTTCTCTGGTTCATGAAATGGTGAAACGTAATGCCCGCAAAGGACTGGCAACGCTTTGTATCGGCGGGGGCCAGGGTGTGGCATTGACCATTGAACGTGACGAATAGCTCTGCATTTCCTCCTTACCGATAAATATCTGCCGTCATTAATCTGTTGAATAATGATGGCTGGCAAGTCGACATACATTTTCTGGGCTCCCTCATTTTTCCATTCTCATGACATATTCGTGATCGACACTGCACTTTTTTTAATCCTTAACTCAAAAATGAAACATTGTTTTATTTTTAATTGAAAACCCTAGCCCATGGGCATATCATCCCTTTATAGAGAAAACGAAACAGTGTTTCACTATCGTTTTCTATTTTCACGCTTCACTGATTATCGGAGGTTGATGTGGACGTAAGACAGAGCATCCACAGTGCGCACGCAAAAACGCTGGATACCCAAGGGCTGCGCAATGAATTTTTGGTTGAAAAGGTATTTGTCGCCGATGAGTACACCATGGTTTACAGCCACATTGACCGAATTATTGTTGGCGGCATTATGCCGATAACTAAAACGGTTTCCGTTGGCGGGGAAGTTGGTAAACAACTCGGCGTAAGCTATTTCCTTGAACGTCGCGAGTTAGGTGTTATCAATATTGGCGGTGCCGGTACGATTACTGTCGATGGCCAATGCTATGAAATCGGTCACCGCGACGCCCTGTATGTTGGTAAAGGTGCAAAAGAAGTTGTCTTTGCCAGTATTGATACCGGCACTCCGGCGAAGTTTTATTACAATTGCGTACCCGCGCATACGACGTATCCCACCAAAAAAGTCACACCGGACGAAGTATCTCCAGTCACGTTAGGCGATAACCTCACCAGTAACCGTCGCACGATTAACAAATATTTTGTCCCGGATGTACTGGAAACCTGCCAATTGAGTATGGGGCTGACGGAGCTGGCTCCGGGTAACTTGTGGAACACCATGCCGTGTCACACCCACGAGCGCCGGATGGAAGTTTATTTCTATTTCAATATGGATGATGACGCCTGCGTTTTCCACATGATGGGGCAGCCGCAAGAAACGCGTCATATTGTGATGCATAACGAGCAGGCGGTGATCTCCCCGAGCTGGTCGATCCATTCCGGTGTCGGAACCAAAGCTTATACCTTTATCTGGGGCATGGTCGGTGAAAACCAGGTCTTTGATGATATGGACCATGTGGCCGTTAAAGATTTGCGCTAGTTGTGGGCATAAACGAATAAGGTATTGTTATGATTTTAAGTGCATTTTCTCTCGAAGGTAAAGTTGCGGTCGTCACTGGTTGTGATACTGGACTGGGTCAGGGGATGGCGTTGGGGCTGGCGCAAGCGGGCTGTGACATTGTTGGCATTAACATCGTTGAACCGACTGAAACCATCGAGCAGGTCACAGCGCTGGGGCGTCGTTTTTTAAGCCTGACCGCCGATCTGCGAAAGATTGATGGTATTCCAGCACTGCTGGATCGCGCGGTAGCGGAGTTTGGTCATATTGATATCCTGGTGAATAACGCCGGATTGATTCGCCGCGAAGACGCTCTCGAGTTCAGCGAAAAGGACTGGGACGATGTCATGAACCTGAATATCAAGAGCGTATTCTTCATGTCTCAGGCAGCGGCGAAACACTTTATCGCGCAAGGCAATGGCGGCAAGATTATCAATATCGCGTCAATGCTCTCCTTCCAGGGCGGGATCCGTGTGCCTTCTTATACCGCATCAAAAAGCGGTGTGATGGGCGTGACGCGATTGATGGCGAACGAATGGGCTAAACACAACATTAATGTTAATGCGATAGCTCCGGGTTACATGGCGACCAACAATACTCAACAACTGCGGGCAGATGAACAACGTAGCGCGGAAATTCTCGACCGCATTCCAGCTGGTCGTTGGGGACTGCCGAGTGACCTGATGGGGCCGGTAGTGTTCCTTGCCTCCAGCGCTTCAGATTATGTGAATGGTTATACCATTGCCGTGGATGGCGGTTGGCTGGCGCGTTAATTCATTCTTCTTACTTTTATGACCCTGCCGCATGGCAGGGTTTTTTATATCTGTAGATCATCATAATCCATATCATGGTTATGAAATAATCCATATCAATTATCAATGAATGAACTTTATGAATTTTATCTGCTTTAAAATTAGGTGGTTAATAATAATCTCAATAATTCAACTTAATTTTAAAATTGGAATATCCATCACATAACGGCATGCCGTAGCAATTTAATCCATATTTATGCTATTTCCGACCTGACACCTGTGTGAATTGTTCACGTATTTTTTCACTATGTCTTATTCTCTGCTGGCAGGAAAAAATGGTTACTATCAATACGGAATCTGCTTTAACGCCACGTTCTTTGCGGGATACGCGGCGTATGAATATGTTTGTTTCGGTAGCTGCTGCGGTCGCAGGATTGTTATTTGGTCTTGATATCGGCGTAATCGCCGGAGCGTTGCCGTTCATTACCGATCACTTTGTGCTGACCAGTCGTTTGATCTTACCCAGCAATAGTGGACACGCGGCTAAGTGAGTAAACTCTCAGTCAG
>OLNK01001758.1_pt1 | contig 14869 bp, 14 predicted proteins | sample 1672791 | NCBI WGS metagenome assembly OLNK01 (sample SAMEA3136724, study PRJEB25190) | human gut metagenome | biome: human gut; feature: human-associated habitat; material: faeces | place: Austria | collected 2013 | reverse complement strand
ATATCGTTGGTATGAGATTTGGTTCTCTGTTCGATGCTACTCAGACAATGGTTCTTCCACTTGAGAATGGCACAACAGAAGTACAGGTAGTTTCCTGGTATGACAACGAGAACTCCTACACAAGCCAGATGGTTCGTACAATCAAATACTTCGCAGAGCTGGCATAATTTTATCGATTCGATAGAAAATCATAAGGATTCAAGATGGGTCCGGTCCTCGGTCGGGACCGGACCTGTTTTTTATTCTTTTAAATGTAAAGGAGACAGGATATGCTGAATAAAAAATCCGTAGATGATATCAATGTAAAGGGCAAACGTGTTCTGGTACGCTGTGATTTCAACGTACCGTTAAAAGAAGGAAAGATCACTGATGAAAACCGTCTGGTGGCAGCGCTTCCGACGATCAAAAAACTGATTGCGGACGGTGGAAAGGTAATTCTCTGCTCCCACCTTGGAAAACCGAAGGGAGAGCCGAAACCGGAGCTGTCTCTGGCACCGGTAGCCGTTCGTCTGTCTGAACTTCTGGGACAGGAAGTGAAATTTGCAGCCGATCCGGAAGTGGTTGGACCGAACGCAAAGGCAGCCGTTGAGGCGATGAAGGATGGCGAGGTTGTTCTGCTTGAGAACACCCGTTACCGTGCCGAGGAAACCAAGAACGGTGAGGCGTTCAGCAAGGATCTGGCATCCCTGTGTGATGTCTATGTGGACGATGCATTTGGTACTGCACACCGCGCACACTGCTCAAACGTAGGCGTGACCCAGTATGTGGACACCGCAGTAGTTGGTTACCTGATGCAGAAAGAGATCGATTTCCTTGGAAATGCAGTAGATAACCCGGTCCGCCCGTTCGTTGCCATTTTAGGCGGCGCGAAGGTAGCCGATAAATTAAACGTTATCTCCAACCTGCTGGAGAAGTGCGACACGCTGATCATCGGCGGCGGCATGGCATTTACCTTCTTAAAAGCACAGGGCAAGGAGATTGGTAAATCCTTAGTCGATGATACAAAGTTAGATTATTGTCGTGAGATGGTAGAGAAGGCGGCGAAGCTTGGCAAGAAACTGCTTCTTCCGGTTGATGCAGCTGTAGCAGCATCCTTCCCGGATCCGATCGATGCACCGATCGAGGTACAGAATGTATCGGTTGACGCTATCCCGGCTGACACGATGGGACTTGACATCGGACCGGAAACCGCAAAGCTGTATGCAGACACCGTAAAATCTGCTAAGACAGTTGTATGGAACGGACCGATGGGCGTATTTGAGAACCCGACTCTTGCACAGGGTACAATCGCAGTTGCAAAAGCACTGGCAGACACCGAAGCGACCACGATCATCGGTGGCGGCGATTCTGCAGCAGCGGTCAACCAGCTTGGATTTGGCGACAAGATGACCCATATTTCTACCGGCGGCGGCGCTTCCCTGGAATTCTTAGAGGGAAAGGAGCTTCCGGGCGTAGCGGCAGCGAATGATAAATAAATAAACAAACAGAAAAGAGGAATAGAATAGTCATGGCTAGAAGAAAGATCGTAGCAGGCAACTGGAAAATGAACATGACGTCGTCGGAGGCAGTAGCTCTGGTAGAACTTCTGAAGCCGTTCGTTGTTTCGGAAGATGTAGACGTTGTATTCTGCGTACCGGCGATTGATATTATCCCGGTTGTAAAAGCGTGCGAGGGAACCAACATCGCAGTTGGCGCTGAAAATATGTATTTCGAGGAGAAAGGTGCTTACACCGGCGAGATTTCCCCGAATATGCTGACCGATGCAGGCGTTAAATACGTGATTATCGGACATTCCGAGCGCAGAGAATACTTTGCAGAGACCGATGAGACGGTCAATAAGAAGGTACTGAAAGCATTTGAGCACGGTCTGACCCCGATCATTTGCTGCGGCGAGACTCTGACCCAGAGAGAGCAGGGCATCACGCTTGACTGGATCCGCCAGCAGATCAAGATCGCATTCCAGAATGTGACCGTAGAGCAGGCAAAGACAGCTGTGATTGCATACGAGCCAATCTGGGCGATCGGTACCGGCAAGGTAGCGACCACCGAGCAGGCTGAGGAAGTGTGCGGCGCGATCCGTGCGTGCATCAAGGAAGTGTACGATGAGGCGACCGCAGAGGCGATCCGCATTCAGTACGGCGGTTCCGTATCCACAGCATCGGCTCCGGAGCTGTTTGCACAGCCGGATATCGATGGCGGTCTGGTAGGCGGCGCATCCTTAAAGGCAGATTTTGGAAAGATTGTAAATTATAAATAAGAGATGAGCAAAAGGGGGCTGTCGCACGTGTGAGGCGTGGCAGTCCCCTTTTTGCCAGTAAAAAAAAAGGTGAAGGTTTTGAACTGAAACAATCAAAATTGTTGGTTCATCCGGTTGTTTCAGAAAAAACGGTTCATTTCATGGAAGGAAAGGAAGAAGAAAGAGATGAAAAAAAAGCCAACCGTATTAATGATTCTCGATGGATACGGCATGAGAGATACCTGTGAGCACAATGCCGTGTGTGAGGCAAAGACACCGATCATGGATCAGCTGATGAGCCAGTGCCCGTTTGTGCGCGGCAATGCCAGCGGTCTGGCGGTCGGTCTGCCGGACGGACAGATGGGTAACTCGGAGGTTGGACATTTAAATATGGGCGCCGGACGTATCGTATACCAGGAGCTGACCCGTATCACGAAATCAATCGAGGATGGCGATTTCTTTGAAAATCCGGAATTTCTGGCAGCCGCAGACACCTGCAAGAAAAATGATTCCGCTCTGCATCTGTTCGGACTGGTATCAGACGGCGGCGTTCACAGCCATCTGACTCATTTATTCGGACTTCTGGAGTTTGCAAAACGTCAGGGACTTAAAAAAGTGTATGTGCACTGCTTCCTGGACGGACGTGATACACCGCCGACCTCCGGCAAGGAGTTCGTAGCAGAATTAGAGAAGAAGATGCAGCAGCTTGGCGTCGGCGAGGTGGCTTCCGTGATGGGACGCTACTATGCGATGGACCGTGATAAAAACTGGGATCGTGTCCAGAAAGCTTACGATGTGCTGACAAAGGCAGAGGGCGAGAAAGCAGAAAGTGCGTGTGCAGGCATTCAGGCATCCTATGATAAAGAGGTAAACGATGAGTTCGTCGTACCGTTCTATGTAGAGAAGGACGGAAAGCCGGTTGCCACGATTCAGGATGGCGATTCCGTCATTTTCTTTAACTTCCGTCCGGACCGTGCAAGAGAGATCACCCGCGCATTCTGCGATGAGGGATTTACCGGATTTGCGAGAGAGAAGAAGCTTGACCTGACGTTTGTATGCTTTACCGATTACGATGAGACGATCGGGAACAAGCTGATTGCGTTCAAGAAGGAAGAGATTAAGAACACATTTGGAGAGTTCCTGGCGGCGCACCATATGACGCAGGCACGTATCGCCGAGACCGAGAAATATGCACACGTAACATTTTTCTTCAACGGTGGCGTGGAAGAGCCGAACGAGGGCGAGGACCGTATTCTGGTTCCGTCTCCGAAGGAGGTTCCGACCTACGACCTGAAACCGGAGATGAGCGCACCGATCGTGTGCGATAAGCTGGTGGAGGCGATTGAGTCCGGCAAATATGATGTCATCATCATCAATTTTGCAAACCCGGATATGGTAGGTCACACGGGCGTGGAGTCGGCTGCGATCAAGGCGATTGAGACCGTCGATGCCTGCGTAGGACGTGCAGTTGAAGCCATCAAGGCAGCCGGAGGCGTTCTCTTTATCTGCGCCGATCACGGTAATGCAGAGGTGATGGTCGATGAGGCAACCGGCGAGCCGTGGACCGCTCATACGACCAATCAGGTACCGTTTGTCCTGGTCGGCGCTGACCCGGCGTACAAGCTGCGCGAAGGCGGACGCCTCTGCGATATTGTGCCGACGCTGATTGAACTGATGGGACTTGAGAAGCCGAAGGAGATGACGGGAGAGTCGCTGTTGGTGAAATAGGGAGAATTTTCGAATATATTAGGAAAGTATAAATATAACCGTCAATAAGAATCGGGAAAACTGCCATAAAGCAAGAAAAGATCATGAACAGAGAAATGGTCGGGGCTTGTTTTGTGGCAGTTTTTGGTTACTTCTCTCTTCCATTTCATAAGAAAATGGGATAAAATAAAATCATCTATGTGAACCGCTCGGAGGCTGTTCCAGGGCAGACATTTTTAGAAAAGAAAGTGTTATGCGGAAAGAAAAATAGGATGGCAGCAGATTCACAGGGAAAACAGGAGGAAACAAGCATGAAGGTAGCGGTTGTTACAGACAGCAACAGCGGAATTACACAGGCACAGGCGAAAGAGATGGGCGTATATGTCCTGCCGATGCCGTTTATGATTGATGGAACCGAGTATCTGGAAGATATAAATTTGACACAGAAGGAATTTTACGAGCATCTGAGCGGGGATCACGATGTGAGCACATCCCAGCCGTCCCCGGAGACGATCTTAAATCTCTGGGAAAAACTTTTGGAGGAATACGATGCAGTTGTGCACATTCCGATGTCCAGTGGGCTTTCGAGCTCCTGCCAGACGGCAAAGATGCTGGCAGATGATTTCGACGGAAAAGTGCAGGTGGCGGATAATCACAGGATTTCCGTGACCCAGCGCCGTTCGGTGCAGGATGCGCTTGACATGGCGGCAGCCGGCATGGACGCGGAGGCGATCTGCAAAAAGCTGGAAGATACAGGTTTGGATTCAACTATTTATGTCACGGTTGACACATTAAAATACCTGAAAAAGGGCGGTAGAATCACACCAGCGGCAGCAGCGCTCGGAACACTTCTCCGTTTAAAACCGGTTCTGACGATACAGGGCGAGAAGCTGGACGCATTTGCGAAGGCGCGGACGATGAAACAGGCGCGTTCCATGATGATCACGGCGATCACCCGCGATCTGGAAACTCGGTTTGGTGATGTGACGGGAGAAAAAACGTATATTGATGTAGCGCATACCGACAATGATGAGATGGCGCAGGAGCTGGCAGCCGAGCTTCGGGAACTTTTCTCGGAGACGGAAGTTCATGTAGATCCGCTGTCCTTAAGTGTAGCCTGCCATATCGGACCGGGAGCGCTGGCGATCGCGGCGTCGAAGAAACTTGAAATCGGATCGTTGTTGTGAGAAACGCAGTTGCGGAGCCGTATTTCGGTTTACGGTCAATGTCAGTAAGTTAAGCAACACAAGTAAGAGCGCGTGAACTGTAATTGTTCAGGACAGGGGCATGAGAAGAATAGCAGAACATAAAAGAAAAATATGGAAAGCGATGGAGCACACGATCGGGATGCGAATCCCGCTGATCCTCGCCTTTCTGATCCTGACGCTGGTTCCACTTCTGGTACAGGTCCGTTTTACATCGGGGTATTTTTACCAGAGCCACGTGGAAGAACGGATGGCGGAAGCGCAGAACCGGAGTCTGATTTTAGCAAACAAGATACGCAGCAGTGATTATATCAATGTACTGCTGTCGGGAAATCCAAATCCGGCGCTGGATGCGGAACTTAGTACAACGGCGGATCTGATGAACGGAAGAATCGTGCTGGTGGACGATAGCTTTAAGATCTTGAAAGACACATTTGATCTTTCCAGAGGGAAAACGCTGGTTGTATCGGATGTGTTAAAGGCATTTGACGGGGAAACTTCCAGCTATTTGAACCAGAAGAAAAAGTATTTCTATGTAGCGCAGCCGATTCAGGCAAAAAGCACGGATGCAGCGCCGATCGATTCGGATGTGGCAGCCGGAAAAGGGAAAAATACGGCAGGCGTGCAGGGAGTCCTTCTTCTGATGGCATCCACGGAAAATTCGGCACTTTTGCAGGAGAAAATTGTGCAGAAGACGGGATTTTTGCAGCTCGTTATGTTCTGTTTTATTCTGATCGCAGATTTATTGGCGGCGGCTTGCCTGCTGAAACCATTCCGCCGCCTGCAGCAGCAGCTCGATATGGTGGCAGAGGGAAATCTGGATCAGGATATTGATGTAAAAGCGTACCGGGAGACGCGGGACATTTCGGAGGCAGTCATGCAGACCATCCGGAAGCTGAAAAACCTGGATCAGTCGCGTCAGGAGTTTGTTTCCAACGTGTCGCATGAGCTGAAAACACCGCTGACTTCGATAAGGGTTCTGGCGGATTCTCTGATGGGGATGGAGAACACCCCGGCGGAGTTATATCAGGAGTTTATGCAGGATATTTCGGCGGAGATTGACCGCGAGGGCAAGATTATCGATGATCTGCTGACGTTAGTCAAAATGGATAAATCATCGCCGGATCTGAATATTGCCCAGACTTCGATCAATGGCCTTCTGGAACAGATTTTAAAACGTCTGACCCCGATCGCGAAGCGGCGGAACATTGAGATCACATATGAGAGCAAGCGGGAAGTATCGGCGGATGTGGATGAGGTAAAATTGAGCCTGGCACTTTCGAACCTCGTGGAAAATGCGATCAAGTATAACCGCGAAGAGGGAAAAGTCTGGGTGACGCTGGATGCTGACCACAAGTTCTTTTATGTGAAGGTGGAGGATAATGGCGTGGGAATCCCGAAGGAATTTCAGGAGCGTGTATTTGAGCGTTTTTACCGTGTAGATAAGGCGCGCTCACGCGAGACAGGCGGTACCGGGCTGGGGCTTGCGATCACGAAGAATATTATTCTTCTTCATCAGGGGGCGATCCGCCTGAAGAGTGAAGAAGGCAAGGGAGCAACCTTTACGGTGCGGATTCCGTTGAATTATATTCCGTAGACAGCGTGGTTCTGGGCGGTTTAGAGGTTCGAGAGGGTTGCTGGTGCTGCGGTGTTCGAATATTTCGGTGTTTGAATGCTGCAGTGTTCGAATGTTTCAGTGTTTGAATGTTGCGGTATTTGAGTGTCGCAGTGTTCGAATGTGAGGTCAGGGAAATGTCTATTGTGAGATAGATTGCAAAATAACAACAGGAAATAATAAATGGAGAAAATAAGAAAAAAAAGCTCTGGAAAACGGGCAGGAAGCGTAAGTTTGTGGCTGATCCTTTGCCTGGCGTGTCTGCTTCTTCTGGGCGGATGCCGAAAAAAAGAAGAGGTGCATCCGACGGCGGGTGAGGACGGAGTCTATCAGATTTATTATCTCAATTCGACGCGCACGGGGCTTGCGAGCGTTTCCTATCAGACGGAGACGACGGACGCTGAGATCCTGATCGGGGAGCTGGCGGGGCAGATCCTTGCGGCGCCGGAAAACCCGGAGTATCAGGCAGTTTTAAGCGATAAGGTTGAATTCCTGGATATTAACCGGGACAATAACGTGCTGACGCTGAATTTTAATCAGGAATATATGAATATGAAAGCGTCGCGGGAGATTCTGTGCCGGGCGGCGCTGGCAAAGACCTTTACACAGGTAGAGGGAGTCGATTATATCAGCATTAATTGCGAGGGACAGCCGCTTCTGGACACGCATGGCAACCCGGTGGGCGCGATCGCAGGAAGTGATTTTGTAGACAGTATTTCGGATGTCAATTCGTATGAAAAAGTAGAGCTGACCCTGTATTTTGCCAATGAAGAAAAAGATGGTCTGGTGGCAGAAAAACGGGAAGTATTTCACAGTATGAACACGTCGCTGGAACGCCTGGTAGTGGAGCAGCTGCTGGCAGGTTCCCAGAATGGCGGTCTTTCAGTGATGCCGAAAAATACAAAGGTATTAAACGTATCACTGACAGATAATACCTGCTATGTCAACCTGGATAGTGGTTTTATTTCCGGGGATACCGATGTGGCGGAGTATATTCCGATTTACGCGATCGTCGATTCTCTGACAGAGCTTCAGACGGTGAATAAAGTGCAGATCACGGTCAATGGCTCAGCAGATGTGACGTACCGGAATGTGATTTCACTGGCGCAGCCTCTGGAGAGAGAGGAGAAGTATATTGTGAAGTAACTGTCAGACAGAATGTATATGCCATGTTTGGAAGAGAGCAGCGATGGGATTTTGTTGATGTTTTGTAGAATACAAGAAAAGAGGAATTGAATATCAAACGACCGGTAATGTGGATGATGGTGGCTTTTGTACTTGGAGAGGTCGCAGCGTACCAGATGGGCATGACGGTGTGGTTTATAATTGCAGCAGCGCTTTTTGTGTTTCATAGGAAATTGTGTCCTATGAAACAAAAGGCACATTCTTTTTCACCTGCAGTCATAAAAACAGCAGAAGGACGGGAAGATTCGGACTTTCAGACAAACGCAGAACGCGTCTGGAATTGGAAAGATCCGATGATGTGCCGTGTCTTTCTGCTGTTTTTCTGTTTCCTGGCAGGATGGGGACGGATGACGGTGGAAATGCGCCCGGATGCTCTGGAACGGATGGTAACGCAGAAGGGTGGTTCCGCAGAGGTGGCGGTATCTGGAACATTGGATTCTATTTCGGAAAAAAATGGGTGGTATACGATGATTTTGACGGGGGTGGAGGTAGAGGATGAAAGTGTAAGAAAGGTACTGATATCGTGTAAAAGCGATTTACTGGAGATGTGTGAAGAGAAAATTCTGCCACCCTGCGGAAGTCAGATTCATCTGACGGGAACTGCTGAATTTCTGGAAGAAGCGCGCAATCCGGGGCAGTTTTCGTATCGGATGTATTATCGGGGACTAGGAATCAGAAACCGGGTGACGGCGGATCGGATTTTTATTTCAGAAGGAAAAAGTTCCCCTCTCCGAAGTCAGGCAGAATGCTTCCGGGCGTATGCGACGGCTGTTTTTCAGGAAATCTGTGTTCCAGAAGATGCAGGGATTTTCCAGGCAATTTTGCTGGGGGATAAATCCGGGTTATCGGAAGAGCTGCGCGAACGGTTTCAGGATAATGGGATTGCACATATTCTGGCAGTCAGCGGTGTTAAGACTTTAAAGTTGGATATCCCCCTAGTGCCTGAAACCAGCATAAAATGGGCACTTATGCCACTACATATCGCTAAAATTTACATTTTAAAACTGTGCTTAGACGAGGAAATTATTCCTCGTTGTCGTTTCCCTTGTTCAAGGGGGTATCTCACAAAATGTATAAATCAGCAAAAGAAGCAATAATTCAGCGTAAGTTTAATCTTATGGCAGAAGTCTAAAAAATGGCAAAAGGAGAAGATGAATATGGCATATAAAAAATATAGAGAAATGAAGGTTTATGAAGCAAGAGGGTACCAGTATAAGCAGACACCGAGTATTGTTTTGAAAGGAAAATGGCTTTCAGAGTTGGGATTTAACATTGGAGAACAGATTGAGGTGAAATGTGAGGATGGACGGTTAATTATAACGAAGGCGAATGAGATATGGAGTGCTGAAGCTTAATAGAGGCTTTTACTTTTTAAACACTATTCATTATTATATCAAAAAATAAAAATGAAAAAGCTATAAGATATTAAAGCTAGATTGAGTTGATACCAACCCAATGAATAGTATTTTCCGTTCAAACCAACTAGGGCTTCTTTTGGTTGATTTCCGGCGGTAATACGAATATAATATTTATTAGGTGAAAGTATGCGATTTCATAGGAGAAAATGAATGGAATATTTAACAGTGAAAGAAATTGCTGAAAAATGGGGAATCTCAGAAAGGCGCCTTCAAACGATGTGTAAAGAAGGAATGGTTGAGGGGAGTAAAAGATTTGGGAGATCATGGGCAATTCCAGAGGATGCGGTAAAGCCTGTTGATCGTAGAATAAAATCTGGGAAATATATGAAAGGTAAAAAAAACTAGAAAAAATGACGGAGGTAAATATAAATGACGAAAAATACAGCCGACATAGGATTTGAAAAACAGATATGGGATGCAGCCTGTGTGCTTCGTGGTAACATGGATGCGTCAGAATATAAGAATGTTGTACTGGGGTTGATTTTTCTAAAGTACATTTCAGATCGATTCGATGACAAGTATCAGGAGCTGAAAGATGAGGGCGACGGATTTGAGGAGGATATTGATGAATATACTTCCGAAGGCATTTTCTTTGTACCTGTAGGTGCACGTTGGAATGAGATTGCAGCGAAGGCACATACACCAGAAATCGGTACAGTTATTGATGATGCCATGCGTGCTATCGAAAAGGAAAATAAGCGTTTGAAAGATATTCTTCCTAAGAATTTCGCACGTCCAGAACTGGATAAACGAAGATTGGGGGATGTGGTGGATTTATTCACTAATATCCAGATGATTGAACACGGCAGCGAAAAAGATATTTTGGGACGTACATATGAGTATTGTCTTTCCATGTTTGCAGAACAGGAAGGAAAGCGTGGTGGTGAATTCTTTACTCCGTCATGTGTAGTTCGTACTCTGGTAGAGGTGCTGAAACCATATAAAGGTCGAGTATATGATCCTTGTTGCGGATCAGGTGGTATGTTCGTTCAGTCCGCAAAGTTTGTAGAAAACCATAGTGGTAATATCAGCAATATCTCTATTTATGGACAGGACTCCAATCCGACGACATGGAAGATGGCGCAGATGAACCTTGCGATTCGTGGAATTGAGCCGGATCTTAGCACTTACGCAGCAGATACCTTTTTAGATGACCGTCATCCTACATTGCGTGCAGACTATATTATGGCAAATCCCCCATTTAACCTTTCTGACTGGGGTGCTGATAAATTAAAAGAGGATGTGCGCTGGCAGTACGGTATGCCACCTGCAGGAAATGCCAACTTTGCATGGTTGCAACATATGATTTATCATCTTGCACCGGCCGGAAGAATTGGTATGGTTCTTGCTAATGGTTCATTATCTTCTCAGTCAGGTGGTGAGGGTGAAATCCGTAAGAATATTATCAATGCAGATTTGGTTGAATGTATTGTTGCAATGCCTACACAGCTTTTCTATACGACGCAGATTCCGGTTTCACTCTGGTTTATCAATAAACAGAAAAAACAGACCGGAAAGACACTGTTTATTGATGCTCGTAAGATGGGAACTATGGTCAGTCGCAAACTTCGTGAGCTTACAGAGGATGATATTAAGAAGATTTCAGATACTTATGAATCATTTGCAGACGGAATGCTGGAAGATGTGAAGGGCTTCTGTGCTGTTGCTGATATAGCAGAAATCGAAAAGCAGGATTATATTCTTACTCCGGGTCGATACGTTGGAATTGAGGAACAGGAAGATGATGGGGAACCATTTGAAGAAAAGATGGATCGTCTGACATCGGAGCTTTCGGAAATGTTTGCTAAGAGCCATGAACTCGAAGATGAAATTCGTAGGAAACTGGGGGCGATTGGGTATGAAATTTAATATATGGGAAGATTGCCCAAAAGTTCCAATTACAGAATTACTTTCTTTTATTGTTGATAATAGAGGGAAAACCGTTCCTACAGCGAATGATGGATGGAAGCTTATAGCAACAAACTGCGTTACAAACAACACACTGTTTCCAGTATATGAGAAGGTGAGATATCTTACACAAGAAACTTATGAAACGTGGTTTCGAGCACATCCTATGCCGGGAGATATTTTATTTGTTAACAAAGGTACTCCAGGACGGGTTTGTATGGTTCCGGATCCAGTAGATTTTTGTATAGCTCAGGATATGATTGCCCTGCGAGCTGATGATAAGAAAATTTATAACAAATACCTTTTTGCTGTTTTAAGAAGCCGAGAAATTCAACAACAGATATATAATACAAATGTTGGGGATGTTATACCGCACTTTAAGAAGCAATTTATGGATCAGTTATTAATTCCTGTTCCAGACAGAAAGATTCAAGAGAAAATAGGAAACCTATATTATCAATTGAGCTACAAAGTGGAATTAAACAAAAAGATAAATGAGAATTTAGAGCAACAAATAGAGATGCTTCTGCTTAACACCATTAATAATTCTGATACTCAGCCAGTTAAGCTTGGCGATTACCTTTATATCAAAGGACGCATTGGGTGGAAAGGTCTGAAAAAATCAGAATACTTACCTTTTTCAGACTACCGTATCATCAATGGCGAAAGTCTCACTCTATCTGGAATTGATTGGAATAAGGCTGGTTACATATCCGCAGAAAGATATGAGGAATCTCCCGAAATAAAGCTTAACATCGGTGATATCCTTCTTTCCAAAGATGGAACAATTGGAAAGATTGGATATGTTGATAAGCTGGAAACACCAACAAGTGTTGCATCTGGAATTTTTGTAATCAGGAATACCAGACAAGCTGAAATTTCAACACAGTTCATTTACTATTTGCTGAAATCACGGTTGTTTAAAGCGTTTATCACTAGTAGGACAGAGGGAAGTGTCATTCCACATCTGTATCAAAAGGATTTTATGGGATTCGAATTCCAGCTTCCTTCACCCATCGACATGAAAATTTTCGATGACACTACAGCAGCTATGTTTTCTATGGTGTTTTCGAATCTTAACGAAAATGAAAGGCTCATTCATTTAAGAGATTCATTGCTACCAAAGCTTATGTCAGGCGAACTGGATATTTCTAACCTAGACCTTTAAGCCGCTAAATTCTCATTTAACCTAATAACTCCTACCAACGGCAGGAGTAAAAGCCAACGGAACTGCCGTTGATTCGTTCTCTGGAAATAAATTTAAGGAGAACGAATTATGAAACAGAAAATTATGGAAGAGATTGTGCAGCAAATGTTGCCGCATCTCGATAATGTGCAGTTACAGAAATTACAAGAGGTCTTGGAACACTCACTGTATAACTACGAGATTTCCGGGAAAGAAAAAGAGACTGAGGATGATAGCCAAAAGCTGATTGATGCCTTTGTGTATGCAAAACGGATCGAAGGCTGTTCTGAGAAAACACTGAAATACTATCGAACTACGATAGAGGCGATGACGGAGGCAATAGATAAAGGCGTGCGACATATGCAGACAGATGATCTCAGAGCCTATCTTACAGAATATCAAGAGAAGCACGGTTCAAGTCGTGTGACGATTGACAATATCCGTAGAATTTTATCCAGCTTCTTCTCATGGTTAGAGGATGAGGATCATATTTTGAAAAGCCCGGTACGCAGGATTCACAAGGTGAAGACAGCTACCAATATCAAAGAGACCTACACTGATGAGGAGCTGGAGAAGATGCGTGATAATTGCACAGAACTTCGAGATTTGGCGATTGTCGATATGCTGGCCTCGACCGGGATGCGTATCGGAGAAATGGTGTTACTGAATAAAGTGGACATCAATTTCAATGAGCGTGAATGTGTAGTTTTTGGTAAGGGTGACAAAGAGCGAGTGGTTTATTTCGATGCCAGGACTAAGATTCATCTGCAAAATTACATTAATAGCAGAACAGATAGTGATCCGGCCCTCTTTGTAACGCTGAGAACACCGCACACCAGAATCACAATTGGTGGTATTGAATCCCGCTTGCGAGAGATGGGAAAGACCTTAGAAATAGACAAAGTCCATCCGCATAAGTTCAGAAGGACACTTGCAACGATGGCAATAGATAAAGGGATGCCGATAGAGCAGTTGCAGCAGCTTTTAGGGCATAAACGAATAGATACGACATTGCAATACGCAATGGTTAAACAGAGCAATGTAAAACAGGCTCATAGGAAATATATAGGTTAGGAAGGTGATAGCAGTGGCCACATATATAGAGATAGGAAACACGGATATTGAACTCATTGATGGGGATAGAGGAAAGAACTATCCGCATCAAAATGAACTTCGACAAGAAGGTGATTGCGTTTTCCTTTCTGCGAACAATGTCACTACAGATGGATTTAAATTTGATAATGTTGTTTATATTACTGCAGAAAAAGATAGAGCCCTACGAAACGGAAAAATACAACGTGGAGATATCGTTATTACAACAAGAGGCACGGTTGGGAATGTTGCATACTATAATCAGCAGATACCGTATGATAATATTCGAATAAATTCAGGAATGCTGATAGTTAGATGTCACGAGCAAATTAAAAGTGAATTTTTGTATTATGTTTTGCGAGGCGTGGAATTCCAACGTCAAATCAAGCAAATACAAACAGGTACAGCTCAGCCACAGTTGCCAAAGTCGCATTTCATTAAAATGAAAATTATCGTACCCACTATCGATGTACAGGAAAAAATAGCGAAAATCCTTAGAACTATAGATGAGAAAATTGAAAGTAATAAGTGTATAAATGAGAATTTAGAGCAGCAAGCACAAAGATCGGAAGAGGAATTAAACAAAAAGATAAATGAGAATTTAGCGGCTTAGATGTCCAGTGAGGGGATATCAATTTCACCGGACATGAGCTTGGGTAATAGTAAGTCACGCAAAGCGGAAAGCCTACGATTTTCTGCTTCAAGAACCTCTTGTTCCTTGAATATAGGTTCACAAAAATTGTTAAAAAGCTGAATGGTATCAACATCAGGCATAACCGTAGGCACAGATTTCATTCCTGCTCCGGATATTTCTTTGAAAGTTGATCCGGAAGCCATACCTTCGATTGCCGGAAGAAGATTCTTCAGTAAAAAATACACATAGGAGGTACCGATATTCTTATTTGGAATAACAGATTTAAATCCTTGGTTGGTAGTGAGTTCATTTTGAGCTATGGCAATGTAACCTATTGGAGCTCTTGAACTAAAAAGTACAGTTCCAGCAGGCATTTTTTTGGTACTACTCTTGGAAAATCCCAATTCAGAGATATCATTCTCTCCATGAGAGATAAATTTTGACTTATCGACTGATAAATCTTTGGGTGTTATCCATGCAATACCTTGATCTGCATAATACTCCGGCTTCGATTTTGAAGGTGTACCACCTGCAACGACAGAGCCGATATCGGATAGAGTACATTCCGGCCAATTTGGATCAGCATTAACAACGAAAAGTTCATTAAAATATGCTTGTGCTTGCTGCTCTAAATTCTCATTTAACCTAATAACTCCTACCAACGGCAGGAGTAAAAGCCAACG
>OLNK01001742.1_pt1 | contig 15010 bp, 10 predicted proteins | sample 1672791 | NCBI WGS metagenome assembly OLNK01 (sample SAMEA3136724, study PRJEB25190) | human gut metagenome | biome: human gut; feature: human-associated habitat; material: faeces | place: Austria | collected 2013 | reverse complement strand
ACTATCACTTATTTAAGTGATATTGGTTGTCTGGAGATTCAGGGGGCCAGTCTAGACAGCTCATTAATCGTCGGCGTTTCAAAACCACGCCCGGCTGCCAGATAGATATTCCAGGCATCGGTCATTGCATATTTTAACGATCCGGCTGGTAGCCATTTGTGATAACTGGCATCACCGCTGTCATCGCCGTTACTCGGAGTAATGTAATGGTCGTTGGAATCAAACCACACGGAGCTGTAGCGCACGCCAGCATCCAGCGACAGTTTTTCGCTCAGCTGCCACTGCGTCTGTAAATAGGGATCGATGTTCCACATCAGATTGCGTTCGTCGCGACGCAACTCACCTTTTTGCCCGTACTCCGGCATGCCGCTATTCAGGCGGAAGTTATTGTAGCCCTTGCGGTTTTCACTCATGTTTTCGTAATTCAGGCCGATAGTGAACGTGACCGGAACGCCCAGTTCACCACGGTGTGTCCAGCGGCTGTCTATTCCCTGGTAATGGCGTTGCAGGGTAATCACGCCGCCCGCATGTGACGGGTTAAGTTGTGGTGCCATGGGTATTGACTGGTACTGGGTCGTTTCTCGCTCTCCGGCATACATCATCACACTCATATCATCCCGCGAACTCAGGCTACGTTCATAGCGCAACCCAGCCTGAGTTTGCTTGATGGTTTTTCGCGTGTCGTACTGTTCTGCACGAGGCGCTTGTTGTGGATTCGCCTTCCATTCTGCTTTGGTTAGCCCACCTGGGTCATCTGCTTTGATATCCACACTATTGAAAATCAGGCTTAATTTGCTGGCTTCATCAATGCGTACGCCCAGTTTGGCATTGGCTAAATTTTTCTGTGCGCCACTATGGTCACGATAGCCGTGGGTCGTAAAACGCGTGGTTGAGACGGTGTAATCAACATCGCCGGGTTGTGTGCCGTCTCCCGTTGCGCCCGTTGCTTTCAGCCCATAGCTCCAGCTGCCAAAACTGCCGTAGTAACTACTGGCTTCAATGGTTGGTGGCTGTTGTCCGGTCTGGGTGGTGACATTCATTACACCGCCAGACGCGTTGCCATACAGGGCAGAAAAGGGGCCACGCAGCACTTCCACATTTTGCACACTGCTTAAATCGATGTTGGATGTTTGCCCTTGCCCGTCGGGCATGGTGGCGGGAATACCGTCCACATACAGGCGAATACCGCGAATTCCGTAAGTGGAGCGGGAGCCAAATCCGCGAATCGACAGCTGTAAATCTTGCGCATAGTTCTGCCGATTTTGTACCTGCAAACCAGGCACGCTGGTCAGTGATTCGGACAAGTTAATGCGCGGTGTTGCCAGGCGCATCCCCTCGCCATCCACCACGCTTACTGCTGCTGGGGTATCCAGTTCTGAAACCACCTGCGGTGCGGCACTGACAATCATGGTTTGTTCATCAGCGGCAAAAACAACGGGGGAAAGGGCAAGTAGTGCGGGCAAAACGGTCTGTCGGACGGAAAAAATCTTCATGAAAAAAGCCAGGTTAAGAATGGGAAAACGCCGTTATGGTAATGAAATTGTAAATTTATGGAAAACGAAACGGCACGATACGTTAAGTAATTGAGAAAATTGTAGTCGTAACGGCAAGAAATGCTCCACATTTGAGAAAATAATGATTACCATTCCCATTTATAACAAGAGCGTAACGATGATTACGCTTAGCGAAGCATTGTGAAGCAGCAAAAATATCGGTTCATCAAAGGGAGTCGTCATGCATTTACGTCATCTGTTTTCATCGCGCCTGCGTGGTTCATTACTGTTAGGTTCATTGCTTGTTGCTTCATCATTCAGTACGCAGGCCGCAGAAGAAATGCTGCGTAAAGCGGTAGGTAAAGGTGCCTACGAAATGGCTTATAGCCAGCAAGAAAACGCACTGTGGCTCGCCACTTCGCAAAGCCGCAAACTGGATAAAGGTGGCGTGGTTTATCGTCTTGATCCGGTCACTCTGGAAGTGACGCAGGCGATCCATAACGATCTCAAGCCGTTTGGTGCCACCATCAATAACACGACTCAGACGTTGTGGTTTGGTAACACCGTAAACAGCGCGGTCACGGCGATAGATGCCAAAACGGGCGAAGTGAAAGGCCGTCTGGTGCTGGATGATCGTAAGCGCACGGAAGAGGTGCGCCCGCTGCAACCGCGTGAGCTGGTAGCTGATGATGCCACGAACACCGTTTACATCAGTGGTATTGGTAAAGAGAGCGTGATTTGGGTCGTTGATGGCGAGAATATCAAACTGAAAACCGCCATCCAGAACACCGGTAAAATGAGTACCGGTCTGGCGCTGGATAGCAAAGGCAAACGTCTTTACACCACTAACGCTGACGGCGAATTGATTACCATCGACACCGCCGACAATAAAATCCTCAGCCGTAAAAAGCTGCTGGATGACGGCAAAGAGCACTTCTTTATCAACATTAGCCTTGATACCGCCAGGCAGCGTGCATTTATCACCGATTCTAAAGCCGCAGAAGTGTTAGTGGTCGATACCCGTAATGGCAATATTCTGGCGAAGGTTGCGGCACCAGAATCACTGGCTGTGCTGTTTAACCCAGCGCGTAATGAAGCCTACGTAACGCATCGTCAGGCAGGTAAAGTCAGTGTGATTGACGCGAAAAGCTATAAAGTGGTGAAAACGTTCGATACGCCGACTCATCCAAACAGCCTGGCGCTGTCTGCCGATGGCAAAACGCTGTATGTCAGTGTGAAACAAAAATCCACTAAACAGCAGGAAGCTACCCAGCCGGACGATGTGATTCGTATTGCGCTGTAATAGATGTGGCGAGGGTGAAAACGGAGAGACTTGCCTGACTTTTATCACGCCGCATGCGGCACACCTTCGTCAGTAATCTAAATTTGCCCGGCACGTAGCCGGGCAATTTTGCAATTAGCTCGCCGTTTCAGGCTTAAACACAATTTCCTGTTTTTCTTCATCTTCCTCGACGACTGGCGCAGTGCTGTGAATTTCAGCAACGCGTTTGCGCACACCAAACCAGCCTATAACCAGCAGAATACCGATAATCGGCAGCGCCGCGATAGTATAAGTCCCGTTCGGGTAATCGAACGCCATCAGCACCAGGACACTCAGTAAAAACAGTAATGTCAGCCAGGAAGTGAAGGGCGCGCCAGGCAGTTTAAAACTGACATCCGCTGCTTTGCCTTGTTTAATTGCTTTACGCAGGCGCATCTGGCACACGATGATAAACGCCCATGAAGCGATGATTCCCAGCGACGCGAAGTTCAACACAATCTCAAATACGCGCGACGGCACCAGATAGTTGAGGAATACGCCGACGACATACACAACTAGTGTCGCCAGAATCCCGGCATACGGCACATGCTGACGACTCATTTTCGCCATAAAACTCGGTGCGGAACCGCCCATCGCCATTGAGCGCAGAATACGTCCGGTGCAGTACAGACCTGAGTTCAGGCTGGAGAGGGCAGCGGTCAGCACCACAATGTTCATAATGCTGCCGATATATGGCACACCCAGTTTAGAGAAAAACGTCACGAACGGACTTTGCCCCGCCTGATACGCGCTCCACGGCAATAACATAACCAGCAACACCACGGAGCCGACGTAAAACAGGCCAATACGCCAAATCACACTGTTAATGGCTTTAGGCACCATGGTCTGCGGATCTTTACATTCTCCGGCAGCTGTACCCACCATTTCAATGGAGGCAAAAGCAAACACTACGCCCTGAATCAACACCAGCGCAGGCAGCAAACCGTGGGGGAAGAAGCCGCCATTATCGGTGATTAAATGAAAGCCAGTGGTGTTGCCATCCAGCGGCTGACCACTACCGAGGAACACTGTACCCACGACCAAAAAGGTCACAATGGCGAGCACTTTAATAAGCGCAAACCAGAACTCCATCTCCGCAAACCATTTCACACCGATCATATTCATGGTGCCAACGATGGTAAGTGCAGCGAGCGCAAAGACCCACTGCGGCACGCCGCCAAACGCACCCCAGTAATGCATATACAGAGCGACGGCGGTAATATCAACAATCCCCGTCATCGCCCAGTTGATGAAGTACATCCAGCCAGCAACATAAGCGGCTTTCTCACCCAAAAACTCACGGGCATAAGAGACAAAACTGCCACTGGAAGGGCGGTGTAGCACCAGCTCACCCAATGCACGCAGAATAAAAAACGAAAACAAGCCACAAATTAAATAAACCAGTGCCAGTGCTGGACCCGCCATTTGCAGTCGGGCTCCTGCACCTAAAAACAAGCCGGTGCCAATCGCGCCGCCAATGGCGATCATCTGTACCTGGCGATTGCCCATCGCTTTGTGATACCCCTCTTCGTGGGCATTAAGCCAGCGGCGTTTCGCGGCGTGTTGATCTGAAGTGTCGGTGTCGTGTTTACTCATTGCTCTCCCTGATTGCTTTAATGAAAAAGTCATATAAGTTGCCATGAACAATGTTTATTCATCCTGGCGATGATAGTTATCACCATTATTCTTTATGGGTATAACTGTCGGCGCAGAATCCTACCCGTTATCGATAAACGATGCAAAACATCCCCTTACAATCCTGAAGGGGAATAATACAACTGACGAAAAAATGACAAATCTTTTTGCTGGTTAACCTGTGTACTGTCCTACACTTAATCTTTAAAAGATTGTGAGGGCATATGATTAAGATGTATGGCGTACCCGGATGGGGCTCTACAATCAGTGAGCTGATGCTAACACTGGCTGATATTCCTTATCAGTTCGTTGATGTCAGTGGTTTTGACCACGAGGGAGCTTCACGCGAGTTATTGAAAACCCTGAACCCGTTGTGTCAGGTTCCGACACTGGCGCTGGAAAATGACGAGATTATGACGGAGACAGCGGCGATTGCATTGATGGTTCTCGATCGTCGCCCGGACCTTGCGCCACCGGTTGGGCGCGCCGAACGTCAGCAGTTTCAACGGCTATTGGTCTGGCTGGTTGCTAATGTCTATCCAACATTCACTTTCGCCGATTACCCTGAGCGTTGGGCTCCTGACGCACCTGAACAGTTAAAGAAGAATGTTATTGAATATCGTAAATCGCTTTATATCTGGCTGAATTCACAATTGACCGCTGAACCTTATGCGTTTGGTGAGCAACTAACGCTGGTGGACTGTTATCTTTGCACTATGCGCACATGGGGGCCTGGGCATGAATGGTTTCAGGATAATGCCACGAATATCAGTGCGATTGCTGATGCTGTATGTCAGTTACCGAAATTACAAGAAGTATTAAAAAGGAATGAAATTATTTGAGTGGGATACCAGAGGATTATGTTATTTATTATTCAGTAACTTTATCCACAATGATGGGCGTAATTAATTAAATTCATGTTATGTTTTTTGATTTATATCACTCTCCCCTTCATTCAGCTTGTCTATTTCATTTCCTCTGAAAAGAAACTAACTATTCACATTGTGCAGATGTTTCACTTGTTATCACAGGTATTCTATAATCTCAAAAAGTTTTTAATGATGGATATGCTCGGAGTTGGAGATGCAATTAATATTAATACAAATAAAAATATCCGGCAGGTATGCTAAAAGGATAAATGACGTTCTCTGTATTTATTCGCAATTATCTGTAGGACAAATATGGAGAGCTTGATGAGTCAGAGCTAAAACAGCAATTGATAAATAAACATGTTGATTTATTCAAGAAAATGGATGTATTTTAAATATTGATTCTTAATATAACCTAATCAATAGATTATCACGTGAGAGCTGCACATTATTGGCGGGGCCGGGGAAAACATCATTTTGGGAACAATGAATCAGGTACTCTTACCACTGAAGCAAGATCATCCGGGCACCTGGTGGTGGTGCAGTGCTTTGGAAATGGTCCCCTCGGGGGAATTGTCATTATTTTCTATGCTATTTGCTTATGATATTCATCAGGTGAATTTAATAAATTCCTAATTTGAAATATCCACTATTAAGCCAGTGTTTAACGACGTTAAGATGGCAATGTGCAGATCATGTTATCAGGGTGGGGCGGTAGCGTATATTCCTTATACAAATCATCATTCATTTCAATGATTGTTATTGAATTATTTATTGTTGTGAATAAAAAGACATTATGAATATTGGTTTGACTTTGCATATCAGGTTTTTTATTACTCGCTGTAATGTACGAGCCTGTCGTGAATAACGTCGAGAACCCATCCGTTGCGTTTGTGATTATTTTGTTGACTAAACAGACACCCGTTTCTCTGAAGTAAAATCCCAGACTAAATCATCACATAACCATGACATTTTTCTGATATTCCCCGGTAACGCCAGATGTCGACTCGCTTATCTCATCCGCCCGACATGTTGTACATGCAATATGTGCGGATTATTATTCATTTTCACGGAGGTTGCTATGTCAACCGGATTACGTTTCACACTTGAAGTGGACGGCCTGCCACCGGACGCGTTTGCGGTGGTTTCCTTTCATCTCACCCAGTCACTCTCTTCACTTTTTTCCCTCGACCTTTCTCTGGTCAGTCAGCAGTTTCTTTCCCTTGAATTTGCGCAGGTGCTGGACAAAATGGCCTACCTGACGGTATGGCAGGGCGATGACGTACAGCGCCGGGTGAAAGGTGTGGTGACCTGGTTTGAACTGGGGGAGAACGACAAAAACCAGATGCTGTACAGCATGAAGGTGTGCCCGCCGCTGTGGCGCACAGGGCTGCGCCAGAACTTCCGTATCTTCCAGAATGAGGACATCGAAAGCATCCTCGCTACGATCCTGAAGGAAAACGGTGTGACCGAGTGGAGTCCGCTGTTCAGCGAGCCGCATCCTTCCCGTGAGTTTTGTGTCCAGTACGGTGAGACTGATTACGATTTTCTGTGCCGGATGGCGGCGGAGGAAGGCATCTTCTTTTATGAGGAGCACGCGCAAAAAAGTACCGACCAGAGCCTGGTCCTGTGCGACACCGTGCGTTATCTGCCGGAGTCCTTTGAGATCCCCTGGAATCCGAACACCCGTACCGAGGTGAGCACCCTCTGCATCAGCCAGTTCCGCTACAGCGCACAAATCCGCCCTTCTTCCGTGGTGACCAAGGACTACACCTTTAAACGACCCGGCTGGGCAGGGCGTTTTGATCAGGAAGGCCAGTACCAGGATTACCAGCGCACACAGTATGAAGTGTATGACTACCCCGGACGTTTCAAGGGTGCCCACGGGCAGAACTTTGCCCGCTGGCAGATGGATGGCTGGCGAAACAACGCAGAAGTGGCGCGCGGAACAAGCCGTTCTCCGGAGATATGGCCGGGACGGCGAATTGCGCTGACGGGGCATCCGCAGGCGAACCTGAACCGGGAATGGCAGGTGGTGGCAAGTGAACTGCACGGCGAGCAGCCGCAGGCGGTGCCGGGACGCAGTGGTTCAGGTACCACGCTGAATAACCACTTTGCGGTAATACCGGCAGACCGGACATGGCGGCCACAGCCGTTGCTGAAACCGCTGGTGGACGGCCCGCAGAGCGCCGTCGTGACGGGACCGGCAGGCGAGGAAATCTTCTGTGATGAACATGGCCGCGTGCGGGTGAAATTTAACTGGGACCGCTATAACCCGTCAAACCAGGACAGTTCATGCTGGATCCGTGTGGCACAGGCGTGGGCAGGCACCGGCTTTGGCAACCTGGCGATACCGCGAGTGGGTCAGGAGGTGATTGTGGACTTCCTCAACGGCGACCCGGACCAGCCGATTATTATGGGGCGTACCTACCACCAGGAAAACCGCACACCCGGCAGCCTGCCGGGGACGAAGACGCAGATGACCATTCGTTCGAAAACCTATAAGGGCAGCGGGTTTAATGAACTGAAGTTTGACGATGCGACAGGGAAAGAACAGGTCTACATCCACGCGCAGAAGAACATGAACACCGAGGTGCTGAATAACCGCACCACTGATGTGATAAACAACCATGCTGAAACCATTGGCAACAATCAGATGATTGCGGTTACCAACAATCAGATACAGACGGTGGGTGTTAACCAGATAGAGACGGTGGGCAGTAACCAGATAATTAAAGTGGGTTCTGTTCAGGTGGAAACGATTGGACTTGTTCGTGCGCTGACCGTGGGCGTGGCGTATCAGACGACGGTAGGTGGCATTATGAACACCTCGGTGGCACTGATGCAGTCCTCGCAGATCGGTTAGCATAAATCGTTGAGGGTCGGGCTGGGTTATGACGTCAAAGTCGGAAATAACGTTACCTTCACCGTTGGTAAAACGAAAAAGGATGATACCGGGCAGACCGCGATTTACTCCGCCGGTGAGCATCTGGAGCTCTGCTGTGGTAAGGCAAGGCTGGTGCTGACGAAGGACGGACAAATTTTTCTCAACGGCACAAAAATTCATTTGCAGGGTAAGGAGCAGGTTAATGGTGACTCACTGCTGATTAACTGGAACTGTGCAGCCTCGAAATCCCCACCGAAGACCCCTGATGAAAAGCAGGATACGCCGGATATGAGAGAGTACTGATCCCGTACCTGTTCGGAATTCAGTAACAAACCAGCATTAAAAATAAACAGAAGAAGGAATTTGAATCATGAGCGGAAAACCAGCGGCGCGTCAGGGAGATATGACTCAGTATGGCGGTCCCATTGTCCAGGGTTCGGCAGGTGTAAGAATTGGCGCGCCCACCGGCGTGGCGTGCTCGGTGTGTCCGGGCGGGATGACTTCGGGCAACCCGGTAAATCCGCTGCTTGGGGCGAAGGTGCTGCCCGGCGAGACGGACCTTGCGCTGCCCGGCCCGCTGCCGTTCATTCTCTCCCGCACCTACAGCAGCTACCGGACGAAGACGCCTGCACCGGTGGGCGTTTTCGGCCCCGGCTGGAAAGCGCCTTCTGATATCCGCTTACAGCTACGTGATGACGGACTGATACTCAACGACAACGGCGGGCGGAGCATTCACTTTGAGCCGCTGCTGCCGGGGGAGGCGGTGTACAGCCGCAGTGAGTCAATGTGGCTGGTGCGCGGTGGTAAGGCAGCACAGCCGGACGGCCATACGCTGGCGCGGCTGTGGGGGGCGCTGCCGCCGGATATCCGGTTAAGCCCGCATCTTTACCTGGCGACCAACAGCGCACAGGGGCCGTGGTGGATACTCGGCTGGTCAGAGCGGGTGCCGGGTGCTGAGGACGTGCTGCCAGCGCCGCTGCCGCCGTACCGGGAGCTGACGGGGCTGGCGGACCGCTTCGGGCGGACGCTGACGTACCGGCGTGAGGCCGCCGGTGACCTGACCGGGGAAATCACCGGCGTGACGGACGGTGCCGGGCGGGAGTTCCGTCTGGTGCTGACCACGCAGGCGCAGCGTGCGGAAGAGGCCCGCACCTCTTCGCTATCTTCTTCTGACAGTTCCCGCCCTCTCTCAGCCTCAGCGTTCCCCGACACACTGCCCGGTACCGAATACGGCCCCGACAGGGGTATCCGCCTTTCGGCGGTGTGGCTGATGCACGACCCGGCATACCCGGAGAGCCTGCCCGCTGCGCCACTGGTGCGGTACACATATACGGAAGCCGGTGAACTGCTGGCGGTATATGACCGCAGCAATACGCAGGTGCGCGCTTTCACGTATGACGCGCAGCACCCGGGCCGGATGGTGGCGCACCGTTATGCAGGCAGGCCGGAGATGCGCTACCGCTACGACGATGCGGGGCGGGTGGTGGAGCAACTTAACCCGGCAGGCCTGAGTTACCGCTACCAGTATGAGCAGGATCGCATCACCGTCACGGACAGCCTGAACCGGCGTGAGGTGCTGCATACAGAAGGCGGGGCCGGGCTGAAGCGGGTGGTGAAAAAAGAACTGGCGGACGGCAGCGTCACGCACAGCGGGTATGACGCGGCAGGAAGGCTCACGGCGCAGACGGACGCGGCGGGACGGCGGACAGAGTACGGTCTGAATGTGGTGTCAGGCGATATCACGGACATCACCACGCCGGACGGGCGGGAGACGAAATTTTACTATAACGACGGGAACCAGCTGACGGCGGTGGTGTCCCCGGACGGGCTGGAGAGCCGCCGGGAATATGATGAACCGGGCAGGCTGGTATCGGAGACATCGCGCAGCGGGGAGACAGTACGCTACCGCTACGATGACGCGCACAGTGAGTTACCGGCGACGACAACGGATGCGACGGGCAGCACCCGGCAGATGACGTGGAGCCGCTACGGGCAGTTGCTGGCGTTCACTGACTGCTCGGGCTACCAGACCCGCTATGAATACGACCGCTTCGGCCAGATGACGGCGGTTCACCGCGAGGAAGGTATCAGCCTTTACCGCCACTATGACAACCGTGGCCGGTTAACCTCGGTGAAAGACGCACAGGGCCGTGAAACGCAGTATGAGTACAACGCCGCAGGCGACCTGACTGCCGTTATCACCCCGGACGGCAACCGGAGCGAGACACAGTACGATGCGTGGGGAAAGGCGGTCAGCACCACGCAGGGCGGGCTGACGCGCAGTATGGAGTACGATGCTGCCGGACGTGTCATCAGTCTGACTAACGAGAACGGCAGCCACAGCGACTTCAGCTACGATGCGCTGGACCGGCTGGTACAGCAGGGCGGCTTTGACGGGCGGACGCAACGTTATCATTATGACCTGACCGGAAAACTCACGCAGAGTGAAGATGAGGGGCTTGTCACCCTCTGGTACTACGATGAATCGGACCGTATCACTCACCGCACGGTGAACGGCGAACCGGCAGAGCAGTGGCAGTATGATGACCACGGCTGGCTGACAGACATCAGCCACCTGAGCGAAGGCCACCGTGTCGCTGTCCACTACGGCTACGACGATAAGGGCCGCCTGACCGGCGAACGGCAGACGGTGGAGAACCCGGAGACGGGGGAACTGCTGTGGCAGCATGAGACAACACACGCCTACAACGAACAGGGGCTGGCAAACCGCGTCACGCCGGACAGCCTGCCGCCGGTGGAGTGGCTGACCTACGGCAGCGGTTATCTGGCGGGCATGAAGCTTGGCGACACGCCGCTGCTGGAGTACACGCGCGACCGCATGCACCGGGAGACGGTGCGCAGCTTTGGCAGCATGGCAGGCAGTAATGCCGCATATAAACTGACCAGCACATACACCCCCGCAGGCCAGTTACAGAGCCAGCACCTGAACAGCCTGGTGTATGACCGTGACTACGGGTGGAATGACAACGGCGACCTGGTGCGCATCAGCGGCCCGCGACAGACGCGGGAATACGGCTACAGCGCCACGGGCAGGCTGGAGAGCGTGCGTACCCTCGCACCGGACCTGGACATCCGCATCCCGTATGCCACCGACCCGGCGGGAAACCGCCTGCCGGACCCGGAGCTGCACCCGGACAGTACCCTCACGGCGTGGCCGGATAACCGCATCGCAGAGGATGCGCACTATGTTTACCACTATGATGAATACGGCAGACTGACGGAGAAGACGGACCTTATCCCGGCGGGTGTTATCCGGACGGACGACGAGCGGACCCACCACTACCACTACGACAGCCAGCACCGTCTGGTGTTCTACACGCGGATACAGCATGGCGAGCCACTGGTCGAGAGCCGCTACCTTTACGACCCGCTGGGACGGCGAATGGCGAAACGGGTATGGCGGCGGGAGCGTGACCTGACGGGGTGGATGTCGCTGTCGCGTAAACCGGAGGTGACGTGGTACGGGTGGGACGGCGACCGGCTGACGACGGTACAGACCGACACCACGCGTATCCAGACGGTATATCAGCCGGGGAGCTTCGCGCCGCTCATCCGCATCGAAACAGACAACGGTGAGCGGGAGAAAGCGCAGCGCCGCAGCCTGGCGGAGAAGCTGCAGCAGGAAGGGAGCGAGGACGGGCACGGCGTGGTATTTCCGGCTGAACTGGTGCGGCTGCTGGACAGACTGGAGGAAGAAATCCGGGCAGACCGCGTGAGCAGTGAAAGCCGGGTGTGGCTTGCGCAGTGCGGGCTGACGGTGGAGCAACTGGCCAGACAGGTGGAGCCGGAATACACACCGGCGCGAAAAGTTCATTTTTACCACTGCGACCACCGGGGCCTGCCGCTGGCGCTCATCAGCGAAGACGGCAATACTGTGTGGAGTGCAGAATACGATGAATGGGGCAACCAGCTGAATGAAGAGAACCCGTATTACCTGTATCAGCCATACCGTCTGCCAGGGCAGCAGTACGATGAGGAGTCGGGGCTGGATTATAACCGTCACCGGTACTACGATCCGTTGCAGGGGCGGTATATCACCCAGGACCCGATTGGGCTGGCGGGGGGATGGAGTCTGTATGCGTATCCGCTGAATCCAGTGCAACACGTTGATCCATTAGGGCTTAGTCCTATGATAATAGGTAACGGCCCCGTTCCTGATAATCCTTTTGGGCATGCTGCGGCGGCAAATCGATATGGATTAATGAGTTCGGGAACTGGGGATGAGATGGGAGCCTCTGTCTCTGATTATTTTAAAAAGATGCAACCCCGCAGAGATACCTGGATTTGGATAATAGATACAACAGATGAAGAAGAACAATGTATGATGAATAAGGCAATAGACCTTAATAAAAAACTAAAAACTATTAACCTCGGGCCTCTTCCTGTTGCAAATAATTGTTTTAGCCGGACGAACATGATTTTTGAGGCGTGCGGGTTTAGCAACCCCTCTATGAATACAAATGCGCCTATAAGCCTACAAGTGCTCGGTGAGTTATATGGATATCAAAGATATTTTATGCCTAAAGGTCCTTTCACTGGATTCCCATTTGAATTTCAAGAGGTAAAGTAAATGGAAATGCTTGGGAAGATATTAGTGATAATTATTTCCATGATAATTATATCTTGCGATTATTATAATGCTGGCATGGACTATCAAGATAATATAGCCCTCGAGCAAGTCGTAACATGGGATTCTGATAATATATTCACACCTAATATCTTTGAACATAATGGAAGATGTTTTATGAAGAAAAATGAAACATGGATGTTATTAAATGGAGATGCAACACCAAACATTAGAACAATGAGCAATAAGAAAATTGAATGCCTGGAGAAGAGTGAAGTAGAATGGGCTAGTAGGGTTTGCGACAGTATCACAGACAAGGAAAGGGAAAATCTGAAGGCATTAATATGTAGCAAACCAGCTAAATCAGTTAATACAGGCAAAAGACCAGCGTTAGGATATTGAAACCGGCACTGCACTATATCACTATTACAATATTCTGAGTGACTAGAGCAACTGCTCCGCCATCCGGGCTAGCAGTATGACGACGAATCCGAACTGCACTACAACTGGCAGCGGTACTACAATCCGGGACAGGGACGATATATCACCCAGGACCCGATAGGGCTGGCGGGGGGATTAAACCCGTACAGTTATGTTATGAACAATCCTGTGCAATGGATTGATCCATTGGGATTAGCTCATACTTCAGGAAAATGGAAGGACTGTGGTAAAGGTTGTCGAATCCGAATAGATGGCGATGCTGTTGGTGACGGAAGACATTTGCATTGGGAGTGTAAAAATGGGAGTGGTGTAATGGGGGAATTTGGAGGTATGTCCCATGATGAGGATTACTCATCAGCACCAAATAGCATTAAGAAATGTGCAAAAAAATATGGTTTCGAGCCAGAACCAAGTAAAGATCTGTCATGCAAAACCTCCGGGCTATCAACTACTGATGCGGCTCTTGCAACTGGTGCTACAATTGGCGCAGGGTATGTTATATATAGAGTGATTCGATTTATACCTTCACTTGCACCACCTCTTTGGTGGTCAATACCTGCAAACGTTGTTACTCCATGATTAAAACGGATAATGGAGATTATATAATGAGCGATTTTGACATTGTGAGTTCAATTGACTGGCATGATGGGGTTTTGTTAGAAGTAAAAACGACATTCAAAGAATCTCATTTTAACATGACGTTATTTATTGACATTTATAAAAGTGAGAATATTAGGGAAAAAATGATAGTTGAATTTTCTGATGTAGATGATTTAGTGTTCGCTATGGATTCTGCTGAGTTAATCGATAATCACAAGTCAGGAAATATAAGTAATGGGTATATAAAGAAATTAAAAAACAAAAGGATATATAAATTTTTTCTTTATTTTTCTGATGGCTTATTAAGCATGACATTTAAAAATTTACAATTAATAAAACCATTAGAGTAACCAAATAAAAGGACTGGAGGAATCAGGGGAAGATCATTAAAGTTGTGATTATCATCACAACTTTAATCTTGGTTTTACCTTGTTGATTTGATTAAAATCTAATCGCCAAATAATTAAATATATTAGAAAAGGACGTCTGGTGAACATTCAAAGTCTTCTTGAGCATATTCGTAAGCGCCTCATCTGAACCGTCTGGTATGTTTCCTCCGGCTCCACAAAAATAATGTCCATCATTTTTAATGGACACTATCGTATGGAACAGGGAAAGATCATCAGAAGTTCACTTTTTGTACTAAATAATTCGCATTTTATGTTTAAAAATTGAGATATTCCTTATTACCTGAAGCTGTTTTTTATTGCTTATACATGATCAAATACTCCTTACATAATTAAGGAGAACAAAATGGAACTTAAAAAATTGATGGAACATATTTCTATTACCCCCGATTACAGACAAGCCTGGAAAGTGGAACATAAATTATCGGATATTCTATTGTTGACTATTTGTGCCGTTATTTCTGGTGCAGAAAGTTGGGAAGATATAGAGGATTTCGGGGAAACACATCTCGATTTCTTGAAGCAATATGGTGATTTTGAAAATGGTATTCCTGTTCACGATACTATTGCCAGAGTTGTATCCTGTATCAGTCCTGCAAAATTTCATGAGTGCTTTATTAACTGGATGCGTGACTGCCATTCTTCAGATGATAAAGACGTCATCGCAATTGATGGAAAAACACTCCGGCACTCTTATGACAAGAGTCGCCGCAAGGGAGCGATTCATGTCATTAGTGCGTTCTCAACAATGCACAGTCTGGTCATCGGA
>OLNK01001732.1_pt1 | contig 15112 bp, 12 predicted proteins | sample 1672791 | NCBI WGS metagenome assembly OLNK01 (sample SAMEA3136724, study PRJEB25190) | human gut metagenome | biome: human gut; feature: human-associated habitat; material: faeces | place: Austria | collected 2013 | reverse complement strand
GAGAAAAAAGATCTCTATCTTCTCTGTAACAGTGGTGCAAGTGGTGCAAGAGCTGCTACTGCTTTATTAAAAGCTGCCGGATATGATCTTGCAAAAGTTCATACCATCACTGGTGGTGCAAAAAATGAAGATGTAAAAGCTGCTTCCATTTATGTATCTGATACTCATGTGATCAACAAAATGTCTGATACAAAGAATTACCTGATCCTTGATGTACGTTCTACAGAATCTTACACCAAAGGACACTTAAAGGGATCCCTTTCCCTTCCACTTTTTGACAAAGATAACAAACTTCCGGATGATCTTGCAAAAGCATTTACAGAATATGTAGCTGCTCACAAAGCAGATTTTGAAGGAAAAACAATTTACGTTCTTTGCAACAGTGGAGCAAGAGGTGCTGCAAAAGCAACTCAGCTTCTCAAAGAAGCCGGAATCACTAACGTATTCACCATCGAAAACGGTGCAAAAAGTGAAGTGATCCAGAAGCATTTTGTAACAGATCCTGTCGCTGATCCTGATACAAAGAAAGACAACAATGGCAAAGATAACAATAAAAACCAGAATAACGGTAAAACCACTACTGCTGCTACAACAAAGACAGGAGATACCGCTCCTATCGCTTCTCTCGCAGTTGCAATGCTCGCTGCTCTTGGCGCAATCATTGCATTCGGTAAGAAAAAAATTGTAAAATAATAATTATTCCCAAAAAGGTTACAAAAGCGGGACGCTGACTAAATTGCCAACGTCCCGCTTTTTCAAATCCATTCATATTCATACGATGTTCAGATCTCGTTGATCTGCTTCTCTTTTATTTCTCCAGATTTCCTTCCACACACCATCTGTAGAAAGATTCGTCATAGTTCTCTGAATTTTCAAAGCCACACATTTCCATTACAAGCTGCATATAAGCTGAACGGATTCCTCCGGTACAGTAAGTAATAATATGATCCTCTTTTGAAAGTCCTGCATCTTCAAACATCTTGGTCAGATCTTCATTACTCTTTAATGTACTGTCACTGTTAAATAAATCCGTATAACGGATCTGGATTGCCCCTGGAAGATGTCCCCCATTTGCCTCCCCATACATTGTCTTTCCATTGTATTCTTTATCTGTACGGGTATCCACAATTTTACAGTCGTCATAAATCTCTTTCAGCTCATCCGTATTGATCACATGTGTTTCATCAATCGAATCAATTTCTACCGATACCGGTTTCGGCTCTGCTGCTCCTTTGACAGTCTCAACTCCTGCTGCTTTCAGTGCTTTGATCCCGCCATCTACGATTTTCACATCCTCATAGCCTGCCGCGATCAGCTCCCATGCAATCCTGCCATCTTCTCCCCAGCCTTTCTCCGCATTTGAAAAAAGCACGATTTCCTTATCTTTTGCCAGCCCAAGCTCTCCTAATCTTTCGCTCAGGCGCTTTGTATCAAGGATACATCCCCAGTTTGCATCTCCCGCTTCCCTGTCTTCACAGGTTGCCAGATACTGCCATGTCGTTGCCACTGCACCTTTTACAGTACCTTTTTTCGCCTCATCTTCACCTCTTGCATCCACTACGATGATATCGTCCAGATTTTCTTTCACATAATCGGCGGTTACTACATACTTTCCTTCAAATGGTTCACTGCTGTCTGATGCCGAATTCTTTGCACCACATCCTGAAAGTGATGAAATCGCAAGAATTCCTGCAAGAAATAATGCTGTTCTTTTCATAATCTTTTCTCCTCGTCTAATCTTCTTTCTTCTAACTATAACATATCTACAATCTATTCACTAATTGATTGTCCTTATCCCGGATTAAGTATATTTATCTTTTCTATAAATCACTTTTTCAGCAGACGCATGATTTTTCTCATCGGTTCTGTTATTTTCCAGCTGGTTGAATTTGCATATGTCTGGATCATTTCATCCTGCTCCCTGATCTTATCCTCATATTTCTTAAGCTGCCCTGTTTTCTGTTCCATCCGTCTGCCAAGTTCATCCAGCTGTTCTTCATAATGCGCAGTCTGCCTTCGCTGTCCTTCTATATATTCCTGCTGCTGTTCAATCGCTGCATTTTGTTTTTCAAGCTGTTCTTTCTGCTGCCCGATATACTCATCTTTCTGTCTGATAATATCTTTATAATACGCCAGTTGCTGGCTTCCTTCTTCAATTTCACTTATCAGCCATGGCGTCTTATACATATGCTCTCCAGTCCACTGATACAAATCAAAAATATCCATATGAAAATGCGCTCTTAAAGTTTCCATTGCATTCTCTTCTCTCATAGCCCTCTCCAGCATTTCCATCCCTGCCGCTTTCAGTCCTGGCTCTTTAGTTGTACATTTCATCAGCCAGAATGCCTTTTCAAATTCCAGTTGTAAATGTGATGTAGAATCCGGATTCTGAAAATCTCCCCTGAAAAACTGGGAAAATTTTTTTTCAGACATCTTTTCAATGTAGTTTTTTCGGATCATAACAGATTCATTAAATGAACGCACCGAATTTTCTCTTGTCGACATGCTGATCTGTTTTTTCCCTTTTATATCCCACTGAAACCGAATCAGCCGTTTCTCCAAAATCGTGATCTCTGACTCACTTACAAGCCGAAGCCACAGATCATAATCCGCCAACTGACGATACAAAAGATTGAAATATCCAATCTTGTCCAAAACGGATTTTCTGACCAGCGCCGAAGGATGACAAAGAAAATTCCCAGATTGCAGAAGCGTATGCAGATATTCGTTCTGTGTCGTACACTTTCTGTCAAAAAGTGCTACCATATCTCTGCATTCTTCCGATATCTCATTGCCGCTCTCATCTACCAGATACACTCTTGTAAAACATGCACCAAGCATTCGGTTCTGTTCCATAACTGACACCTGTTTTTCCAGTTTATCCGGCAACCATGCATCATCGCTGTTCATAAATGCCACATAGTCTCCTTGGCAGTGATCAAGCCCCTGATTTGCCGCATAACAGTAAAACGAATTCTGATCCAGTTTAAAATATCTGATCCGTGGATCCTGATAGCTTTTAATCAGTTCTTCTGTTCCGTCGGTCGATCCGTCATCTACGATGACAAATTCAAAATCCGGATACGTCTGACAAAGTACGCTGTCAATCGCCTGTTTCAAACAAAATCTCCGGTTATAAGTACACATCAAAACGCTAACCATTATTCTACATCTCCAACAACAGCCCATCTCCAGAATGACTGATCATAATTGTATGTATGTTCAAATCCGCACATTTCCATTACCAGCTGTGTATATGCCGAGCGGATTCCTCCTGTACAATAAGTGACGATCTCATCATCTTTAGACAGTCCGGCATCCTCAAACATTTTTGTCAGTTCTTCATTGGATTTCAGATATCCAGCATCATCGAATAAATCTGTGTACCGGATATGAATTGCTCCCGGAAGATGTCCTCCCTTTGCTTCATCATACAGAATTGCTCCTTCATATTCTTCATCAGTACGCACATCCACAATTTTGTACTCGTCATAATTCTTCTGTAATTCTTCGGTTGTCATCACATGGGAATAATCAATTTCATCGATTTTTACTTCTGCCGGTTCCGGTTTGGATGCGAGGAACTGTGTCTTGATTCCACTGTCTTTCAACGCCTTCCATCCGCCATCTACCATCTTCACATCTTCATATCCGGCCGCTCGGAGTTCCCAGAGAAGTCTCGCATCATCTCCCCATCCGTCTAAGGTCTCACCGATCAGAATAATTTCTTTATCCTTTGTAATTCCAAGATTGCCAAGAGTCTCTTCCAGCTGTTCCGGCTCCTGGATGCACCCCCATTTCTCATCTCCCTGCTTTCCTTCTGTAATACTCCAGTCCTGCCATACTGTAGCAATTGCACCTTTTACAGTTCCAAGGATTGCCTTTTTTTCTCCCCTTCCATCTACAAACAGCGTATTTTCATCTCCAACCTTGCTGATTGCATACTCCGGCTCAACAATCCACTCTCCTACAAAATGATTTTCATCAGCTTTCTCTGCCGTACTTTCTGTCTTCTGTTTCTGTCCACATCCTGTCAGACCAATCGTTGCAACAAGTAATACACTGCATAACCGCTTTGCTCTTTTTCTCATTTCCTCTTTCCTCCTTTAATCATCACCGTAATAGTAATCTTCCTCATAGTAATCCGGTGGTGTTTCTGTATCCGGCTGCTGCGGTTCTGTCACCGTCAGTGAGCCAGTGCTACTGTCTTCGGATGTACCGCCAGAATCCGTTCCTGTATTTCCATCTTCCGTTACTTTTATATTTGTTTCTGTATGATTTGTTTCTGTATGATTTGTTTCCTCAGATGTCTTATCTTCCGATTTTTCATCCTCTTTTTCAGTTTCGTCTGCTTCCTCATATTTTCCACTGGAAAGCGCATCGTTTATTTCATCATCAATTCCTTTTACCGTCCCGGATACCTGATAATCTGTATCTCCAAACAGGAACTGATGTACCTCGGCAACATTGGATGCCAGTGTATCTGCAATTTCTGTACTTCCCACTCCAGAAAGCATTTTGGAATATCTTACATTTGGAAATCCAAGTGTTTCACCTACTCTATATTTTTGAAAATCTTTCGCATAATTCAGAATTTCAGTAAAAGAAAAATTGGTTGCAATCTGTGGAAAAACACTGTCAGCAATCTTATTGATCGTCGTCAGGTCCATCTGCTGCAGCTTCTGCATGATATTCAGAAGGACGATTCTCTGACGCACTGTACGCTGCGCGTCTCCACCATCTGTATAACGGATTCTCGCATAAGAAACCGCCTGTACTCCATTCAGATGATAGCTACCTCCGACTTCCGGCTCAATCTTCTTATAACTTTTTCCGGTTACTTCAGAAGTCTCCACACAATAATTATTCATGTGGACTACTTCTGCATCAGTCAGCTCCAGATCCATTCCTCCCACCGCATCAATTACATCGACTAAGGCATTAAAGTTCACAGATACATACTTCTCAATGTTCATATCCATGTTCTCATTCAAAAGAGCAACACCCCCATCCGGTCCGAAATAAGAATAGGCTGCATTCGCCTTATTATAACTTCCATCTTTCAGCCGCATAAAAGTATCACGGTACACCGATACCATTTTCACTTCATAAGTTTCCTGATTCAAACTTACGATCATGATCGTATCACTTCTATTTCCTTTATCTAGTGACCCATCCCTAGAATCCAGCCCGAATACTGCCACATTCAGATATCCGCTTTTATGCTCCACCTCTTCTGTAATAGACTCTTTCAACGTTTCTTTTTTTACTTCAATCTTCTGAATTTTGTTCACTTTACTGGCAGCATATCCGAATACGGCACCTGCCGCCCCCAGAACAAGTGTCAACACTACGCAAATAATCACTATTATCTTTTTCTTCCATGACCATCCTGCAATTTTTTTAAGCATCCTCATCATTCCTTCCTCTCCAGTAATTATGATTCATTGTCAGTTTCATGATGAAACTTTCCGGTAATTGTCGGTAATGTTTTCCCATCTGGTAGCCCAGATATTTGCACCCGCTTTCCACAAACAGCTGTATAATCTGCAAATATTTTCTTTCTTTTAAAAGCTTTTTCACAAGTGTGCAAATAAGGTGTATGCCTTCTTTCTCTGACTTTACTTTTTCAAATATTTCTGAATGACATGCCTGCGATACACCCTGGTCAAAATTTCTCCTTATCAGCTCTCTGTAAGTATACTCATGAGAATGAATCACCCGTGCATCTGCTTTATAAATAATCTTCCATCCATTTTGGATTGCTCCTGCTGCAAAGATCAAATCTTCATTGAAGATGGCCGGATGCGGAAATCCTCCCAGTTCCAGATAGACTCCTCTCCGATAGGCAGCACACACATTGGAGCAAAAATAAGTTTTTATTCCCAGTTTTGGCAAATCCTTCTGCGATTTAATCTGGCTTTTTGGGGGATAATTGAAAACTCTCGTATATTTTTCCAACAGACCACAGTTCTGATCCGGTATCTGTCTGGCATAAGCTGCCACAGCATCCGGATGCTCATTTAATACTTCTGAAAGCTTTTCCAAAAGAAACGGATCTGCCGGAACTGCATCCTGGGTCATCATGACCACAATATCTGCATCTGACATCCAGATTCCCTGCTCTCTGGTTCTTCCATGATCAAATTCTTTTTCCAAAATCGGAATCTCTGTAACAGAAACCCGGTCTTTACAAACCGAAACATCCAGCTTTATCCCATCCCTGGTGTGTAACAGAATGATTTGCTCCGGAAGGTGCGTCTGTCTGCAGAGCCTGTACAATACTTTATGCAGTTTTTCTGTCGGTCTGTAGACCGGTATGATCACATCTATCTTCATCTTCCGTCAAAAAATCCTTTAAAAATTGTCAGAATCAATATTTTCATATCAAATACCATTGTCCAGTTCTCAATATAGTAAAGATCATATTCGATCCGCTTCTCAATGGAAGTATCTCCCCGGTAGCCATTGATCTGCGCCCATCCAGTCATTCCCGGACGTACCTGATGTTTTACCATATAACGTGGAATTTCATCCCGGAACTTTTGCACAAACTGCGGTCTTTCCGGTCTTGGTCCCACCAGACTCATCTCCCCTTTCAGCACATTAAAAAGCTGCGGCAATTCATCTATACTTGTTCTGCGGATCAGCTTTCCAACCGGTGTAATCCTCGGATCATTCCTGGTAGACCATTCTGCTTTTTCCTTTTCTTCATCCTGCATGATCATAGACCGAAATTTGTACATATAAAATACCTGGTTATGCAGTCCAACTCTTTCCTGCCGGTAGATCACACTCCCTTCCTCTGTCAAGGCAACCACCAGCACAGTAAGCAGCATGACCGGTGAAAAAAGAATGATTGCAACCGTTGCCCCTATCAGATCAACTGCCCTCTTTGCCACCCTGTTCCGCATGATATTCAGTGGAACTCTGCGGACATGAATCACCGGAATCCCCTGCACATCCTCAATATAAGGCCTGGTAGAAATCACATTTCCAAAATCAGGAATCATTTTCGTGTGTACCCCTGCCTTCTCACAGACATCCACAATCCGCTCCAGTTTTCCATAATCCTCCGCACGAAGCGCAATCACAACCTCATCCAGTTCATTCCCCTCCAGTATTCTTTCCAGTTTCTCTTCATCTTTCAGATGGGCAAACACTTGATATCCCCACTTTGGATTCTCTCTCAGCCTGTCCATATACTGTTCTGCCATCTGACTCTCTCCAATCATCAGGATATGTTTCTGATTCAGTCCCTGCTTTCGCATTTTCCACAAAATTGTGCGAATCAGATATCTCGAAGCAAATTCCAGCGAGATGTTTATAAAGAAGAAAATACACAGCATCTGTCTTGAAAAATGCTCCTGCTTTATAAAATAAAGTACCAGGATAAAGATCATAAATCCAATTCCATTGGCACGGATGATATCCATCAGCTCCTTACGGTAACTTTTTACCCTCCTCGGCATATAAAGCTGAAAAACACTATACAAAAGCAGATATCCAGGGATTATTAAAAACAAAGCTGAAAAATACGTTTTCGCCGGCAGAACCCCTGCGTCCTGCACAAAAAGCCCACTTTTAAATCTCAGATACCATGAGAAAAAATATGTAGCACCAATGATTCCCGCATCCATACATACCTGCGCTTTATTTAACATCCGCTGATTGTTCTTTATCAAAATACCACCATCTTTTCTCTATCCATCTTCTTTTTCACGCAAAGAATAATCACACTTCACCAGCGTAAGATTAGGATTGTACATCGGATCTCCTTTTTCCATGATTTCAGACCAGTTCCGGCGTACATAATCAATCTCACACTGATATCTTCTGATCTTTTCCTCATTATCTTCTGCCCCTCTCGATCTGGATTCATAATGATACAGTTTCACATAAGGATCATACACTACAAGATATCCACATCTGCGTACCTTCAGACAGAAATCAATATCATTGAACGCCACTGCAAGTTGCTCCTCAAATCCACCCACTTCTTCATATACAGAACGCTTTACCATCATACAGGCTGCGGTCACCGCTGACAAATCCTGCTGAGTACTTGCTTTGTGCATATACCCGGAATAACCTTTTGGAAGTCCCCGGAACATATTACCAGCAATTCCCCGAATCCCAACAATGACTCCAGCATGCTGCACCTGACCATTTGGATAATAAAGCTTTGCTCCGACAATCCCGACTTCTTTTCTCTGGCAGTTCGCAAGCATTTCTCCTAGCCAGTCCTTTCCAATCACTTCTGTATCATTATTCAGAAGTACCAGATATTCTCCATCAGTCTCGCTTACTGCGTAGTTGTTGATCGCCGAATAATTAAATGATCCCTCCCACTTCAGAATCCGGATCCGGTCTGACTCTATTGTTTTATAATAAGCAAATGTTTCCGCTTTTTCGCTGTTATTTTCGATAATTATGATCTCATAATTCTTATAATCCGATCTGGAAATCGATTGTAGACATTTCTCCAAATCTTTTATATGATCTTTATTGGGAATCAGAATGGAAATCTTTGGATTCCCCTGCATCTTATACCGGACACGATAAAACCCTCTATCCAGTTCCGGTAAAACTTCTGCATGTTCACCACATCTTAGCAGATGTGCTTCTATGGCACGCTGTCCAGCCTCAAATGCATAAGTTTTACTGATTGGATTGTCCGCAGTAGAAACCTGATGTACCCTCCAATGATAAAGAATCCTCGGCACATGCGCCATTATCGTTTTTTCCACACAGCGGAAAACGAGATCGTAATCCTGTGCTCCGTCAAAATCACTTCTTAATCCACCTATTTCTTCAATTAGACTTTTTTTTATCACGCAAAAATGACAAATATAGTTATTGGCTCGCAACAGATCCAGATTAAAATCTGGTTTAAAATGCGGCTGAAAATGTTTTTTCAGATCTGCCGTCACTTTATCTTCATCTGAATAAAGAAGTCCGACCTCCGGATACTCATTCAACTTCTTTACCATCTCGTACAATGCATCCGGCGCGAGCAGATCATCTTGATCCAAAAAACCGATATATGTTCCGGTAGCTTCCCTTATCGCTGCATTTGTATTTTCAGAAATTCCTCTGTTTTCTGAAATACCGATCAGGTGAATCGCTTTTTCTTTGAACTCATCCTCTTCCAGAATTTCTTCCATTCTGTGTCTCTCTTCATCTGAAACAGTCATACATAATTCCCAATTTTTATACGTCTGACGGCATACAGACAGAATCATCTGTCTCAAAAATTCTTCCGGTGCCTGATATACCGGCACGACAATACTGATCAGGGGTGCATACGCAAATACTTCCTGCCTTTGACTTTCCAATTCCTCTTCTGTTCGTCTGTGATTCTCATACCATTTTTCATAATCAATCTTCTGAATACGGATTCTTTCTTTTAATCGTATCAGAAACTCTTTTGGTCCAAAGTACCGCAAATATACGAATCCTTTTTTTACCCGATACAGAGACATTTTATTGAACATCTCCTATCTCCTCTCCACTTTTGCCAGATGATTCAGTCCAAAATCATTATGATCCAGTGTCAGATTCGGACTGTAATATGGATCACCCTTTTTCAGGAAATCTTTCCACCTTGTCTGAAACAGATTTACTTCTCCGTGGAAACGTTCGATTTTCTCTTCCGTATCTTCATATCCTCTTGACTTGGATTCATAATGAATCAGTTCCGCATATGGATCATATACGATCAGATATCCGGCTTTTCGTATTTTCAGGCACAGATCTACATCATTAAATGCCACCGCAAACTTCGAGTCAAATCCTCCAACTTCTTCATACACCCGTTTTTTCATCATCATACAGGCTGCGGTCACCGCACTCAGATCATGGATCACCTGCGCCCTCGCAAAGTATCCCGGCGAATCTCCGTCTATGCCAAGGAATGCATGTCCTGCCACTCCTCCAAGTCCGATGATCACTCCTCCATGCTGAAGCGTTCCATCTTCGTAATACATTCTCGCTCCGACAGCACCTACATCCTCCCGCATACAATAACTCAGCATTTCTTTGATGCAATCACTGCCGATCATTTCTGTATCGTTGTTCAGGAACAGCAGATATTCTCCAGCCGCATGGTCAACTCCATATTGGTTGATTTCCGGATAATTGAACCCTTCTCCTTTCCAGTACAGAACTTTAACTCTGGAATCCTCATACATGATCCTTCTGTAATCTTTAAAAGTTCTTTTTTTCTGGCTGTTATTTTCCACAATAAGGATTTCTATATTCTCATATGTATTTTTCTCCCGGATCGACCGCAGACACTTGATCAGATCATCGGTATGATCTTTGTTCGGAATAATGATTGATATCTTAGGCGTTTGTTTCACCGGATATTTTGTCCGGTACATTCCCGGATACTTCGTTGGAATGACTTCTGCTTCAATTCCCATTCTTCTGTAATGCGCTCTTACCGCTTTTGCACCTGCATCCACAATATAGGATTTATTGTCTGCACTGCCTGCTGTAGATCCTTCGCATGCTCGCCAGTGATATAGGATTTTCGGTATATGCCGGATCTTATCGGTCTTCTCAACACACCGGAGTACAAAATCATAGTCCTGTGCACCATCGTATTCGCCGTTCAACTTTCCTGCCGCCTGATATAATTCCTTTTTAACAACCACCAGATGACAGAAATAATTTGTTGTACAGAGCATATCCAGATTAAAATCCGATTTAAAATGAGGGAAGAAATACTCTTCTCCATCCATTGTAATCTTATCCTCGTCCGTATAAATAAGCTCTGTATCCGGATATTCATTCAGCTCTGCCACACACTCATACAATGCGTCCGGTGTCAGCAGATCGTCATGATCCATAAAAGCGATATAATCTCCTGTTGCCATATCCAGTGCCACATTTGTATTGTCTGAAATATGCAGCTGTTTTTTATTATTCTTCACTTGGATCCGGCTATCCTTCTTTGTATACTCTTTCAGAATTTCTGTAATCGGTGAATCTTCCCCACTTCCATCTGAGAGGCAGAGTTCCCAGTTCTGATAGGATTGTCTTCTTACAGAATCCAGCATTTCCCGCAGATATTCTTCTGGTGTCCGATAAAGGGGAACAACAATCGAAATCTTTGGCATCCGGGCAAACTTCTTTCTCTTCTGCCGGTACAGCCTGATTTTGGACGGCTCATGTCTTCGCAGCCATTCTTCATACTCAGTACCGTTTTTTCCACTCAATTTGTCACCAACCCTTATAAATGCCGCACGGACTCCAAACTGACGATAATAGATTCTGACTTTGCGAAGATCATCCTGCATTTTCTGGCGTCTCAGTTTTCTTTTAAGATTCATTGTCTCTTCCGCATGCCTTTCGTCCTCTTCAAAGCACACTTCTAATTTTCGCGGAACGACTTCCTCATAAAATGCCTTAAATCCGACAATTTCTTCTTTTTTACATTCCGGATACTCCCGCAAAACATCCAGCCGCCGTACTTTTTCTTCTTTCATCTCCAGCTCATTCTGATTCTCATCTAAAAACCGGATTGATGCATTTTTCCTGTTATAATACCATCCCTCGATTGAAAATCCTTTTTCTTCAGTATTCACCTTATCTATGCTGTTTGCCAGCCATTTCTCCAGGTTCTTCAATTCACTGACTGCAAAGGTCTTCATCAATTCTTCTTTTCCACGATACGACTGCAATACTTCCAGTCTGGATGCCTCTCTCCAGTCTTTCGGAAGATGTACCCAGAAAAAAAACTGTTTGGTAATAAGTCTTTTTTTTATCTTGCGGAATTTCATTGGGTGAAGACGAATTCCATCCATTGTATAAAACATTTTCTTACCATCCAGCCGGATCTCAATCCGGTTTCCATCCGGTCTGTTTTCCAGAAAATATCCTGTAATAAGCAATCTGTCTTTTTCTCTTACATGAAATCGACATGCCACAATATAAAAAGCATTTTCCATTTTCAAGTCCTCTCTTCCATACTATCTGGAAAATAACCAGTTCAAAAACTGAAAGAAAACACAGATGTACGATACTAATAACATAAATACACAAAATGTTTCTATATCAAACCGATATGTAACCGTCTTTAAAATTAAAGTTCCTTCACTTTCTTCACTATTTATTTTCAAATTTGTTCCTTCTTCTGATGTCTTTTCTGCATAAAGTGCAAGAAAATCTTTCTCAAACACTACTTTATACGCCTTCCCTCTGCATCTGCTGACCGTATCAAACGAAAATTCATTGAATTTGCCCGTTTTGATTTCTCCTGCCTTCTTCACAGATTTTGCGACAATTCCTCCATTTTCACAATCCTGAAGATAAACTCGAATCTCTGCTTCTGGATCTTCCTGCAAATTCTGACATTTCACCTGAATTCCATCCAGCGAATCTTCCTCACAGATAAACTCCTGTGTTATCTGACTCTGTGATCCGTCCAGCATGATATACTGATCATTTTCAACCGTCCGGTCATAAATCGCATGGGTCTTATGAATATGTCCATAAATAAATGCAATCAGAATCAGTATAATGACTGCTGCCATCTTTTTTATTTTTTTCATTTTTCCCTCTTATTCTGCTTCCTGATATTCCCTGCACAATTCATCCGCGTCTCCGATACTGTGAACCCTGCCATGCTCCAGCCACACGATCCGACTGCACAGATTTCTCACCTGCTCCATATTATGCGAAACAAACAAAATCGTAGCCCCATTCTCCTTCATCCGGTTAATTCTTGCTTCACATTTCTGCTGAAAATGGAAATCGCCTACCGATAATACTTCATCCACGATCAGAACATCCGGCTGTCCGATTGTTGCTACCGCAAACGCGAGACGCGAAAACATTCCCGATGAAAAATTTTTCACCGGTACATCCATAAACTGGTCCAGTTCTGAAAACTCTACAATCTCTTCATAGTGCTCCTCCAGATATTCCCTGGTATATCCAAGCAGCGTCCCGTTCAGAAATACGTTCTCCTTCGCAGTCAGGTCAAAATCAAACCCTGCTCCCAGTTCGATCAGCGGCGCGATCACACCGGAAGTCTTAACGCTGCCACAGGTTGGTTTCATGACACCGGCAATGATTTTCAACATCGTACTTTTTCCACTTCCGTTTACACCGATCAGTCCCAGTGTTTCTCCTTTATAGACTTCAAACGACACATCCTGCAGTGCCCAGAAATCCTGATAGGTAATCTTTTTCTTTACTCTCTGTATAAAATATTCCTTAAATCCATCAAATTTCTCTGATGCCAGACTGAATTTGATGGAAACATCTTCTACTTTTACAATTACTTTTTTCTCCATCCTTACTCCTACAAATCAAAGATAAAACCATCCTGATGCTTATAAAAAACCCAGCATCCCACTCCAAGACACAGTACAGCTTCTGCTGCTGTCACCAGAAGCATCACCAGACCTGGAAGTATGCCATAGATCACAACATTCCGGAACATGATCAGAATACTGGTCAGAGGGTTTATCATTACCAGATGGTATAACCATTCCGGCAGAATCGACATTGGATAGATAACCGGTGTCAGATACATCAGCACTGCCATCAGCACCGAATACAAGTGCAGAACATCCCTGTATTTCACCGCAATCGTCGCCAGAATCAGTCCAATCCCCAGAGCCAGAACCACCAGCAAAAAAAGTGGCACAACTGAAAGAAGCATTGTCCAGTGAAGTTCCGCACGCATACCGATCATAATCAGAAATAACGCTGCACAGGATGCCATCAGATTGATCAGACTGGAACACACCCTTGACATCACGAATACATATTTCGGTACATACACCTTCTTTATCAGAGATGCACTCCCGATAATTGCTGACATTGCATTTGTCGTAGCGTCATTGAAAAAGTTAAAAATAACCTGCCCACATAACAAATACAACGGAAAATTCTCTATATCAAATTTAAACAGATTTGAGAAAACGATGGATAAAACCGTCATCATAAGAAGTGGATTCAGCAGTGTCCATAAAACCCCCAGTATGGAACGCCGGTATTTCACCTTCACGTCTCTTGAAACCAGTTCTTTTAAAAACGGCTTAAATTTGACAAAATTTTGAATATAAACTGACATATTTTCTTCCCCTTTAAATTATAATTATATTATTTTTTCAGTCTTTATTCAATCAAATCCCTTACACTTATCATTGATTTTCTCTATTTCTTTTATTGATTTTCCGAATAAGTAAAGGAGTCTGCATAAAGCAGACTCCCTAACGGACATCCTTATATAATTTTGCAATCTCTTCTGCCGGAACACCATCCCGGTACATGGCTCTCAGCCGGTTCATAAGCCACATTACTTTCAGCTTTTCGATTGTATTTCCGCCAAATCTTCTGTCTGAAGTATAAATCCTGTGTCTTGTCATCCCAAGCGGAATCCCTTTTTCTTTGAGGATCAGTGAAAACTGATAATCCTCCAGAATCGGCATCTCTGGAAATTTTCCCACTTCAAAAAACAACTTCCGGTCAATAAAAATCCCCTGGTCTCCAAACATTACTTTTCTGTCTTTAATCCTGTGATTGGAGATCACCCGGCAGGTGAACATAAAAAAGTTATATGAATGAAATGCAATTCCAAAACACCCTGCCCGGTATTTTTTCATTACAGTCTCAATCTCTTCTAATGCTGTAGGTGGAACTTCACTGTCGCAGTGCAGGAAAAAAAGTACATCTCCACTGCTTTCTTCCGCTCCCATGTTCATCTGCTTTGCCCTTCCTTTCGGGGACTTAATCACCGGATACCGGTCCTTCAAAAGTGCCAGTGTTCCATCCGTGCTTCCCCCGTCTACAAACAGAATCTCACATCTTTCATTCAGCGGCTCCAGTGTCTCCATCAGCCTTTCAATTGTCGATTCTTCATTGTATGTTGGTATAATAATTGATATTTTCATCTCTACTTCACGGTTTCAATTTCTACGTTCATCCAGGTATCATACAGATTTCTCCGGAACTCGTCCGCATCTCTGATCACCGGGATCTTGAGGGTGCAGTTCTTTTTTGCTTCATCCTCTGCCAGAATCATTCTTCCCTTTGTAAGCTTTTCTGTTGACAGCTGCATGTCCACTATCTGTGTCTCAAAAAGTTCCGGATG
>OLNK01001729.1_pt1 | contig 15124 bp, 11 predicted proteins | sample 1672791 | NCBI WGS metagenome assembly OLNK01 (sample SAMEA3136724, study PRJEB25190) | human gut metagenome | biome: human gut; feature: human-associated habitat; material: faeces | place: Austria | collected 2013 | reverse complement strand
TCGCAAGCGACCGCGCTCGGCGCGAGAATGTGCCAAGGCACATTCTTTTTTATTACCTAAAATTAGGGGTGTGAAAATAACTTGTGTAATTTTGGGAAATCCTGTAAAATATGGGCAGAAAATAACATGATTGTGAAAGCGGTGAAACCGCTGGAAAGGGAAACAGATGGAGCAGATCAATCGCGACGCGTTATTTTGCGACGAGACAGAGGATTACCGTTGTCCTTCGGAGGCAGATGCGGGTGAAGTCGTTACATTTTATTTCAGAACAGAGAAAAATGGAGCAGATGCGGTTGTACTGCTGGAATATGACCCGGAGACCGGGGCGCTTTTGCAGGAGTGGCAGATGAAACGGCTTTCGTGGGAGTGCTGTGCTGGCAGCGTTGGGAACGGTGCAGATACAAATCGAGGCATAGATGGTAGCGGTATGGCTGACAAGTCAGACAGCCGTTTTGATTACTACAGCTGTGCGCTGACTCTGGGAACGAAAACATTTTCGTATGTATTTCAGGTAACCTGGGGCGAGAACGTCTGTCTTTACAACCGGATCGGGCTGACAGAGGATGCGGCGGCGCACCCGTTCCGCCTGATTCCGGGATTTCATGTGCCGGAGTGGAGCAAGGGCGCGCTGATGTATCAGATCTATGTGGATCGGTTCTGCAACGGCGATCCTACAAACGATACGGAAACCAATGAATATATTTATCTGAAAAAGCCGGTCACCCGGGTGACGGACTGGAAGGAACCGATCAGTACACTCGATGTGGGACGGTTTTATGGCGGTGATCTGCAGGGTGTTTTAGATAAACTTGATTATTTAAAGAGTCTCAAGATAGAAGCAATCTACTTGAATCCGGTATTTGTATCACCGTCGAACCATAAGTATGACTGTCAGGACTACGACCATATCGATCCGCATTATGGAGTGATTCTGGAGGACGCAGACGGGCTGGTGTGCCCGGAAGACACGGACAATGACCGCGCACATAAATATATGACGCGGACGGCGGATGAGCAGAACCTGGAGGCGAGCGATGCCTTTTTTGCCCGCCTGATTGAGGAAGCACACAAGCGGGGAATCCGGGTGCTGGTGGACGGTGTGTTCAACCATTGTGGTTCTTTCAATAAATGGCTGGATGCGGAACTTCTGTACCAGCACGCGGGCGGCTATCCGCAGGGGGCATATGTCTCGGAGGACAGCCCGTATCGCTATTTTTTCCAGTTCCACAATGAAAATGCCTGGCCGTTTAATGACAGCTACGACGGCTGGTGGGGACATGCGACGCTTCCGAAGCTCAATTACGAGGAATCGCCGGAATTGTACCAGTACATTCTGGGGATTGCGAAAAAATGGGTGTCGGCGCCGTTTGGAGCAGATGGCTGGCGGCTGGATGTGGCGGCAGATCTGGGGCGGAGCGCCGGGATGAACCATCAGTTCTGGCGTGATTTCCGCGCGGCAGTCAAGGAGGCAAATCCGGAGGCGGTCATGATCGCGGAACATTACGGCAGCCCGTATGACTGGCTGAAGGGCGATCAGTGGGATACGGTCATGAATTATGATGCGTTTATGGAGCCGCTGTCATGGTTTCTGACCGGGATGGAGAAGCACAGTGACGAAGAAAATCCGGCGCTGTTTGGGGATGGATGCGCCTTTTTTGAGGCGATGCGCTACCATATGAGTGAAATGCCGACGGCTTCCGTGCAGTGTGCGATGAACGAGCTGTCCAACCACGATCACTCCCGCTTTATGACGCGGACAAACCGCCGGGTGGGCCGTCTTGCGTCGGCAGGTGCAAAAGCAGCGGAGGAAGGCATCAGCTATGGCATTTTCCGCCAGGGTGTTGTCATGCAGATGACCTGGCCGGGCGCACCGACGATCTATTACGGTGACGAAGCGGGTGTCTGTGGATGGACCGATCCGGACAGCCGCCGGACGTACCCGTGGGGCGGGGAAAACCTGGAGCTGATCGAGTTCCACCGCTACATGAGCGGCATCCGGAAACGCTGTCCGGCATTTAGAAATGGTTCCCTGAAAGCGCTGGCGGCGGGAGATGGCTATATTGCCTATGGACGTTTTCAGAGTGCTCAGAGAGCTGGCGGCGCGTGCTGCGGCGTGACGGCGGTCAATACAGGTGATGACTGGCTGACGCTCAAGATTCCGGTCTGGCAGATCGGGGCGCGCGACGGGGCGGTCCTGCGCCGGGAAATGATGACCTATGAGGACGGTTACAACGCCGGACAGGTTGAACATGAGGTAAAGGACGGCTATATCGAGGTGAAAATCCCACCGGTCGGAAGTATCGTTTTGACGGGAAATGATACGGCATTGTAGGAAATGCGGCTTCGACAAGATATATGATTTCTGGCAGTTGAACGAGAAGAACCAAAAGCAGGAAAAAATGGAAATAAAAATATTAAATAAAATATATAAAAACACTTGCTTTTTTGAGACGGCCATGCTATAATCTTCAACTGTCAGAGCAATTTTGGATGGGTTCCCGAGTGGCCAAAGGGGGCAGACTGTAAATCTGTTGCGTCTCGCTTCGGTGGTTCGAATCCACCTCCATCCATTTGGCTTTGTGCCAGTCATGAGTAATCATGATGCCGGCGTGGCGGAACTGGCAGACGCACAGGACTTAAAATCCTGCGAGGGTTAAACTTCGTACCGGTTCGATTCCGGTCGCCGGCAGTATCGGGAACAGTTTTTAACTGTTCCCGATTTTGCGTTATACGGACGTATTTGCAGCGTTGGTTTATATCAGGATATAGAAATCCTGTCATAAACCGGCGCTTCTTTTGCATATAATACAAAGCAAAGGAGTGAAAACATGTCTGCATATCATCGGTTAATATCATATATCTATGCATACGAGGGCGGAATCAAAGGGAAAAATACGGGATTTGCGAAATTGGAGACGCGGGGAACTTCCTGCCGGATTCAGGTCAGCGTCCGCCGTGTCTTTGCGGGCGGCAGCCCGATCGGCGTATACCTTCTGGCAGGGCAGGAGGAGATCCGTATCGGCACCCTGTTTGTCCGTGGCGGAAATGGGGAGTTCCGTGCCGTCGTCAATTGTGAAAATATTGAAGGAAGCGGCTGCAATATGGAAGAGTGCTGTGGTCTGACTCTTCATGAGACGGACAGCGCATGGCGTGCCTATACGACGATCTGGGAAGATGCCGTCGCGCATGCGGCAGAGGTTGAGCTGGCGGATGTGACTGCTGAGAAAGTGCGGGAGCAGGAAGCAGAGAAGGAAGAGGCAACGCGGAAACTGGCAGAGAATGTATCTGGGGAAGTGAACAGCGCGTCTGTAGGGAAAGAAAAATTGGATGAGGCGTCAGAACTTACCCGGTCGGGAGAAATGGAGAGTCAGGACACATCCACGGAGACAGAGAAGAAAGAAGCTGTGAATATAAACGAAACGGACTTCGGAATCAGCCAGCCCCAGCCAGAAAAGCTGGAGGATTCAAACCTGGAGATTTTCGAGGACGCGGAAACCATGGAAGCAGTTCCAGATATCTCAGAAACATCCGATCATCAAGAGGCAGAAGTTGTTCAGGAAGCGCAAACGGAAACATCGCAGGAAAGTTTTCAGGAATCCACTCAGGAAGCGCAAACGGAGACACCGCAGGAAAGTTCTCAGGAATCCTTTCAGGAAGCGCAGACAGAGGCGCGACGGAAAGATTCTCAAGAATCCACCCGGGAAGTCCGGAAAGAAATGCCTCCAGATTCTCCACCAGACCACCAAGAGGCATTTCAGTCAGACTCTCAAAATCAAAAACAACCGCAACCAGATTCTTCCAAGGAATCCCCCAAAGAAGATCCCGCCGAGACTCTCTGGGACCGCCTGCGCGTTACCTATCCGAAAGTAACCGCCTTCGAATGCGCCGACGGCTGCGAGATTCTGGTAATCAAACCGCAGGATATCGGGCTTCTGCCGCGGGAAAACTGGGTGTATGGAAATAACAGCTTTCTTCTGCACGGTTACTACAACTACCGATATCTGATTCTGGCGAGACTGGGGAAACCCGGCGAACGGGGGCGCTACATTCTGGGCGTGCCGGGACATTATGGAAACAACGAAAAATATATGGCGGCGATGTTCGGCTTTGACCGCTTTGTCCGTTCCACCCGCCAGCCGCCGCGCGACAGCCGGTTCGGGTATTGGTATACGGATTTGAATTTTACATAAATCAGCCGATCTTCCTGAGGGACTCTTGACAAAGTGCGGTCTTTCTGGGTAGGATGGACAGAGAGATAAAACAAGAAAGAGGAAAAACAGTGGCAGCAAAATTGACACGGGAAGAGAAATATATGAAAGCGGCGATCCGCGAGGCGAAGAAAGCCTGGGCGCTCGGAGAAGTGCCGATCGGCTGCGTGATCGTGTATGAGGACAAAGTCATCGGCAGGGGTTACAACCGCCGGATGGTCGATCATAGCGCGCTGGCACATGCGGAGATCGCGGCAATCAAAAAAGCGTGCAAGCGCATGGGCGACTGGCGCCTGGAAGAATGCGAGCTGTACGTGACGCTGGAACCGTGCCCGATGTGCGCAGGGGCGATTGTGCAGGCGCGGATTCCAAAAGTTTACATCGGTTCCATGAACCCGAAAGCCGGCTGCGCCGGTTCGGTACTGAATCTTCTGGATGAAAAAGGATTCAATCATCAGGTGGAGACGGAAGAAGGACTTTTGGGCGAGGAATGTTCGATGATGTTGAAAGAATTTTTCAAAGAATTGCGTGAAAAGAGAAAAAAGAAGAAAGAAGAAAAAGCTGGTGAATGATTTCCACCAGCTTTTTGCATTCCATATTTCCCATTCAAACCGAAAAATACAGTCCTTATTTGATTACGTGGATCCAGCCCTCCGGAGCTTTGATGTGACCCATCTGGATGCCGGTCAGTGTCTCGTAGAGTTTCTGGGTAACCGGACCCATCTTCTCCATGCCTGCCGGGAAGCGGATTTCCTTGCCGTGGTCAACGATCTTGCCAACCGGGGAGATAACAGCTGCGGTACCGCACAGGCCGCACTCTGCGAAATCTTTTACTTCGTCTAAGTATACTTCACGCTCTTCGGTCTCCATGCCAAGGTAATCTCTTGCAACCTGCAGGATAGAACGGCGTGTGATAGACGGAAGGATGCTGTTGGACTTCGGAGTTACCAGCTTGCCGTCTTTGGTGATAAAGATAACGTTTGCGCCGCCGGTCTCCTCGATCTTGGTACGTGTCTGCGGATCCAGGTAGATGTTCTCATCGAAACCGTTCTTATGAGCATCGACGATCGCATGCAGGCTCATCGCGTAGTTTAATCCGGCTTTGATGTGACCGGTTCCGTGAGGTGCTGCACGGTCGAAATCGCTGACGCGGATGGTGATCGGTTTAGCGCCGCCCTTGAAGTACGGGCCAACCGGTGTACAGAATACGCGGAACTGATAGATGTTTGCCGGTTTAACGCCGATAATGGAATCATAACCGAACATATACGGGCGGATGTACAGGGTTGCACCGGAACCATACGGCGGTACGAATGCTGCGTTGGCTTCTACTACTTTTGTGATGGCGTCTACGAAGCGCTCCTTCGGGAATGGCGGCATTTCAAGACCTTTTGCGGAATTCTCCATACGCTCGCCGTTTAAGTCAGGACGGAACGTAACGATATGGCCGTCCTCGGTCGTATACGCTTTCAGACCCTCGAAGCAAGTCTGTGCATACTGCAGAACACAGGCACATTCATTCAAGGTAATATTCGGGTCGGAGGTAAGGGCGCCTTCGTCCCAGGAACCATTCTGGTACATGGAAACATAGCGGTAATCCGTTGGCATATAGCCGAAACCGATGTTGCTCCAGTCGATATTTTTCTTTTCCATAATCGTTGCTCCAATCTTACAGAATTTTATGATTTAGTAACTGTTTGACTTTTTGCAGTCGCTAGATTTATACCTATTATAATGATTTCTTTCTTCTGTTGCAAGATTCTGGGATAAAAAATGATAAAAAAACAATAAAATGTATTCTTGTGTATTTTTATACAATGCTTGTTAGTCAAGCTCCGGCTTGACAAAACGGCGGCTGCCATGTATACTAAACAGGCTGACGGTCTGCAAGTCATTCCGTCATATAAGATCAAGTCATAAAGTTTCCGCACAGCCGGGGAGTTAGCGGTGCCCTGTACCTGCAATCCGCTATAGCAGGGGTGTTGTCCGACCGAGGGCGTTTTTACTGTGGGGCTGCCCCTGAAAAGTGGCGTTGAAGTCTGGGTCTTGCGCAACAGAAATCTGTGAACCGTGTCAGGGCAGGAATGCAGCAGCACTAAGCAGAAGCTTCTGTGTGCCGCAAGGCAGCCTGGACCGAGTTAACTGTCAGGGTAACGTCCATGGCATACGTTCGAAGCCGGGCGTGCGGATTTTTTTATTTCATAGGAAATTGCTTCCTATGAAATAAAAAATAGAAAATAATAGATACAGAAACAAGCATTTTTGCAGGTGTGTGAATATAGCCGGGATATGTGGAATTTGATTTGCCAAGGGGTAGGAATACCGTGCCGGAGCAGATTAAAAGCGCGTATCCCGGTATTTTTATGTCTATGATATTTGTAAGGAATTTTTTCTTGCCCGCGGGATATGATTGTATTATAATTACAAAATGGGTGTAGTTTATCCTGATATGGGGGTTGTTGGAAACTTAGAATAAGGGTAACTGTGAAGGTACTGGACGGTTATGAAGAAAGGGAAAGCGCTCATGAGAAGAATCGGTATGTTAACCAGCGGCGGCGACTGCCAGAGCTTAAATGCGACGATGCGAGGCGTGGCAAAATCGCTGTACAAGATGTTCGATGACATAGAGATAGTTGGATTTGAAGACGGCTATAAAGGTCTTATGTATGCAGACTACCGGATTATGAAACAGTCGGATTTTTCCGGGATTCTGACACGCGGAGGTACGATTCTGGGAACTTCCAGACAGCCTTTCAAGCTGATGCGGACGCCGGACGAGAACGGTCTGGATAAAGTGGAAGCGATGAAACACACCTATTACAAGCTGAAACTGGAATGCCTCGTCATTTTAGGCGGCAACGGCAGCCAGAAGACGGCAAATCTGCTGCGGGAGGAAGGACTCAATATCGTTTCTCTTCCGAAGACCATAGACAACGATCTCTGGGGCAGCGATCTTACGTTTGGATTCCATAGTGCGGTTGATGTAGCGACCAATGCCATCGACTGTATTCATACGACGGCGGCGTCTCATGGCAGAGTCTTCATCGTGGAGATCATGGGCCACAAGGTGGGATGGCTGGCGCTCTATGCAGGCATCGCGGGCGGAGCTGACATCATTCTCCTGCCGGAGATCCCGTATGATATTGATGTGGTGGTAAATGCGATCCGCAGCCGTACTAAAAATGGCAAGAATTTCACGATTCTGGCGGTCGCAGAGGGCGCGATTTCCAAGGAAAATGCAGCCCTGACCAAGAAAGAATTAAAAGAAAAGAAGAAAAATGGACCGGTTTATCCGTCGGTCGCTTACGAGCTGGGTGCCCAGATTTCCGAGCGGACGGGGCAGGAGATCCGTGTGACGGTTCCGGGGCATATGCAGCGCGGAGGCGAGCCATGCCCGTATGACCGCGTGATTGCGACGCGCCTCGGCGCGGAGGCAGCAGAGATGATCCGCCGCAAAGAATACGGCTATATGGTCGCTTTAAACAACAATAAGATTGAAAAAATTCCGCTCGCGGACATTGCCGGTAAATTAAAGATGGTCGATCCGAAGAGCGATATTATCCGGGAAGCTAAGGATGTAGGCATCAGCTTCGGCGACGAATAGTAAGGAAGTAGTAGTTTATGTCATATACAGCACTGTACAGAAAATGGCGTCCGACGTCCTTTGAAGAGGTCCGGGGTCAGGACCATATCGTAAAGACCCTGAAAAATCAGATCAACTCCGGGCGGATCGGGCACGCGTACCTCTTCTGCGGGACGCGCGGAACCGGTAAGACGAGTATTGCCAAGATCTTTGCACGGGCAGTCAACTGTGAACATCCGGTGGACGGCAGCCCCTGCGGCGAGTGCAGTATGTGCCGCCAGATTGCGGAAGGAGCTTCCCTCAATGTGGTGGAGATCGATGCGGCATCCAACAATGGTGTGGAAAATATCCGCGATATCCGGGAGCAGGTGCAGTACCCGCCGACGGATGGGCGCTACCGCGTCTACATCATTGACGAGGTTCATATGCTTTCGATCGGCGCGTTCAATGCGCTCTTAAAGACGCTGGAAGAACCGCCGTCCTACGTTATATTTATCTTGGCGACGACGGAGGTCCACAAGATCCCGATCACGATCCTGTCCCGGTGCCAGAGATATGATTTCAAGCGGATCTCGATCGATACCATTGCGGGACGGCTGGCGGAGCTGACGCAGGCGGAGCAGATCGATGTAGACGATCGGGCACTTAGGTATGTGGCACGTGCGGCGGATGGCTCGATGCGAGATGCGTTAAGTCTTCTCGATCAGTGCGTGGCGTTCCATTTCGGGGAAAAGCTGACGTATGACAATGTGCTCGAGGTGTTGGGCGCGGTCGATAACCGCGTGTTCAGCAAGCTGTTTCAGGCGGTGCTTGCAAGTGATACGAAGGCGTGCATCCGTGAGATTGAGGAAATGATCATCCAGGGGCGCGATCTTTCGCAGCTCGTCAACGATTTCGTCTGGTATATGCGAAATCTCCTGATTGCCAAGACGACCGACGAACCGGGCGATATGCTCGATATGTCGGAGGAAAATCTGGCAGTTTTAAAGGAAGAGGCGGCAGGCGTTGATACGGAAACGCTGATGCGTTACATCCGTATTTTCTCGGAACTTTCCGGGCAGCTGCGCTACGCGTCACAGAAGCGGATTCTGGTGGAGATTGCCTTTATCAAGCTGACGACGCCGTCGATGGAACAGAATCTTGATTCCATTTTACAGCGGATTACGCTATTAGAGCAGAAAATGCAGGAAATGCCGGACAATCTACAGAAACTGGCGTCCCTTGCACCGGCAGCGGGGCAGGCGGCATCCTCCAAAACGGCTGTGGTGGAAACGCCGCCTGAGCCAAAGACGGTATCCCTTCCGCCGGCACAGTACGAAGATCTGATGCTGATGCGGAAAGAATGGGGACGGATTGCGTCCCTGAGCCAGCTTGTGGGTTCGATTAGACTCAGTCTTCCCAAGACAAGTGTAGAACCGGCGGGCGAAGGCTGCCTTTGCATTGTGTGTACAGATGAAAATACGTTTGGAATTATCAATCGGGAGCCTGAGCTTAAGAATTTGCAGGAAGTAGTGCAAGAAAAATACAAAAAGACTCTGCAATTTAAAGTTCGTTTAGAATCATCTGCTGTGCCGCAAAGAACGGTTTATGTCAGTGATGAGGATTTAAAGAACGCAATCCATACCGATGTGATTGTCGAAGAGGATGATTCCGTGTAGTGGAGCTTGCCAAAGATGAGCCTTGTTTTGTAATGCAAGAAGCTGTGCTTAAATGCAGATAAATGATATTAGTGGGTTTATATGATATATAGAACCGGCTGCAATCGGCAGCCAGTCTGAATATAAATAAAAAGAAGTGAAAGAGAGGAATGACACCATGGCAAAACGTGGCGGTTTCCCAGGCGGTATGCCGGGCAATATGAACAATTTAATGAAGCAGGCGCAGAGAATGCAGCGCCAGATGGAAGAGAAGCAGAAAGAGCTGGAGGAGAAGCAGTACAGCGCATCCGCAGGCGGCGGCGCTGTAACCGTGACCGTATCTGGTAAAAAAGAGGTTCTTTCCGTGAAACTGTCTGAGGAAGTAGTGGATCCGGATGATATCGAGATGTTAGAGGATCTGATCGTGGCGGCGACCAACGAGGCATTCCGTCAGGCGGAAGAGGACAGCAGCCAGATGATGTCCCAGTTGACCGGTGGCCTTGGCGGTCTGGGAGGCGGATTCCCGTTTTAAGCGATGGATTATTACAGCAGCCAGATTAGCAAGCTAATCGAAGAATTGTCAAAACTTCCCGGAATCGGAAGTAAATCGGCGCAGCGTCTTGCATTTCATATCATCAATATGCCGGAAGAACAGGTCAGGCACTTGTCCGGCGCGATTCTGGAAGCCAAGCAGAATGTGCGTTACTGCAAGGAGTGCTGCACATTGACGGATAAGGAACTGTGCCCGATCTGCAGCAGCGATCGGCGAGATCATGAGACGATCATGGTGGTGGAAAATACGCGCGATCTGGCGGCATATGAAAAGACAGGAAAATACAACGGGGTCTATCATGTGCTGCATGGGGCGATCTCCCCGATGCTGGGGATCGGGCCGGGCGACATCCGGCTCAAGGAGCTGATGACTCGCCTGCAGAAAGAGGAGGTTCGTGAGGTCATTATCGCAACCAACTCAAGCCTGGAGGGCGAGACAACCGCGATGTATTTGAGCAAGCTGATTAAGCCGACAGGGATCCGGGTGACGCGAATCGCCAGCGGCGTTCCGGTCGGGGGCGACTTGGAATATATTGATGAGGTAACGCTTCTGCGCGCGCTGGATGGGCGTACAGAGCTGTAGCCGGTGAGCAAATAAAACGTTACTGGGCACGTGTGCGTGAACAGTAACAATAAAACTTCTGCCGCGGCAGGAAGTTAGGAGATGCATAAGATGGATAAATACGAGTTTAACATCAAGGTAGAGCAGATTAAGAAACTGGTCAACAAGGGAGATTTCGAGACGGCGATGAAGATCGCCGATACCATCGACTGGCGTCGTGTACGCAGCACCAGCCTGCTTACGATGATTTCCCAGATTTATGAGAAAAATGCAGAGTATCAGGATGCCAAGGATATTTTATTGCTGGCATATGAGAGAGCGCCGCTTGGAAAGGGGCTTTTATATAAGCTGACTGACCTTGCACTGCGTGAAAATAATATTCAGGAGGCAGAGGCATATTACCGGGAGTTCTGTGAGCTGTCCGGCGATGACCCGCGCCAGTACCTGCTTCGTTTCCTGATTCTGGAGGCGAAGGATGCGCCGTTAGAGCAGCAGATCAATTCTCTGGAGAGATATTGTCAGGAAGAGCTGGATGAGAAATGGCTGTACCACCTGGCAGAGCTTTATCATCAGGCGAACCAGGCGGACGACTGTGTGCGGATCTGCGACAAGATCATGCTGATGTTCGGTCTTGGCAAATATGTGGACAAGGCAATGGAACTGAAACTTCAGTATGCGCCGCTGACGAAATATCAGATGGATCTGGTGGAAAACCGTGAGAAGTACGAAGAGAAGCTGCGTGCGGTGGAAGAAGAGTACAAGAACGGTACATACCGCAAGCCGGAGCCGGAAGGAGAGTATCTGGATACGGATGAGCCGGAGGCAGAGCTGGACGACGAACCGGAGAATGAGCCGGAGGGACAGCCAGAGCAGGCAGAGCCAGAAGAGAAGGCTGGAAAACCGAAAGCTGAGACAAAACCGGCGGACGAGAAAGCAGAAAAGGCTGCGCTGGACGAGGATGTAGTAGCAAGCCTTCATGAAGCACAGGCGGAAGAAGCGCTGGCAAAAGAAGTGTCCAAGATCAAGCCTTACGATGAGGAAGAGGGCGCATCCGAAGGGGAGACACGTGTTTTCAGGAATCTCCGCGACCTGGAACCGGCAGAGGCAGAGGAAAAGAGCGAGGAAGCTCCGATTCATGAATTTGAAGAGGAAGAGGAAACCATAGTGGAAGACTGGGATTTCGAACCGGAAGAGGAAGAAGAGGAGATCAAGGAATCGAATCATCTGATGATCGAGGCGGAAGATCCGGCAGCCGGTCTTGCGATGGCACTTGATTCCCTGAAAAAGATTCACCGCGAGCTGGGGACCAAGCATCCGGTTGCCAAGATCAGCGGCGCAAACCTTTCCCATCGCGGCATCGCATCGGTGGCGGAGCGACTGGCAGGCAAGGATCTGGTGGTCGAGCATGCAGCCGATCTGGACGATTTGACGGTGGAAGAGCTGGAAGAACTGATGACACAGGATGAAACCGGCATGGTCGTTGTTCTGATTGATACGCAGGCACGTTTAGAGCAGATGCACCGCGCATATCCGGCATTAGCGGTGCGTTTCCAGTATATCGGCTGTGAAAACCAGAAAGACGATGCAGCGAAGCTGGCACAGGCGCGCGAGGAAGAGCTGAAACGCCAGCAGGCGCAGCAGGAAGCAGAAGCAGCCAGAAAACGCCAGGCAGAGCGTGAAGCGGAGATCCGCCGTCAGGCAGAAAAAGAGGCAGAGGAAAAACGCAGACAGCAGGAAGCAGCAGCCCGCCGTGAGGAAGAAGAGCGCGCCAAGGCAGAAGCACAGGCGCTGGCAGCCAAAGAGGCAGAAGAAGCGCGTAAAGAGGAGGAAGATCGCCGTCTGGCAGAGCGGCAGAGAGAAGAACTGCGCCGTCAGGAAGAGGCAAGACACGATGACGAGCCGGAGTATGAAGACGAAGAAGATCGCTACGAGAAGGACGAGTATGAGCCGGAGGATGATTATGCGCGTGGCGGCTATCGTGATGATTATAAGGACGATTACAAAGACAGCTATAAAGACGAACGCGAGGACGACGAGTATTCCAATTATCCAGAGGATGAGCCGGAAGAGAAACCGTCCAAAAAGTCCGGCGATATGGATGTTGAGGAGTTTGTTCAGTACGCCTGCAAATATGCATCGGAGATCGACTGCAGTATTTCGGGAAAGAGCATGCTGGCTCTGTACGAGCGCGCTGAGATGATGGAGGAGGACGGAGAACCGCTTACCAAGACAAGTGCCGAAGATTTGATCGAGGAAGCTGCAGATAAGGCGGAGAAGAAATCCTTCAGCGGACTGTTCTCATCGAAATATGATAAGGATGGACTTCTGATTCTGAAAGAGAAACATTTCTTTGATTAATCAAAACAATTCGAGAAATTTTAAAATTAAAACTAATTAGTAAAAGAGAGCGCTGCGGGGGAATGCTTCCCGGCAGCGTTTTCTGGTAGTGGACAGTAAAAAGAGATACGGGAGAGAAAGATGGGAACACGGTTAATAGCCCTCGATTTAGATGGGACACTGTTAAATGAAAAAATGCACGTGTCGGAAAAAACAAGACAGGTGATGGAACTGTGCGCGCAGCGGGGGATTGAGATTGTTCCGGCGACCGGGCGCGCGCTCCCGGCAGTGCCAGAGGAGGTTTTGAGCCTGCCGGGCGTCCACTATGGCATATTTACAAATGGGGCGGTCGTCCGGGATTTCGGGAAAAATACCTGGGTGTCGGAAAGCTGCCTGAGCTGGGAAGAGACGATCCGGGTGATTGAGGTGCTGCGCCGGCATCCGGTTATTTACGATATGTATGTATCGGAGGGCGGCGTCAGCGAGACGCGATTGCTGGCACAGCTGGAAGAATACGGGATACCGGAACGTGAATGTGCCTATATCCGGGCGACGCGCCGGGCAGTTACTGACATGGTGGAGTATCTGCGGGAGAAAAAATGCCCGGTGCAGAAGATGAATTTAAATTTTAAGGACCGGGAGAGCAAGCAGGCAGTCCGGGCACAGCTGGAAGCGATGCCGGAGGTCCTGGTGACCTCCTCGCTTCCGTGGAATCTGGAACTCAACGCGGCGGGCATCACAAAGGGGAGCGGGCTGCGGAATCTCTGTCAGTATCTGGGAATTGAAGCGGAGGAGACGATGGCATTTGGAGACGGCGAAAACGACTGGCCCATGCTGGAGGCAGCAGGAATCGGCGTGGCGATGGAAAATGGCGCCCCATTTTTAAAGGAACGCGCAGACCGGATTGCCGCTTCGAACCGGGAAGAGGGCGTAGCGGAGGCGATCAGACAATGGGTGCTTATATAAAAGAAAACTGGCTGTTCGTGGTGGTGGCAGTCTATCTGGTTTCCATGGTACTGTACGGGCATTACCGCGGATTCGTCCGCCTGGCAGTCTCGGCCGTTTCCCTGGTGCTGTCGCTGGGGGTGGTTCATTTTGGTGCGCCGTCTGTCGCGAATCTGCTTCGCAGCAATGAGGTGGTCTATCAGGCGGTGGAGGACAGCGTGACGAAATTTATCCAAAAGGACGATGAGGCGGAAAATGAGGCAGCTGACGCGGCGCCGCCATCCGTACAGCGCAGTATTATTGAAGAAATGGAGCTTCCGGAACAGTTAAAGGATGCGCTTCTGGAGAATAATAACAGCGAAGTTTACGAGGCGCTGGGTGTAAGCAGCTTTACCCACTACGTCAGCCGTTATCTGGCAAACAGCCTGATCAATATTATAAGTTTTTTTCTGCTGTTTGCAGTCGTGTTCGGCGGACTGCGTGTTCTGTCCGTATCGCTCAATGTGGTCTCCCGGCTGCCGATCATATCGGGGCTGAACCGTCTGGCAGGTGCCGTGCTGGGGGGTGCGGAAGGGATCTTTTTCGTCTGGATTGCAGCACTGCTTATTACACTGTTCTCGGCAACGGCGATTGGTGAACTTTTCCTGAACCAGATAGAAAGCAATATCTGGCTGACCTGGCTGTATGACCACAATATGCTTGGAAGCATCCTGATGGGTGTTGTGAAACGGATTATTTAAAAGCTTATAGAGAAAAACTGTGATATTGAAAAACGGCACACCGCATTCTCGCTACTTAGTGATGAGTTAGGTGTGCCAAATTTTTTATCTCAGTCGAGAACCCCCCCACCTCTTTAGGTGGCGAGTAATAGCAAATTTGTCTCAGTGGGAGTTGGGTCTCCGACTGAGACAAACACTCCGCGAGGATGCGCAATGATTCTGTATGGAATATGTCAGCGAAAAAGTTAGCGAAAAAACAAGTGAAAATCCCTTGACAAGTTAATGCTGAAATGGTAAACTCTAACTCTAACGTGTTTTGACGTTGGTCTGCATATGCAGGGAAAATCGAATATCACAGGTTTTCTTATTTGCGAAAATGTTTTGAAAATTAAGAAAAAATAGTTGACAATGACAACTGCCTATGATATGATATTCAAGCTGTTGAGCGAAAGCTCAGCTGCAAAAAAATAAAATAAAAAAGTTGTTGACAAAGATAACTGCTTGTGGTAATATAAATGAGCTGTCAATGAGACAACAACAAAGAACCTTGAAAACTGAACAGTATGTAAAACCCTGAAAAT
>OLNK01001722.1_pt1 | contig 15172 bp, 10 predicted proteins | sample 1672791 | NCBI WGS metagenome assembly OLNK01 (sample SAMEA3136724, study PRJEB25190) | human gut metagenome | biome: human gut; feature: human-associated habitat; material: faeces | place: Austria | collected 2013 | reverse complement strand
GTTGGGATTACTATATTGTTAACATGGCGTAATAACAAGCTTGATACGACCACCTTGTTGCTTGCTGGTGTTGCTGTTAGTATGCTGCTCGGTGCTTTCACATCGGGCATTTTGACTATGATTAATGAATACCGCTTGCGTGAATTCCTATTTTGGATGGTGGGTGGACTTGATTTTCGTCGCTGGGACCACGTTCTACTAGCGGTGGGGCCTATCATGACGGGCAGCGTTATATTAATGATGCTCGGTCGTCATCTGAATGTACTCGTTCTCGGCGATACAGAGGCGCGTGCCTTGGGTTTGCCTGTTATGGTGTATCGCATGCTATTCCTGTTTTTGGCATCTGTCGTTACTGCTACTGCGGTGTGCGTCAGTGGTTCCATTGGCTTTGTTGGCCTTGTAGTACCGCATATTGTGCGTCTTTTGGTGGGACCTGACCATCGCCTATTATTGCCTATGGCAGCTGTGGGTGGGGCGCTTTTCCTCGTGTTCTGTGATACCTTAGGTCGCGTTATTGCTCAGCCAGTTGAGATTCGCGTAGGTATTATGACAGCGATCTTAGGGGCACCGTATTTCTTATATTTACTTCATCGCTTGCGTAGTAAAGGAGGGGCCTAATGAAACTAGATGTTCAATCTCTATCCGTTACGTTAGGGGAAAACACTATTCTAAAGGATGCATCCTTCTCTATTGATAGTGGTGAGTTCGTTGGTATTATCGGACCTAATGGCTCTGGTAAAACAACGTTGTTAAAAGCATTGCGTGGCCTTTATCCTACATCTGGTGGAGATGTTTTGTGGGATGGTAAAAGCATCTCTTCTTTGAGCGACAAGGAAATCGCTCATCATGTGGCGTATATGCAACAGTCTGTAAATGTTTCCTTCGATTATGAAGCTATCGATATTGTGATGACCGCTCGTTATCCTTATTTGAAATGGTGGGAACAAGAAGGCCCTGAAGATAAGGTTATCGTTGAACAGGCTATGAAAGAGGTAGGCGTTTATCATCTGCGGAATCGTTCTGTACAATCTTTGAGTGGTGGTGAACGACAACGGGTATTCTTGGCTAAGGCTTTGGCACAACAAACAGAGGTGCTATTGCTTGATGAGCCGACGGCGGCCCTCGATTTAGTGTACGCCGATGATATTTTCCATGAAGGTCGTCGATTATGCGATGAAGGAAAAACGATTTTAATCGTAGTTCATGATTTAGAACTAGCTGCTAAATACTGTACTAAGCTCGTCCTAGTTAGCGATGGTCATATCATCGATGTAGGTACGCCAAGAGAAGTATTGACTGCGGATAACTTACGAGCCGCATTCCATCTATCAGCTGCAGTCTATGACGATCCGTACTTTAAACAACAACGTATCTTTGTATTCCCTAAGGGAACTACGGATATTGAGGAATATAAACAGACAAATGCTAGCGGCACAATGTCTATCGATCCACACCTGAAATAGATATAGGGCTGCCTATGGATAGGTCCGCACATTTCCTGTTTATCTCTATATATTGCTATTCCGAATGAGGTCAGGCTTATGTTATATCCATTTACTGCTATTGTTGGTCAAGAAGAAATGAAATTGGCCCTTTTACTGAATGCTATCAATCCATCCATTGGTGGTGTCTTAATCGAAGGTGAAAAGGGCACAGCAAAGTCCACAGCTGTACGTGCACTGGCGAGCCTTTTACCTCCTATGGAAGAAAGTGCTTCGGCCATGACCGTTGTGGAGTTGCCTATTAATGCTACAGAGGATCGTGTTGTGGGGTCTATTAACTTAGAGAAGGCCTTACAAGAAGGGGTAAAAGCCTTTGAACCAGGTATTTTACAAGCAGCACATCAAAATATTCTCTATGTAGATGAGGTTAATCTCTTGGATGACCATATTGTAGATATCTTACTAGATGTAGCGGCAATGGGCGTGAATACGGTGGAACGGGAAGGGGTAAGCCATTCTCATCCATCTCGATTCATTCTCGTAGGAACCATGAACCCTGAAGAGGGGGACCTTAGACCACAGCTATTAGACCGTTTTGGTTTATCTGTTATGGTTTGTGGTGAGCAAGATCCAGCACAGCGTATGGATGTTATCAAGCGACGTCTAACCTTTGGGGACAATCCCGCAGAATTCGTGGATACCTATAAGGAATCGGAACGAGCTTTGCATGAGCGCTTGTTAGAGTCTCGTAAGCTATTACCAACTATTATCCCCTCTGATGATATTCTCCTCAAAATCGCTAGTATCAGTATCGGCGTTGGCGTCGATGGACATCGTCCAGATATTACGATGATGCATACGGCTCGTGCTCACGCTGCCTTTCACGGTCGCTCACATATCATAGATGACGATATTAAGGTGGCTGCAAGATTGACGTTAAAACATCGTATGCGAAGATTACCTTTTGAGGAGCAAGGTCACGATGTAGACCGCATCGATACAGTAGTATCTGCGGTGCTTGAGGACTAGCTATGGATACATCTGTACATGAGGCCCTCAAAATAGGCCTCGTAAATGACCAGATTCATAGCGTTGTTATTTCTGGTGGTACTGGTGTTGGTAAAAGCTTTTTAGTTCGTCAGTGTCTCGAGAAATGGCATATTCCCTATCGGCTTATTCCTGTGTATATAGATAGTTCACAACTACAAGAGACTATCGACTTTGAAGCGTCTCTGCAACAAGGTCAGATGGTGATGAACGCAGGTTTATTAGATGATCCGCACACGCGATGTTGGCTCCTAGATGATGGTCAAGTTCTATCCCCAGAAGTGCGTCATGCCTTGTTAGTGGAGGCAAAACGCCGTCATATCTTGCTGATTATGACGATAAACCATGAGGATAGAACCTTAACTGACGCGGAATGGGAACTCGTCGATGTGCATGTAGCTATGGAACGAGCATCCTTGGAATCAAGGGTAGCGGTGTTACAACAAATTCGAGATGAAATTTCTTGCGTAGAGACTGTGTTACCTTTAACCGAAGCGGATGCATCTGACGTTCTAGTTAGCTTAATCGACAATAAGCGGATTTCAGCGATTGCTACACCTGATGCGATGATGTCTCTTGCCGTATCCTATGCACTTAAAGCGCATACCGTAGGTCATGGCGCAGAATATGTGTTGTTACAAGTTATGAAGTCCTTAGCTCTTCTAGAAGGCTGTTCCTATTGTAAGCCTCGTCATGCAGAATTAGCGGCGCTATATGTACTGCCACATCGTATGAAAAAGGCTGAAATACCAGAATCACAGCCATCACCAGGTGAAAATTCCAGTAGCACCAGTGAGCAAGATTGCACTCAAAGTAATGATACCTCTGATTCAATGGATTCCGATGTATCAAATGACTGTGAACAGGATGATAGTAATAGGGATGAGCTATATCCTAATGAATCAAATCCTAACGAATCAAATGCTAATGATGCAGATGATGCTGATATAGATTCTGCTGAAGGTGATGATGCTGATTCATGTGAAACTAATGGTAGTAGCAATTCCTCAGAGTCTAAAGACCAACTAAGAGATAATACTACTAATGATATGGGCGATATATATGACAAGCTATCTTCTTTATGTTTACCAGATACTGTTGCCCGTATAGCTAACCAATTATTCCAATGGAAACTAGAATCTTCTAAAACAGTAGACCGTCAGTATCGCAAAGGCTCAGGTCGTCGCCTCATGACTAAGACAAGGGATACTCGAGGTCGCATGATTCGAGCCTATCAAGATGAACATGCTCTTGAGGACTTGGCCTTAGTCGATACATTGCGAGCGGCAGCACCCTACCAACGGTTGCGAGCTGCTGTTAAGGTGGAACAAAAAACACAATCTACGCAGTCTCTGCTATTAGAACAACAAGAAGCTAAGGGATTATCTATAGTGATAAAACCACAGGACTATCGCCGTAAAGCTCGAGAAAAACGTATTGGCGCATACCAGCTCTTTGTGGTGGATGCTAGCGGTTCTATGGCGGCACGGCATCGCATGGAGGCCACGAAATCCGCTATTTTGAGCCTCTTGCGTGATTCCTATATTCACCGTGACTCAGTAGGGCTCATTGCTTTTCGCAAGGAATCGGCAGAGGTATTATTACCTTTCACGCGCAGCGTAGAGCGAGCAGAGCGACTGTTAGCCTCTATGCCTACAGGCGGTAAAACGCCGTTAGCTCACGGTTTACGGATGGCCTATACCATGTGCGATAGATTGTTGCGTGCCCATCGGGCGGAACGAATTCAGATTATATGTATCACCGATGGTCGAGCTACGTCGGGTGATTCTGAGGACCCTGTAGCGGAGTCCAAGCAATGGGCTCGTATCCTTGGTACTTTGCCTGTAGATTGTATCGTTATCGACACGGAAACGGGTTTTATCAAACTAGGCCTGGCTAAAGAATTATGTAAATTGATGAATGGCAGTTATTATGCTATGGATACTATTTCGGCAGATCGTATTTTGCGCGTATCGCGGAGGTAAATCATGAGTCGGCTCATGTATATTTCTAACTTAGGAAAACAAATCCAATATATAGAAAAGGCTGTTGCCACTTACCCTGAATTGATACAGGGCGAGGTGGATATTTGCAATATGAAAAAACAGCCTCTATGGGATGCTACTTTTGAAAGTCGCCTGCGTGCTGCCGATGTAGTACTCGTAACCAACATGGGGGTGGGCTTAGACTCGCCGTTTTTGGAACGTCTGGAACGATGGTTGTATGCACATCATCCAAAATACTGGATTGACGTAGTAGAGCCTAAGAAAACAGACATTCTCTATCGCAATATAGATATAGACCAGCGGACTCTTCTTGAAAGCTATCGCCGCACTAGTGGTGTCATGAACTATGTGCGCCTTATTAACGGAGCTTTCAGTACGAAACCGACCTCTGAATGGGAGAAACCTGACCACATTCCGTGGCAAGCCATTATGGGCCGTGATGGAAATATCTACGAAACCTATGATGAGTTTATGGATGCCGAAGGCAATCGGGATTGGCCATCCATAGCAGTGTATTTCTACCGTGATGAATGGATTATGGGGGATATTTACTATCAGCAGGCCTTGTTTGAAGAGATTTATAAACATGGTTACAACCCTATTATCTTTTATGGGCAATATGGGTCCAATCCTCGGGTGGGCATTCCGAATATGAAACTGTCCATGAATTACCTGTTTGGTAAGGATGTATTCCCTTTTGATGTGCTCATCAATACTTGTAAATTCTCCTTCCAGTCCTTAGGGGCTCAAACCTTGGAGGAATTAAAGTTACAAGATTGCCCAATCATTCAAGGGTACACCATATATATGGATGAAGCGTCTTGGGCTCAGGACCCGCAAGGTGTTACGCCATTAGATGTGAATTTATCTATATCACAGCCTGAGTTAGATGGTGTTATTCAAGGCGGTGTAGTGGCTTGTCAGACCTTTGATGAGCGTGGTCACTATGTGTATTTACCTGTGAAAGAGCGCATTGCCGCCGTCGTTCAGCGAGCCATTAAATGGTCTAAGTTGCGCCATATTCCTGTATCAGAGCGAAAAATAGCTATTATTTTACATAACTATCCGCCGAAGAACTCTAATATTGGTTCTGCCGCAGGCCTTGATACACCTGAATCGGTGCTACGCTTATTGGCTCAGCTGAAGGAAGAAGGCTACCTTGTCGATACGGTGCCAGACACCAGTGCAGACTTGATGGATATGGTAACGTCCCACATGACCAATGACCGATCCATGCTTACCGATGAGTTGTTAGCCTCTGCAGAAGGTCGCTTGAGCAGTGATGACTACAAAGCGTACTTTGCTACGCTGCCAGCAGACACACAAGCTGCAATGGTTAAAGCTTGGGGGGAGGCTCCTGGTGATGTATTTGTGTACGACGATGAAGTCATCATACCGGGCTTCTCTAATGGCAATCTATGGATTACGGTGCAACCGCCGCGAGGCTTCGGAGAGAATGTATCTGCCATTTACCACGATCCATGTTTGCCACCACCGCATCAATACTTGGCGTTCTACCACTGGGTTCGGACCGTCTTTGAAGCGGATGCAGTCATTCATGTAGGGACTCATGGCTCCTTAGAATGGCTCCCAGGTAAGGGAGCAGGACTCAGTGCTAGCTGTTATCCTGAAATTGGCATCTCTAGTTTGCCAAATATTTACCCATACTGGACAACCATCATTGGAGAAGGCATACAGGCTAAGCGGCGTAGTTCAGCCTGTTTAGTGGGCCACTTGTCGCCACCGATGACGACGGCCGGGCTCTACGATGAGTTTGAAGAACTAGAAGCCTTACTCGATGAGCATAGCCACTTTGAACAGGAACATCCTGAAAGTGTGTCTGAAATTGGAGAGGTCATTCGAGAAAAAGCCTTAGCCTGCCATCTTATCGATGAAGAACAAGGACCTACGATGGAGCTAGATGCTGTTATTACGGAAGTCCACGAAAAACTAACTGATTTGAAACATATGCAGATGCGCAATGGCTTACATATTTTGGGGCAAGGACCTGAGGGGACAGATTTAGAAGAATTTATTACCGCTATCATACGAACTCCTCAAGGGGATATTGCATCGGCCTTAGAAACATTAGCTGCGGAGATGGGCTATGATTGGACGCATTTAGAGCAGCACAGTGGTGAACTCTCTGATGAGGGCACTCGTAATAGCGTAATCATTGACCGTATTTGGAATGAATTACGTACCTTTGTATCTAATGTCATGCATAACACAGATTATGAGATCGTTCCTAGTTTACAACCTTTGGCTGAGGCTATCCTTTGTGAATACATTCCTAAATTAGGTGAAACCAAGAATGAGCTCATTTCCATATCTAAAGCCTTACAAGGGACTTACGTTGAGCCAGGCCCTGGTGGGGCTCCATCGAGTGGTCAAGTAGATGTACTTCCTACAGGACGAAACTTCTATGGCTTAGATGAGCGCGCCTTACCGACAAAGATAGCGTACCAACTAGGTATAGACTTGGCAGAGCAAGTCATTGCCGATTATATTTTAAATGAACAGCGCTATCCGGAGACGGTTGGCATTATCCTTTGGGCTAGTAGTAATTCTAGAAGTCACGGTCAGTGTTTAGGTGAGTTCCTCTATTTGCTAGGGGTTCGCCCTAAATGGCAATCCAATGGCCGCATTTCTGGGTTAGAGGTTATCCCGTTAGAGGAATTACAACGACCTCGTATCGACGTAATGGGCCGTATCAGTGGTCTCATTCGAGATATGATGCCTACTGCCATTAGCTGGCTCGACAAGGCGGTTGAACTAGTGGCAGACCTAGATGAACCATTGGAAGATAACTATGTGAAAAAGCATATTCACGACGATGTAGACTGGCTAGTGGAACAAGGTGAAGATCCTCTGCTAGCCACTAAGAAGGCACGCCTTCGCATCTTCGGTGACCCGCCACAAGCCTATGGCACCGGGGTAGGCGCCTTGATAGAAGGTAAAAACTGGGAGTCCTTAAACGATATTGCGCACGTATATAGCAAGTGGAGCAGCTTTCACTTGCATCAGGACATTCCACAAGATATTCGATTATTCCAACGTCGCCTCACGACTATGGATGTGACCATCAAGAATGAAGATAATCGGGAAACTCATATTTTGAGTGCTGACGATTATTACAGCTATCATGGTGGCCTTATTGCGGCGGTGCGAAACGCAAAAGGCAGTGCTCCTCGCGCGTATGTGGGGGATAGCACAGATCGTAGTCGCGTCGTGATGCGGTCCTTGTCAGATGAGTTTCGTCGTGTTGTGCAAGGGGAAACACAGAACCCAAAATTCATTCAAGCCATGATGAAACATGGATACAAAGGAGCATCGGACATGTCTAATGTAGTATCTCATAGCTTTGGCTGGGATGCGACGAGCGATATAGTTCCCGACTGGGTCTATGAAGGCTATGCGAACAAGTATGCCTTAGACAAAACGGTACAAGACTGGATGCGCGACGTAAACCCTTGGGCCTTGCAGCGCATTGCCGAAATCTTGTTAGAAGCCGCTCAACGTGGCTATTGGGATGCAGACCCAGAGACGTTACAAGACTTGCAGTCTTTATATCTTTCCATAGAAGGTGTTATAGAAGGGCGTTAGTATGAAACAAAGAATATCGATTATATGTACCATACTCATGATGGTACTGCTAGTGGTCGGTTGTGGACCTACACAAACGGGGACGACTGGCGCTACACATCAGGTGACAGATGGCACCGGCGTAGCCGTTACGGTGCCTAGCGAGCCTAAGCGCATCGTTCCTATCGCGGCGAGTACAGAGGATATCGTCTTATCCTTAGTTGATCCGAGCCGCGTGGCTGCTGTGGGCACTGTGGTAAACAATGTGCCTGAGGCGTCAGCTAAGGTAGAGAAACATGTGAAAGCAACTGCTGAGTCCATGCTCTCTGTACAGCCTGACTTAGTATTAGTTCCAAACTGGATGTCTCCTGATGCGATTGGGGAAATGCGGAATATGCAAATTCCTGTTTACGTCTATAAGACTCCAACTACGGTAGAGGAAGCAAAAGCAGTTATCCATGAAATTGCTGGACTCTTACACGCTTCGGATGAAAAGATGATCGCTAGCATGGATGCAGATTTGAAAACCGTTGAAGAAATAGCGAATAAACATACCGGTGAGCGTCCTTTGGTGGCATTTTATACGCAATTTGGTTTAACCGGCGGCAAAGGATCAACCTTTGATGATATGACTAAATATCTGAAGGTACACAATGCGGCCGCTCAATTAGGTTTAGGGCCTTTTGATAATGGGACGCGAGAGGATTTAATTAAAGCCAATCCAGATATTATTATCATTCCATCCGTGGCCTATACTTCGGATGGTACTACGCCAGCAACGGCAGAACAGCTTTATTCTGATCCTGCGTTGCAAGGTGTTAAGGCCATCGTCAATCGTCGTGTGTATCTCGTAGACTCCTCGCAGGTCATGAGTTATTCCCAATTCATGACTCGTGCAATGGTTTCTATGGCACAAAATATATATAGCAAGTGATTTAGTGTGTGTGGAGGTTTTTATGAAAGTATCAAGAATGCAACAATTATCCCTATACGTAGGGTTAGCCCTCGTATTTGGTAGCACTTTGAGTGCTCCTAATGTATTAGCTGCTAACGCAGGTGACGCTAAAGAAGCGCATACCATTGTTGTTACCGCAACTCGTAGTGAACAACAGCTTTCAGAAGTGCCAGCTAGTGTAGGCGTAGTAACAGGCGATGATATCCGCGAACGTCACGCAACTAACATGAATGAAGCGATGCGTATTGTACCAGGTGTAGATATTAATACATATGGTGGTGGCGTAGGTTATACGAATTCTAATGCGTTTCGTATCAATGGTTCCGACCAAGTACTATATTTAGTGGACGGTATCAATATGGGCGCAGCTGGTGTAAACCCGCCGATGACTATTTTAAAAGATATGTCTAGCATTGATCGCGTTGAAGTACAACGTGGTGCAGGCTCTACCTTGTATGGTTCCGGTGCCATCGGTGGTGTAGTTAACGTAATCACTGCAAAACCTGAGCAAGGTGTACAAACTAAACTCCGCGTTATGGGCGGCAGCAACGACTTAGAGCAATACGCTATTACTAACGAAGGTAGCAAAAACGATTGGTACTGGCGTGTAGGCTTACAAAAAGATATTATCGGCTCCTATAAAGATGGTCATGGCGTGCGCATTCCTCAACACGGTAACAGCCATACTGCATCCTTCATGGTAGGCAATAAAATCAATGATAAGAACGATGTAAAAATATCTTATGACACATATCGTGGTGATGTAATGTACTCCGACCATTTAGGTGCCCTTAATCACATTCGTTATGGTAATGAAGCAAATGACTCCTTGCGTGCGATTTGGAATAATAAAATTAGCAACCGCTGGAGCCATCAATTATACTTGATGAATAATCACTACAAAACAACATACGATGGGTACTTAACAGATGTGAAAACTCGTGGTATCGGTGATCAAGTAACATATAAAGCTAAAGATCATACTGTAGTAGGCGGTTTTGATTGGCGTCAAGATAAAGTGGTTAACATGGGCGGCGTGAAACTTACAAATGTATCCTACTTCATCCAAGATGAATGGAAATTTGCTCCTAAGTGGACTGTAACACCTGGTATCCGCATTGACTATCATTCCTCCTTCGGTACGCATACATCTCCATCCATCAGCCTAGGCTATGATGTAAATGCAAAAACAAATGTGTATGCTGCATATAAAGAGTACTTCTTGGCACCTACACCATACCAATTATTTGATGGTTTCAATGGCAACCGCAATTTGAAACCGGAAACAGGTCATGAATTTGATTTAGGTGTACACCACAAATTCGGTAAAACATGGAATAGTAATCTTAGCTTCTTCAGCCGTAGTACGAAGGATAAAATCGGTTGGGTTATGACAAACCCTGCAGCTTTCACAGGTCAATATCGCAATTTCGATACTGAAAAAGCTTATGGCATCAACGCAGATGTGCGTAAACAATTGACTAAGCACTTGTCCGCACGTCTTGGCTATACTTATACTCATATCGATGCAACACCAACTCGCAAAGCAAACCGTGATGGATATGTACCAAAACATGCTGTTAACGCAGGTCTTGATTACAACGATGCTAAATGGGATGCTCATTTGGATATTCGCGGTATCATCAACCGTCCTGGTACAGCCGATAATGTATTCCCGCGCAAAACTTACTGGTTGGCTGACATCAGCGCAAACTACCGAGTACGCGAAAACGTAACTGTATTTGGTCGTATCAACAATATCTTTGATACTTACTATGCAGAACAATCTAGCGTTCGTTGGGGCAACCCTGGTGACTGGTGGCCAGGTCAAGGTCGTAACTTCCGCTTAGGACTTGAAGTGACTATTTAATAGTTATAAACCTTAATAATCATCATTCTGAAAGAGCCTTTCGTTAGGCTCTTTCATTTTTACATTAATATATCGTGGTATAGTAGTACAATAATATGAGATTTATTTTCAATAACCAATAAATTGGGCATATGTAAATAAGTATGTGTTATAAAACTATAGATTTTCTATAGTAAAAGCTCTATAATATTATGTATCTATATATATCTATGTATTTGTATAATATGTTTTGTGATGTATCAAATATTTCCTTGTAAAGTAAGTGTTATTGGTTACTTTCACAGTTAGTATAGCCTCCCCATCGAGGCAGTTTCTTTTTTAGAGGAGTTGGATCTGAATGAAACAACCAGAATTGTCGCCGTATATGATGGCTCGAAAGCCATCTGGCATTCGCCTAGGACAAATTAAATTCTTGGAACGTAAGAACCCACCTATCTTGGTGAATGGTTCTATTGGTAATGTAATGCGTCCTATGCATCCCGCCATGCAGCGTCGGTTGTTCGATTTGGGCGGTGTGAATAGTCCGTTCCATAATGGTATCGTGCCATACGTACCAACTACGGGGACTGATGAATGTCGCGAAGCATTCCTTCACATTTTACGCAGCCAAGGTTTCGATACAACTGGTCTTGATGTACTCGTAACAGACGGTGCATCCATGGCAATGGAAATCATCATGCTTGGCGTATGTGGCGGTGCTGGTGAAGAAGAACGCCCTCTTTTAATGTTCAATCCATCTTATACAAACTATGATGCAGTAGGTCTTCGTATCGGTCGTAAAACGGTCACTGTTGAGCGTGAGCTTAACGAAAATGGCGAGTTTGAATTGCCATCCGTTGAAACTGTTGAACAACGCATTATCGATACAAAACCGGGTGCGTTGCTCATCATTCCTTACGATAACCCAACAGGTCAATTATTCAGTAAAGAAACTTTGATTGAATATACAAAATTATGTGTTAAACATAATTTGTGGATTATTTCTGACGAAGCGTACCGCGAATTGGCTTACGAAAAAGGGAAAGAAACATCTAGTATCTGGGCTTTAACCGATAAGGATGTGCCTGGTATTGAAGGCCGTCGTATTAGCCTTGAAACGGCTAGTAAGGTATGGAATGCTTGTGGTTTACGCATTGGCGCCATCATTACAGATAATAAATTGTGCTATGAAAAATCTGTAGCTGAATATACAGCGAACCTTAGTGCTAATACACTAGGCCAATATATCTTTGGTGCTTTGGCTCATGAAAGCCACGCAGAGCTTCATAACTGGTATGAGCAACAACGGGACTACTACCGTAAGATGATTTTTGAACTCTATGAAGGTTTTAAAGAGGTAGAACCTGATTTCATCGTATCTCGTCCAGAAGCGTCTATTTACTTTGTTATCGACGTACGGAAGGTAGCAAAACCTGGCTTTGACGGTGTAGAATTTGCCTCTTGGTGTGCTGAACATGGTGCAGTAAGCCTTGATGACGGTAAAGAGTATACACTTCTCATGGCTCCACTCAATGGTTTCTACAGTGGTAAAAAAGGCGAAGATAATCCAGGCAGAACGCAATTGCGCGTATCATTCTGTGAAAATCCAGACCTATTGCGCTTGGCGCCTGAATTACTATCTAAACTATTCAGAGCCTACGAAGCACAACGATAATTTAAGAAATATAATCATAATAACAAAAAAGAGCTATAATCACATGTATTATAGCTCTTTTTCTTTTATCCCTACGTATAGTGAATAAGGGAGAATTTTATTTTCTGTTTTCATCATAATCGGATCCCTTAGTATTGATTTCGGCAGCGAGTTGCTCGCCAGGCACAGAGGTTTCCTCTGTTGTAGGATACGAAGTGTCTTCTAAGTTAAGCGTTTTTAATAATTTATCGATATCATCCGATTGAATGAATACCTCTTTATCATCCGATTGGATGGATACCTCTTTGTTATACCATTCGCCGAACTCACGAATTACTTTTTCGTTACGGCGGAAATAGGTATACTGATCAATCTTGCGAGACTCTACGAGTTCCGCATTTTCTAAGATGCTCATAAATGTAGAGATGGAAGATTGAGATACACCACAGCGCTTTTGAATACTCTTAACACTTACACTGTTAGGGAAATCGATAAGAGTTTTAGTGTGTACTTGTACACCAAATTCTTTCTCTGGTTGCTTTAGCCACAATATAATATCTAACCGATGTGGATTTGATAATGCTTTCAAGATTCTTAACGGGTCCATATGGCCTCCTCTGGTAATTCCAAAATAATGAGTGCCTAACCTTGACCGTGGTCTTGCATTATGCGGTCGTATTATACGCGTGTTGCTCCGTATAGGGTTTTTCCTACTTTTATCATACGCTACTTTTCCTTTGAAAGCTAGATAAACTTATAAATTTCACGAATTGATGAATTTTGTTGCACCTATTTATAACAGAAAGTATGCAATAGTATAAGTATATAATGAGTATATATACATCCTATAGATACATTTATAATATAAAATCGTAAAATATAGAATATATTCATTTTTTTATGGTAATTTTTAAAGGTATTTTAGTTCTTAATAGAGAAATATATATACTATATGAACTTATGTAAGTCTAAGCTTTGATTTAAAGGAGCTGAGTATATGGCAATTGATCGCAATGAAACATTTGACGTTATCGTTGTTGGTGCAGGGCCAGCGGGTTCTGCGGCGGCGTTACGCCTCGCAGAACAGCGAGTAAAGGTTTTGCTCATTGAACGCGGTACCGCACCAGGCGCTAAAAATATGATGGGTGGACGTATTTATACGCATTCTTTAGAACGGTTAGTACCAGACTTTAGAGACCGTGCCCCATTGGAACGAAAGGTGACAAAAGAGCGCATTTCTATTGGCGCTGGCAATGAAATGACGACTATTGAGTACAGCTACGAAGATGGTCAACCGAATGAAGAGTCCTACGTAGTATTACGTGCTAAATTTGATAAATGGCTTGCTGAAGAGGCTGAGAAAAAAGGGGCTCTTCTCGTATCCAATGTACAAGTAACAGATCTCATTACTGAAGGAGAAGGCAAAAAACAACGTGTTGTAGGCGTTCGGTGCCACGATGATGAAGTATATGCAAAACTCGTTATCATCGCAGAAGGCTCCAATACATTATTATTAGAAAAGACTGGCCTCACAGCTCCTACAGATCCAAGTACAATGGCAGTAGGTGTAAAAGAGGTATATAAACTTAAGAAAGAAGATCTTGAAAATCGCCTCATGCTGTCTGGTGATGACGGTATGGCATGGCTAACTTTAGGCGATATGACCTCTGGCTTATTAGGCGGTGGTTTTATTTACACAAATAAAGATAGCCTTTCTGTAGGTATGGTTGTAGGCCTTGAAGATATTGGCAAAGCCGATCGTTCTGTAGACGATATGCTGTCAGCTTTCACAAGCCATCCAAGAATTGCACCATTATTGAAAAATGGCCAATTGAAAGAGCATAGTGCCCATCTCGTACCAGAAGGTGGCTATAAATCTATGCCTGAGTTGGGCGGTAATGGATATGTTATCGTCGGTGATGCGGCACGTATGTGTATGAATCTTGGCTATACTATTCGTGGTATGGACCTTGCCATCGAGTCCGGTATGTGTGCAGCAGATGCGGTTAACGTAGCCTTGCGCGACGAAAATATGGACCGTGTGGCTAAGTTGTATGAACGTCAAATCAAGGCTTCTTGGTTGCTGAAGGATTTGAAGCGTTACAAGAATATGCCTAAATTCCTTGCTACACATCCACGTATTTTCAATGAATACCCAGCATTTGTTAACAATTTGATGCGCGACGTATTCACTGTAAATGGTGATGGTGCAGTGCCAATGATGAAAAAAATTATGCGCCGTGTCGGAGACATTGGCTTATTTACCTTGATTCGTGATGTTTGGAAAGGGGTGCGTTCCCTATGAAATTAGAAGAGCGTTTGGGCGCCAATAAATATTATGTAGATGAAACGTCTCCTCATATCTTGGTGGATGGCGCTGGTTTTAGCCACGAAGAGAAAATGAAACTCGTAAACGGCTGTCCTGCCGGTCTATATACATTACAAGAGAATGGCGATTTAGCCTTTGATTTCGCTGGTTGCTTAGAGTGCGGTACGTGCCGCGTTCTTTGTGGTGAAACAATAGTAAAAACATGGAAATATCCGCATAACGCTAAGGGCGTAGAATTTAGACAGGGGTGAGTGTATGGAGTTATTAGTATGTATCAAACAGGTTCCAGATACATCTGAGATTAA